>Ga0307514_10004569_pt1 | contig 12702 bp, 12 predicted proteins | sample 16_EM_MG_FD_203088 | JGI IMG/M metagenome (GOLD analysis project Ga0307514, IMG submission 203088) | Populus trichocarpa ectomycorrhiza microbial communities from riparian zone in the Pacific Northwest, United States - 16_EM | ecosystem: Host-associated > Plants > Roots > Unclassified | place...
GAGAAAGGTGGCTCGAGAGCAAATAGGGAACGATTGCAGATAGAGGCCAGTACGTATATAGATACATGAATGGATTATAATTGGCCGAGATTGTAGTCACGTGATTCACTCGATAGAGCAGGCTAACAGACATGCATTAGCGTCAATTCCAAGATGCTGGGATGTGATTATCTATGCATGTGGTGGGTAGTAGACAGTAAGACTAAAGAAAGGAGAAGAGGGGATCCAAGCTGAAGAGAAGTACTTAGACCTGGTCCCTCTGGGGCCAGAAGAGTTGAACAGTATCCACTTGCGGGTGTCCCCCCGAACAGTGTCTGTTTCCTCCTTTATTCAGGCCGATTACTTCTCCTCTGCAAACCCAACTCTCTTCTGCCCGAACAAATATCATGGGGCGAAACAATATGCCTAAGCAGTCCACAAGAAAGCTAGCAATGCTCACACGGGTATCGTCCATGTCCGATAGTCGGAAGTGAGAGGGGGAAGAGCTCCACGACTTGCTACAAAATAAACAAATCCGAGTACAAGATCAAGTGCAGGTACGTGAGATACTAGGTTGCAGAGTTAGAGGCTAATGAACAAGAAACACAGATGAAGAGGAAGAAATCACACAGGTATCCGACTCGGACAAGGAGGAATACGATGGTGAGTACAGGGACGGGATACCAGATCCAGAATCAGAAGATGTTATGCAACTGGAGCAGACGGGGTGAAGAAGTCGCTCTTTTGTTGCTATTGCGCCAGAGCTCCAACCACTATGTTTCGTTGCACAAGCTTGGGTTAGCGACTATACCTATTTCTATAACCCATTATTGAATTGATTACACATGATACACTTGATCAATGATGCATGGGAGTCTGCACAAGATCGCGAGAAATCATACCTGATGAAAACAAAACCATGTGCCACCTTGGTAAGTCATCCACAGTGGTGAAAACATCCGATAACTAACAAAAAGTAGCTGAAAAGCACATATTCACGAGTCAGGGGATATGTCGTCTATGAGTGTCGATGGCTGATCTTGAAGTTATATAAGCTGGAGTATCAGGAGAAGGATAAGGTGGGAAGAAAGATCACCTGGTTGTTAGAAAAGGACCGCTTTGTCTGCTGGAAAGAGCAAAGAGAGATAAGTAGCTCGAGGCTGATAAATGATGAAGCGGACGCTGAGAAATGGATAACAGACGTTGAGCCATCGATTCCGGGCGCACGAACTTATTGGAATCACTTATGAAATCTTTTTTAAGGGAGCGAGGATGAGAGGGAGATGCGACAGCTTCTTTTTCGAGAAGATCAATCCCTGCTTCGTATGCTTCCTGGCTGCTGCAATGCAGCACTGCTTAAAAGAGTGGAAGGAGGGAGAAATCGTTACCACAGAATTCAAGTTCGAATCTGCTGGTAGTAAGTCAAAAATCGCACACATGAGGACTGGATCCTGACAAGATATCGTCACCTATCACAGACTTCAGAACATATGGGGTCAGCACAGCGAAAAGGTAAGGAAACTCCTGCTGGCTAATATCAAGGCAGATTTGAGGACCAAGGTTGGGGGATATGATAGGAGAACTGAAGTAGAGTCCACCATCCTATTAGGGATTGTTGAGGATGATAGGTATGAGGAGGAACTAGAAAAGGAATTAGAGAAGACCTTGTCCGTGCAGCAACTACCAGTGCCGAACACTGATAGGGAGGTCGAGATCCTGGATTCCCAAGAAGTGATCCCAATGGAGAGGACTAACGTAGGGATAAGCCAGCTCTGGGGTCGATTGGAAAGTCAGGAGAAAGTGGAAGATTGAGCACGGGGAATACCGCAGTGGGTCCGATTGGTGCTGTGGAGGGGAGTGGTTGCAAGCATGTTGGGATTTGTTTTTTCTTTGAGGATTTGAGTGACCCCGCATGATGGGTGGAGGTTTTTTTAGTTTTTTTTTGGTTTGCTGTTATGCAGGTATGAGTGGGAATAGTATTTTTTTCCATGAGACAGTGGAGGATTTTTTTTTTTTGAGAGTTGCTGTGTATTGGTAATTTCATCGTTTATTTACACTTCGCGATGTGAGGGGTCATGGGAGAGGGAAACATAGCACATCCGATGGGAGCTGGTAGAGTTTTAGTTTTGGATATAGTTTTCATGAAAAGGAGAATTTACCACAATGAGAGTCAGGAAGAATATAGAGCGAGTGAAACTGGCAAGGGAGGTATTACGAATGGAAACGGACGCAAGCAGGACGTCGTAAGAGACAGAGAGGAAGGCGGAGCGTTAGCAAAGCCAAGACAAGGAGCAGGGCGTTGTAAGAGATAGAGAGGAAGAGTAAGGCTTGGCAAAGCCATGACAGGAAGCATGACGTTGTAAGAGGCAGAGAGGAAGGGTAAGCGTTGGTAAAGTCATGACATGGAGCGGGGCGTTGTAAGTGGCAGAGAGATAGGCAAAGCGTTGGCAACGCCATGAGAAGAGCGATGGAATTGTAGACGGTGGTGCGAGAAGGCAGACATTGCCAGAGACAGGCAAGGGGTAAAGACATTGGGAAAGGCGATGTGCAAGTGCGAGCATTGAGAAAGAACATGGGGAGAGAAGGGATGGGATAACAGAGATGTGAGAGGGGGCGTGTTGGCAAAGGGGCGCGCTGCGTCTAAAAGCTCGGGGAGGAGATCGACGGAGTGGTTGCTTTGTGAAGGCCAGAGCATTGCAAAATGCAACATAGAGGAGCGCGTGCTTTGCAAAGCGGTGTTAGGCAATATGCCTTTGTGACCTCAGGGAGGTCATAACGCAAACCTGAATTTTTGCTGATGAATGTTCTAAGTTTGAATTATTGATACCTGATGCTGGCGTGCTTAATGAGGTTCTTGAGGACAAGACCTTAAGGAAGGGGGCACTGTCCAGGGGTGACACCCAGCCCTTCCCGAGGAACATGTATCAATAAAGAATGACCCTGATAAACCTGAATAGGAATCAGGAAGACTTGAGGAAGTCTTGCGCATATTACTCAAGTTAGAAATACTTAAGTACTTCTGACTAGGACAACGCAGTCACTGAACAACCGTAGTGTTGTTGGGTTGGAACGAGACTCTAATAACATATTCAGATAGGTACCCTCTATTATACGTGTGAGTTTCGTCAGGTTCCGACTACTGGTTGTTGAGTTACATCAAGTTGAAAATACTTAGTACCAAAATTATATGGTGGCTATTACCCTAAACTTGCATAGGGTACCCTGAACTTACTACCCTTACCCTGAAGTTTAGTCAGCGCTTGCCCTGAACTCAACTTTGGAGCTTCATAACTCACCGAGCGTCACACGGATTAAATTCAGAAAATTGCCATTGCATCCAACTTACTGAATACCTCTAGATGCAACCCTCAAAGTATGAATCCAAGAATATTTTTGCAGCAGCATAACTCCGCAAAAATAAATAAAGAAATCAACCATGTAGGGGGTAATTTAGACCTAAGTGGGTCTGGTGACACTATAAGGGGGCATGAGTGGAGCTAAGCTGAAAATCAGGTGTAGCGAATAGTTAATTGGAAAAAGTCCGGTTCAAGTTAATTCTAGGGCAGAATCACGCGCTGATTCCAAATCTGCAGTCAGAATATTATTATGATTTAAACTCGTGAAGTTATTGACCTGTTTTGGTTTGGGCTATAGGTCCGTAAAGCGGCAAGTCAGGCTTTTACATTTATCTCATGAAGCATGTTCCTGATTAAGACGAACTAAGATTCTATTGTGAAGTACGTATCAAGGGCTTTCCAATGAGATGATAACTAAGTCATTCGGAGTTATATCCGAGGAGTTATGAGCAGTTGAATTATAGGATCACCCATAATATCAATGGATACTAGACGCCAGTATGTGGAGTTCCCCAATACTTACTTTGATATCTCATGATACTTGAGTAGCCGAGTCTAGACTCGTATCGAGGATTTGCTGATGTATCGCAATAAAACAATGTGGGATCGCGTATGAGGTCCAAATTAATTCATAACTACTTAATGGTTGCAGAATGCTTAATGCAAGAATAGGATAGTAGTTCTCAGTTAAGTCAAGTATGTACAATGACTTCTTAGGCAGGGGTAACGACGGCGACTGAGAATTAAACAAGATGGTGTGAAGTGACTATTATTGGAATTGAATGAACCGCACGAATAAGAACACTACTCTCCACCCACGCATTATGAATAGTTGAAAGTAGCTGAAGGGTGGGATCGCGCCCACCACAAGTGTTAATCAAGTCTCGAGAAACACACCACCTACAAAGTTCTAAGTTAACGTTGGAATACGGATTTCACCTCATTAGGAAAATACTTGTTGAGTTCGTCTTGTATTGAAATCGTACTGAACTTTATTTCCTGAAAGACTTAACCTGAGTTGTGGGTTACTTCTGTTGTGGGATTAATATTCGGCCCCGCTATTTATCTGCTGAAGTTCAAGCATAAAGAGATTATAGTGGCCCCGTAACAGAATGCCAATATGAAAACAGAGCACTTGTCGTCAACAAGCTTGTATACGTGCCTGATTCACCTGACCTTTACCTCCGAATCTTGAAGAACTGCGATGACCATCCTGCAGCTGGACACCCTGGATGTGCAGCGACTTGTGAACTTGTATCCCGAGATTACTGGTGGCCAAAGATGCGCCGAACTATTGTGCAGTACATACGAAACTGTGAGAATCAAGCCCGCACGCCATGCCCCATATGGCGTTCTGAAGCCGTTACAGGTCCTATTCAGAACGTGGTCATCGATTTCACTCGACCTCGTTATAGGACTCCCAAACTCGAATGGATTTGATATCTTACTCGTGGTTGTAGACTGATTGTCAAAAATGGCATACTACATACCTACCATAACTGACGTCAATTTCAAGGGAATTGCTCGCCTACACCTTGATAATATCTTTAAGTGACATGGCCTGCCTGACTCGATCGTCTCCGATCAAGGTACCCAGTTTGTTTCAACCTTCACTCGCTCCCTGACAGACCTACTTGGGATTCAGCAAAAGTTTTCTACAGCCTTCCATCCCTAGACTGACAGTCAAACTGAACGGGTTAACGCAATTGTGGAACAATATCTGCGAGACTAGCGCAACTACCAACAAGATAACTGGTCTGAACTCATATCTATAGCAGAATTCTCATGCAATAATACCCTGTCTGCCACCCTTGGAATTATGCCTTTTCAAGCCATGTATTGGTGACAACCCACGTTACCAACTCAACCTGAAACCTGCTGCCAAGCTTCCAGCACCTTCTGTGATCAAGGAATACGCCGATCACCTTTCTTAGCTCGATTCCTACCTGCGATCCGAGATGACCTGGTCCCAAGCAACCTGCTTCGAACAAGCAACGAAGTCTAAGATTCCCTCACTGAAACTAGAAGTGGGATACGAAGTATGGTTACTCCACCGTAATATCAAGACAACTCGACCATCCATGAAACTCGACTTTCAGTGCCTGGGAAAGTTCCGAATCCTGCAAAAGGTTTCTTCTCATGCTGATAAGCTTGACCTACTCCCCTCCATGAAAGTTCACTCAGTCTTCCAAGTCTCTCTACTTGCGCCTGCCGCTATAGACTCTCTGCTAGGACAAGTACAACTTGCACCACTTCAGATCATTGTTGACGATGAACCTGAGTGGGAAGTTGATGAGATTGTAGACTCCCGCTTCCGTGGCCGAACCCTTGAATACCTTGCTCACTGGGTAGGCTTCAACGAGCTCACTTGGGAACCTGCTGACCTGTTTGCGAATGCGCCTAGTGTGGTCAAACGATTCCACACCAGCTACCTCGCAAAGCCTTGACCTCGCACTCTGCCAAAATGAGGGGAACCTATCTCGACCCCATCATCATCGATGATGAAAAACTCGACCTTGATTCGCAGGAGCTCATCCCTAGAAGAGGGACTACTGTGACAAACCCTGACCCTGACCTCGAATTAACCCGCGACCTGCCAGCGCCGGTGTTATATTGGCAACTTACGTAATTGCCTTCATACTTCCGTATGCACCTCGACCTAGTCATGACTCAGCAGGACCTATACCTACTTACGTCATTCCTGTGGATTCTATTCTCAGACTAACGAACCCGTACCTGATCCCTGACCCCACTTGCAAGACAACTGACTACATCCCGGCTGTCGTGACCTAGAACTCGAACCTACTAGAATCTTCTAGGAAGTTCTCGACCTCACTTGTGCTAAGAAAGTATTGCTTGTTCTATAGTCTTCAGGCTATGCAATATTCTGCTGCCATGTGTTACTTGTTTCTATCTTGGTTTATCCTGTTCTTCTCCATATGTAATCTGGTACTTGGACTTGGGTTTGGATACGCTGAGAAAGCATATATAAGGACGTTGGATTCCCGCTGGATTGTGTTCCCTTTCTTTCTAGTCTATACAACAACTTGTATCCTCTTCCGGCTGAAGAGAATACACCTGCTGCCAAATTGTACGCAAAACCGAATTAATTCTGCCCAATAGTCTACGGTGTCTTCCGGGCTATTGTTCACATCTCTCAAGTGCCTGATCTTGTTCGTACGCGGCTATTTATGCTCTAAGGTGAGATATCTTCGGCTGTTTGCCAGGTAATACTTCGGCAGAAAATACACCCACACCCAAGTCTCGCCAGGAGAATGTCTGGCAACCAACCTACCCCGGGGGGCCGCCCTGACCCCGAAAGCTCAAAGTCACTAACGTGCTCACCCACACCAGTCTGCCCGGCCCAAATTGAGCAGTAGGAGGCTGACTCAAACGTCCCAGTAGCACCTTAGGGAGCTGAGGGTGAGTCAGACTCCAAAATGGAGGCTGAGCCCCACACCACTCCCAAGGCGCGCCACCCTCCCCCCCAATGCAGCCCTAGACCCTCTCTCGCACCCTCACAAACCCTTTGGACCGCAGCCAAGCTAGCAGCCCAACTCCCGCCCCCATCTCAAGAGCAGCCTCCCGAATTGGCAAGAAGACCCGCTGTTCTCACCTCTCCTCAACCAGGGTCTCTGCTACAGCAGCCACAGCAGCCCTCTCAAGCGGCCTCCCCTTGCCAGCCGACTACGCAGCAAGAGCAGCTGCATACGAACGACAGCGAAACCAACAGAGCTAGCCTAACCATATCATTACAGCAGGGTGAGCACATGTGATAAACCAATCCATTGACGACCCAGAATCAGCACAAAACCTCATCGAGGGCGCCAAACACTAGGACCCTACCAATCGAGACGTCATGACACCAATCCTGGCTGCCATCTACTCCCTGCAAACACAAATCATAAGCCTAGCGGAAAAACAGGCCTCAACCACAAGCACAGTCAGCTTTCTAGCCGACGAAACCAACAGGATCAGGGTAGGAGTAGCCAAGCTGCAACAAGAGGCCAGCCGAATTCAGAAGGCGCCCATGCCAGCACCACGACCACCAAAACCACAAACACAGCCATACCAGCAAGGTTACGCCCCTCTCTCACCAGTTACATCCCTACTAGGGGCAGCAAACCTTGGAGAACTCAGGCAAATTAGCAACCAGACACTGGCCCAATATGCATGGGAACAACAACAACCACAACAGCCCCCCAGATGCAAGACCCCGGCCCCCTCCAGTGCGCCCCGCATCCTGGCGGACGATTGGGTCGAAGTGATGAACAAAGGCAAGGGAAAAGCCAAAAGCTTCGCACAGGCAGTAGCAGCAACAGGCCCGGCCCCACCACAACAGCAACAAGGGTAGGTACCTGCAGCATGTTGGGACGTTCATTCTGTACCCGTTTCTTGTGTTATTTCCCTGGCTTATACCATTAATTCTCTTGTTGTTTCATCTATTTCCGGTATCTAATATCGTTATCTCTGTTATCGATTACGATATCTCGGGTTGTTCCTATTCTTATTCGTCTACAAGGATATTCACTACGCATCTTGTTCACATGCTTCTGTTTACACTCTTGTTTCTATATGCCACACTGTTTCATACAAGTCTGACATGCGTTTGGCTTTCCTGTTTACGGACTTCTCTACATTACTTCCTATCACAGTTAGTCTCTTCTACTATACTGTTCAGCCGCTCTCTCTTGTATTTAGTCACTAGCATCTCGCTCTTAGTTAGAAGAAAAAAGGATGCTTTCTCCTGCACATACGCACTGCTCGCTTGAGTGTCTACGCTCGCCTGCTGCACACTCCGCTGGTTCAACGCTATCCCACTAATACTGACGTTTGTATTTACGTTAGTATACACGCTGTCTTCACACACACATATCCTACTACAATAACGCAGTCAGCTGAATAGATAATGTAGAGCAGTGAGAAAGTATTACCTCAGATTGGAGGCAGTTTCGTTATCTCCCATGAGGAGAGATAGCTAAGATATGAGTGGCCAGGGTGAGTGGGTGCAAGCGGAGGTAGCAGCCGAAGCATTAGCAAAAAAACTCGTGTGTTGTAACGCGCCACCAGGCTTTGCAACGCTAGTTCTGCATGACGTTCTTTCCCACCCTTGCCAACGTTCCTCTTCCTTACGTCCATTACCAATTCCTACGTCTGATCCCATGGCCTGGCAACACCTACTTTGCATTATATGCATTCTCAATTACCTCTTCTAATCACTTTGCGTTGCAATGCTCAATGTCGATTGACTTAGCAAAATTTCGCCTCGAAACTCGCTAGCTAGTTAGTACTTGGTGGGTGGGGTAGCGCTCTAAGTAACAACTCAACAGTACTTGGTGGGTGAGGTAAACTCGTTAGACTGAGGTATCTACTCTTACGCATAGGTATTGACTCTCCTGGTACTCACTGGCTGAGGCTGCGATTTCGCCAGATATAGGTAATTACTCTCGTCCTACTCAGGTGCTGAGGTAACGCTTGAAGCAACAACTCTCCCAGTACTTGGCAGGTGGGGGAATAAACTCGCCAGACTTAGGTATCTACTCTGCTATTGCGCACTTGATTTCCCACAAGATAGCTAATAACTTATACAGGTCTTGACTACACATAGCTATTTACTCTCCTGCTACTCACTGGCTGAGGCTCCGATTTTGCCAGACAACTCTATTCACTCGCCCGATACCTATCAGCTGTGATACCGAATTCACAATTACTATATTGGGATATTGCCATCTGGAATTTAGAGGTCTAATTTGGGATCAGTTCTATCGGATGTGACGGATCCGAGATCAGTTCCACCAGATGTGCTGAATCCGACTGACCCGGTGGGAGGTTGGGGAGGCTGGTTGTAAGACAACACAGCAGGAGAGTAGATCCGATGTAGGATAGGTAGTCACAGATACCCCTTTTCTGCTGGGACTTAGGAAATTTGAAGAGCCTGGTTATCCTAGTACTCGCCCACATCTCTACCAGTACTCACCAGCTATGGCAGGCATTTCGCCAGGCATAGCCAACAACTCTTCCAGTACTCGGCTGGTGGGGAAATGAACTCGCCAGCTGGCGCAATCAGGTTAGTATTTACTCTCCTCTTACTTGGCGGCTGGGGTAACAATTTTGTACAGTATTAGAAATTTCGTACAGGATAACTAACAGCTCTGCTAGAACTCGGCAGCTCAGGCAATCAGATCGGTATTTACTCTCCTGTTACACAGCGGCTGGGGCAGCAATTTCAGGCAGTATCAGAAATTTCATACAGTATAGCTAACAGCTCTGCTAGGACTCGGCGGCTGGGGCAATCAGATTGGTATTTACTCTCCTATTACTCAGCGGCTGGAGCAGTAATTTCGTGCAGTATCAGAAATTTCGTACAGTCTAGCTAACAGCTCTGCTAGGACTCGGTGGCTGGAGCAATCAGATTGGTATTTACTCTCCTATCACTTAGTGGCTGGGGCAGCAATTTAGTGCAGTATCAGAAATTTCATATAGTACAGCTAACAGCTCTGCCAGGACTCGCCGGCTGAGGCACGCAAATTGGTTTTTACTCTCCTATTACTCGGCGGCTGGGGAAATAATTTCGCTGGAAATAGATATAAACTCTGCGAGTACTTGGCACCTGGGGCAGCTATGTAGCACAGGATATCTAACATGGCAAGGTGAAAAAACTAGCGGGATCATGAAAGCACTTAGGATAGGGGAATGCAGGAATATGGGTTTTATGGAATATGCGTTTATTATATAGATAGATTTAGATAGGATTAGCATAGAAATGGAAGCGCAAATAAAAATATATGTCACAGATTATAGAAGCGCCAGTAGTGCGGATGCCACCAGTGAAAATATAGAAGGATTGGGAAAGGTAGCAGCAGGAGAGAGAGGGTTGGCAAGGACGCGATGTGAGAGAGAGTGTTGGGAAGGACTTTGTGCAGGAGGAAGCATTAGCAAAGACTGTATGAGAGAGAGGGCGTTAGGCAGGAGACATGGCACGTCCGATAGCACAGGGAGGAGGTCAACTGCAACGGGTGTTCACAACGCAAGAGCGTTGGGAAATAGGAAATAAGGCAGCGCAATTCTTGCAATATGCCAATGTGGCAGAGTTTTGCAATATGTCGTTGCGGCCCCAGCGAGGTCACAATGCAAACTATTTTTTTTGCTGATACATATTGCAAGAGAGTTAGCAAGGAGGCAGCTCAGCCCACACCTGCAGAAAGCTATTCATAGGAGGGGGCAGTATAGTATTGATAAGTGCATATATATATGGCAGCATATCTATAGAGGCACGAGAAGGTCAATACAGCCAACCTCACGGACATCATAGCAGCACGGTAGAAGATACAGCTAAATGAATTATTTTATCATATACACGGCCGTCACATAGGACCCCCATTATACTATAACTTTAGTACCTCTACCAATCGCTACGATTCAGTTATTCATCATGTTGGCAGTGTTGACAACACACAGGCTTGTTAGCTTGAATAACAGCTGATTATGCTAGCAGAGTCTAGCCAGAGTTGCAATTAAGTATTCATGATCTTAATTGAGAATTTGCTAATATGCAAATATCGCAAGTCACATAGAAAAATTGAATTCCCTAGCAACTTAGTACTTAGCGAGCACAAAAGAGATGAAAGGGTACCAAAAAACCATTTACCAGCAATAGTTGAGCCCACAGCTTTCATCCACAGCTTTCGCCTGCAAGAGAATATACCTATGATGCCTAGAGTAGAGCTTAGGTATACAGTCCTGGATACTGCCAGAACCGAGAGGCCAGAACCGAGAGGTCAGAACCGAGAGCTCAGAACCGAGAAGTCAGAACCGAGGCCTAGCAATGTAAGCACAGAGATCCAGGGCAGTGATATGAAGGGTATCACTGAGAGGTCAATCTAAGTCGTAGCCCGACATTTGCGAAATAGCTATAGAGCTATACTGTATTCGATCTGGGCGATTTAGGCTGTGTTCATTGAGGCATTGAGAAGTTCTTTGGCATGAAGGTTGGTAGTAGGATAATTGCGTATACTACAAGCCTCCCAGTCAGTATATCAAGACCTAGAATCGCAAAAACTCAGGAAAAGGGATTTCTATTGCAGATAGACCCAATACGACACGAGCTCTAAGAGCTGAGGTATGACGTAAGCTACGTGAGCTCCGATACGACATGAGCTCCGCAAGCTCGTCGATAGCATATGAGCTCTATGAGCTCTCCGATAGATGTGAGCTCCGTGAGCTCTGTAACAAAAGAATGCAAGCTCCATAAGCTCTCCAACAGAATGTGAGCTTCGTAAGCTTGTCGATAGAATCTGACCTCTGTGAGCTCTCCGATAGATGTGAGCTCCATAAGCTCTACAGTAGAAAAATGTGAGCTCCGTAAGCTCTATAGCAGAAGAATGTTGTAACGGCGGTACTATAATAGCGTTCACAAGTAGGGGGGTCAAGGTATAATGACAAGAAGTGCAAACATCAAAGTAATACTGGCGTTATTGGCTTGTTCGATAGAAAGGAGATATGAGAATCAGAACACCGCTTGGGGCTTGTTATTTTAACTAACTAATGCAGCTCGCTTTTATAGAAGTGTTGATTTGATAACAAGTTATCAGATCTGCATCAACACTCCTATTAGGGAATAGCAAGTCTCTTCCGCCAAGCACCTCAATTGGGAAGTGACTACCTAATTAGGATATACGGCGCTTAAGTACATAGATTCTGCAGCCTGTTTCCCAACGCATTACACTCAGGCTGACATACATGAGATAACACCCAATCCATCCAATAACGATAATTCAACACATAGTTTTCCAAACGTAATATCAAACAATAATAGATAAACATACATGAGAGGTCATCCGAGGACACATACTTCTTCTTGCCCAATCCTTAATGTCATGCTACATTGACGCACTAACTGCCTTCTACCTAGAGGTTGATCAGGCCTCCGAGTTGGCGAGTTCAGTTGGTATTGGGGTTCCTGGCTGCACCAAGAAGATCTTCTTACTAGAGCTGTAATATTACTACCCATTTCGAGGCAGTCGTCCATGCCTGAACACAAGCTTCTAGCAATCTCTGGAAACAGATCGTGTTAGCAATAGCTCGAGTAAGTTGGTGGCCACGGGTACTAACGCTTCACGATCTAGATACCCTCCTCCCTAGAACCTGGAATTCCACAAGACCAGTATGCCTACACATGTATGCCATGGCCATTAAAAACCTTTCCTATCACCAAAAAACCAAGTGGGAAAAGGCGATGATAAGGAGGAGGTAAAAGATACTATGTACTTCAACAGCATTCACTCGATGCTGTCTCTTAATCTCTTAAACTTCTCTCTGATCTCGGGGCTTATTAGGGTAGCATTCTCGGAACTCTTGTAGCTTCTCA
>Ga0307514_10004570_pt1 | contig 12696 bp, 14 predicted proteins | sample 16_EM_MG_FD_203088 | JGI IMG/M metagenome (GOLD analysis project Ga0307514, IMG submission 203088) | Populus trichocarpa ectomycorrhiza microbial communities from riparian zone in the Pacific Northwest, United States - 16_EM | ecosystem: Host-associated > Plants > Roots > Unclassified | place...
ATCTAGCTACCTATTGTTGTAATTACTCTCGCTTGGCATCACGGGGCCTGCAGAATTCCACAACAGGAAAGTCGTGAACATAGGGACATACAAGAGTATCTAATCAGGAAAGTCGTGGAAAAAGCTTTGGGATAAAAGCGTTGGGTTTTCTCATGTATTCCGTTCCTTTTGTATGATATTCAGAGCACTAGATCCATAGCCTACAAGCCTATAGCGAACTCTACGATAGCTCCGCGAAATATACTCTTTACCACTTCCACAATTCCCACTCATAACCTCGTAAAATCTTACACCTATATATATACACGAGGAATAGGTAACACATGCTTCCCATATATGTGGCGTGAATATATGATTATACTTCGGCATGTAATGCTTCACGTAGTTCAGTATGTAGTGAAGTCTAGCATGTTTCAACATGCCTCACTTCGCCGCAATTGCCAGGAGTCACGAGCGATAGTCTGGGTACGAGATCGGCCAAATCATTCTTAGCTAATCAGTCCCCTGCATGCCACAGGTGTAGTATCCACATCCTCTCGCTCAACCAGTAGCCATACAACAGCCTCGTGGCCTCCCCAAGCTGCCCACGCCAGTGGTGTTTGACCATTTTTGTCCTTCGAATCAGCCTCTACATCCTCCCGCTCAAGTAGCAGCCGTACAACAGCCTCGTGGCCTCGCATAGCTGCCCATGACAGTGGTGTTTGGCCATTTTTATCCTTTGAATCAGCATCCACATCCTCTCGCTCAACCAGCAGCCGTACAGCAGCCTCGCGGCCTATCATAGCTGCACATGACAGTGGTGTTCGGCCATTGGTGTCCTTTGAATCAGCATCCACATCCTCTCGCTCAACCAGCAGCCGTACAACAGCCTCATGGCCTCGGATAGCTGCCCATGACAGTGGTGTTCGGCCATCGTTGTCCTTTGAATCAGCATCCACATCCTTCCGCTCAACCAGGAGCCGTACAACAGCCTCGCGGCTGTGCATAGCTGCCAATGTCAGTGGTGTTTGGCCATCACTGTCCTTTGAATCGGCATCCACATCCTCACGCTCAATCAGCAGCCGTACAACAGCCTCGTGGCCTCTCGCAGCTGCCCATGACAGTGGTGTTTGACCATGCTTGTCCAGTGAATCAGCATCCACATCCTCTCGCTCAACAAGCAGCCATACAACAGCCTCGTGGCCTGCCTCAGCTGCCCACGACAGTGGTGTTCGGCCATCGCTGTCCTTTGGATCAGCATCCACATCCTCTCGCTCAACCAGCAGCCGTACAACAGCCTCGTGGCCTCCCTCAGCTGCCCGTGACAGTGGTGTTTGACCATGCTTGTCCAGTGAATCAGCAGCCACATCCTCTCGCTCAACAAGCAGCCGTACAATAGCCTCGCGGCCTGCCTCAGCTGCCCATGACAGTGGTGTTTGGCCATCACTGTCCTTTGAATCGGCATCCACATCCTCACGCTCAATCAGCAGCCGTACAACAGCCTCGTGGCCTCTCTCAGCTGCCCATGACAGTGGTGTTCGGCCATCGTTGTCCTTTGAATCAGCATCCACATCCTCCCGCTCAACTAGCAGCCGTACAACAGCCTCGTGGCCTCGCTCAGCTGCCCATGACAATGATGTCCGGCCAGTACTGTCCTCTATATCCCAAATATTGTCCTTCCCTAACTCATTCACGCAGGATTTCAATCCAAAGGAAGCTGCGGCATGTATTCCGAGGAACTTGAAGTCGAAATCGGGGTAGTAGGAGTATACATCATTGCACAGAGCCCGGTACAACACCGGGAGAGCTACATGAGGATACTGACATCCACTCCCAACCCGCAGAAGCCTCATTGCGAGCCTATCAACTCCGTCACTACAATCCAGTCGGGCGGCATACTGGCCCCAGTGGCGGGCTGCGTAAGCAAGGAAATAAAAGTCCTGCAGCCGCTTTGCCATTTCATATTTTGTTGTACAGTTGACAGCCAACTCACAGAAGTTGAGGTATGTCAAACAAATTTGAGCAGCGAGCCTGTAGTGATCAGGGAAATATTCGTTGCTACAGTTGTCACTCTTGAAGTATTCCTCCAAGGTATAGTGAACAAACCGTACTGTCTTTGTCCCTTCGTCCACAATAACTAGTCCAAGGCACCAGTCCAACAAGCGCGCTTGCGTAGGAATTTCATTCTTATCCAGGTCAATATTTCCACGTTGGCCTTCCTCCAATACTACTGCAAGTGCATGCTGGAGCTCTTTCAATCGGAGTGGTCGGGTGGCAAGATGTAGCCACATCAGGACTCGCATCCCTAGATTACTTGCAGGATGAGGACTGTGACTCGATTTTTGTATCCTCGCAAGCACCCCCGCATATGCACTGCCAAGTTCTAGTGGCAGTTGAGGTAATGCCTGCCGTCTTGCTGCCTTTGTTGGCTGTGCAAGGACCATACTGATATGTAATGCAGGAAGGAGAAACCTAAGAATTAAGTATGCGCTTAGCTATGCATCTGCGGACATATATTTCTTGTACCACCACCAGTCCAGATTGTTTGTCAACCTAGGGGCATGTGTCTTAGCGGCTTATTTGATAAAATCCTTGCCACCCAATACTCAGTGTAGTATACAGTGCGTGGGCACTGTATATAAAAAAAATCCGCCTTATAGCCTTGGGCTGACTGGGCGTATAGACTTCAAAAAAAAAATGTGTATAAAAAAGTAAAGAACATACATTCCACTCGCCTTGCTTATAATTGCTTCCAGTATCTCCTCCCTGAGTTGCTCATTCATATCGTCTGGGTTGATATGCATATCTTCCTCGATCTTGTTGATCAAGAATTCTCGAATATCGCCTTCGTTTGCTTCGATGTGCATTGTGTCAAGTTGTATTTGTAGAGCCCTGTTGACCTCTGGCGCTATGTAAGGACGCCCTGTCAGAAATATGTGAGCAGAATCAAACTCAGTTCGAAGTGCCTTAAGTAGTAAAAAGCGGGTACGAGACTCCAACTCATTGAGAGCATCCAAGCAGAGGAAACTGCGATCAAGGTGTGGTAAAAGGGCTTTTAACATTTTTGAAATATCCCCAATCTCCGCTCTTTGGCCTTTTTTCTTGATAGATTCTAGTGTAGTGATAATTGTCTCTGGGACGTAGGAAGCAGTAGTAAGAAACTGCCTCAGCACACTGCCCAATATATTGACCACAGTTTGGCTCGTTTGGTCTCGGTAATCACAGTAGAGATAGGCAACATTTGCTTCCCCATGTCGCGTGATCAGATCATCGATTACAACGGAACTAGAGGCGAGGTGGATTAGCCTGCGATTCAACTTCAGTTCGAGCACTTGTACCTGATTATAGTCTTGCCAACACCTGGCATTCCATAACAGCACAGAATGCGGCTCGATATGTCTTTATTACTATTATCCGCCCACCGGAGGAATCGTGGGTGCTGTAATAACCATCCTCCACTACCGTCATAATGCCTGTCACGCATATCCTGGTGCCGCCGCTTCAGAGAGTCCAATTGGGTAAGTACCTCTAGGAGCTTCTCCTCTGGAGTACAGGCAGATCAGTACTTGACAGTGATTCCAGTAGATTGACGGCATTAATACCTTCCACTTTTTTAGTGTAGTTTGCAATATCTGCTAGCTCATTAGTTTCCGTCCCGAGCCAAATTCAGGAATGCGGATATATGAGTTAAATCTAGGGAGAAAGACAAACATAACGTAGCAGTAAAAAATATATACACACCATTTAATTTGTTAAATAAGAGGACCGTTGCCTCAAGTTGCTTAAGAAGACGGTGCATCTTCTCAAGTTGCATAGAGCTCCCTGCTCAACCATCAGTTCATTAGACCTTCGTTTCAAAGGGATCTCTTTTACAAACTCTTGATCCTGTTCATAGTGGCTATATCTGCGCATTCTCGCACACACTTCTCTGTTCGGGAGATGTCATCAATGAATGGTTTAAACTCATGAATGAAAAGCTGTAGCATGTTGCCCATTTTTGTAATTGCTGTATATTAATTAAGCGATGGTCAGAACGAGCCATCACGCAGTACCCCCCCCACGCAGAAAGCCACCCACCTGTGTTGGAAGGGTCAAAATATTGGCGTGCTTTAGCGGAAAAAACGAAGACGGCAGCATAAAACTCAGGTAACGCTGAGACTAGGCTTTGTTGAAGTCTGTGCGTCATTTGGTCACTTGCCAGTGTGAGTCCCATCTGCATTGTCTCCACATACACATTGGCATAGAACTCGCATATAGCCATCTTCGAAACAATAGTCTCTATAGCAGCTTCCAGGCTTTCAATGGTTTCTATCCGGTTCAAAGCAACCTGGCAGTATCAGTGGTTAGTACTACATGAAATCAATGTCCTAAAGTGAGCATAGAATCCCAACTTACCCGCAATATTGTTCTGACGCCTGCCCAGACTAATGCCGTAATCACCGGACTGTGCTGTATTGCCGTGTCCACAAGCTTCGCATAGCTGTCGATAGTTTTTACAATTTTCCTCCACCGATCAGCTCCCGGACCTTTGCCACTCTGGTCAATAGACCTCTTCAAATCTTCCACAGGACTACTGGCGCCGGTCACCGATTTAAAAGCGGGGCCGCTGGGCTCGAGGAATGGTAGCTTCTTTTCCTTGAGCCTCTCCTGGGCTAGATCAATTGACTGTTGCCAGATGCGTTCAATTGGAAGAACAGCAGGTACTTGTGCGGGTTGTACTGGCACACCCGGTGATGGTACGGCAGGTGGTGTCGGCGTTGGTAACCTGGAAGTAGGGATGGGTGAATTGCCTCCTGCTGAGGAGGATCGCGGGAGTCGCAAACGCCAGCCCCGTGAAGACTTTGGTCGTTCCGAGTCCCCATGCCGGTCTTGAGGGTCGGGTTCCAAGCTGTCAGATTGTTGATCCCTTGAATGGGGGGGCTTGGGACTTGAAAGCAGTTGGCGAATAAAATTGGGCATCCTAGTGGTGATAAGTGTGTTGGTTGTGGTAATTGCTGGCTCCAGCGAAGTTGTAGATGTTTTGAAATCGAGTGGAGCAGCGCTGAATACAACCCCGCAGCTGCGGCTTATCAGGAAAAAGCAACATGAAAAGTTTCTTTTTTTTCCCTTAGCGCACCACTGAGAGCATCTATATACCTACTGTACAGTACCTAGGAGGCGCAGGGACAGTCTATATATATGTACAGTATACCCAGTCCCTCATTGGGTGCAGTCGACCCTGTGTGTGTGACGCATGTGTCTAGCTACTACCTACGGTAGGTATAGAGTACCTTTTTTTTTTTTTTTTAAGAGTTTATACGTCTCTTCCACGAAGGGAGCCTTAGGCTATGAGACGGCCCGTTCCCGCCCCTTTGAAGGTCTGGGTTTTCGCACGGAACACGATCTATGTGTGCGCCTACTGCCCAACTACCTACACTAACTACATGAGTACCTACATCTCAAGTCTCCGTACCTTCAGCTTCTGGCCATCCTTGTAACTCCCCCCGGCAGCAGCACCTCCAGCCACATCTCGTGATACATATATTATGACGATGGTGATTCCAGCTACAGCTTGGTGGCAAAAAAACTCATACCCCACCAAGCAAAAACTCATACAAAAACTCATACAAGGGTATGAGTTTTTTTGCCACCAAGCTGTATATTCACAACTATGGAAGTAAATACGCTCTACAACATGGTTACCCTCATGCCCTGCCATATTCAATGCAGCATCCAATAGCCACCTCCTCAATATGACCCCTGTCATACCTCGCCATGTTCTAGATAGGACGAATGCGATTAATGATTCTTGAAAAAAAAAAAAACCCGTGTCATACCCAACCCCAGGAGCGGTTCAGGCAGAACACGCTACCTATAACTTCACTAACTAATAAAGGAAATGTACATACATGTTCTGGGCCGCCCGTGGGCAGCATACCTACTATGCCCCCCGCGGGCAATTTATTTAATTCCTTAATTATGGTAGCCAACGCAGTTGAATTTATTGGCTAACTAGAGCTATATAACACAGAAATAACTATACATGCGACATAAAAAAAAAACCAACAAAAACCTATGACTGATTCCGGTGCCGGCGGTATTGGCCCTGCCGACCTCCAGAAGCTGGCCCAGCGACTTCATCAAGCAGCTCTGGATCGATGGGAATATCCTCTAACAGTCCAGCCTGTGTCCGTTCAGCCAAAGCTGAGAGGTTACCACAGTCATGATCAGTTGACACTTTGGTGTGGCAGTAGATGGAGCATTTGAGACCATTTTTAAAGCATCGGCAGCGACGATTTGAGCAAGACTTTTTGCAAGTACACGAGACAGAAACCCGAGTGGTGGTCCATGCCTGGCAAGCAGCATTGGCTAATCTAAGAGTAGTTTGTCTAGCTTGGGGTTAGATCATCCAGGTACCCTCCATACAGTCAATAATATGGCATCGACATTCGGCAGGCATGGACAGTATGAGAAAGCGCTGGAGTTGTATGAGCGAGCACTGGCTGGAAGGGAGAAGGCATTGGGGATAGATCACCCAGACACACAAAATACACTTCAACACCTCGTCAACCTCCACGAAAGCGCGGGGCAGATGGAACACGCTCGAAGCCTCCAGGCACGCTTGCATACGCCGAACAGCCCTCGTAACTAAATCTACAAAGTACTTCGTTTCGGGAGCAATGGCACCAAAGGTAATTGCTGTGTCTGCGAGAGAATAGAGCTCAGTTAGACAACTACATATTCCAGGTTAATATTCGTTTGCAGGAGTGTTTTTCTTTTCTTTTGTGAGCTCACGAATTTCCTCTGTACAGCTAGCGCGGATTGAACCCCGCTCGCCATATCCAACCCCCTTCGGGATGCATACAAGTAATGAGTTTTTTTTTAAAAAAAAAAATAAATAGCTTGCTCTTGTGATTTCTTTTTTAGTGTCTGTAAATCGGCTTGTTATCCTCTTGCACCGACCTTGGATCGCATTTGGCTCATTCATATCTGTCATGGCACTCAGCTACCCTGAAATCCACCCCACACCACCAGTGTCACACCCACACTAGCCTCCCAATACGGATATACATGAGTAATGAGTATATTTTTCTAGAAAAATGGACCTGCTGTTGGAGAGTATAACCGCTCGTACAAAACGTGATCACTGGGTGCCAGGTCTGCCTAGTACACCAACACATGCTGTAATTAGTTCCCTAAGCAGTGATCTTCTCTCATGAGTGGGCCCTCTTTGAGCTTAATAGCCTTAGGGATACGGAGTACAATATCTGGCATTAGAATCTGAGCCACCCGCACTCATAAATACAAATATATTTAACTGGAGAATAGACTATTCCCATTTTGGCAGTTCATTAAGTACCTCACACATTCTTAGATTGTAAAAATCCCAAATTCCCAACTTGATCATACGCGACTCCTCCTGCAAGGATTTTATGATCGAGTGACGAGATGCTAGGTATTGTAGGAATTATGATACCCTCGTCCCTGCGTCCACGTGAGGATAAGAGCCGCCTATGTGATATGTCGACTGGCAGACCTAATTTTTATCCGATAACGCTGCAGGGTACTTAGTTATCCTCAAGTTGCAAATTGTTAAAATAGATAAAGGATATAAGCGATGCGTTTCCGCAAGTATTTAATGTTCGTTTCGTCAGAGAATTCCATAGAGTTCGGAGAGTGCAATAGTTTAGCTGCCAAACTAGCAAGCTCAATAAATCTTCTCTAAGACGGTATGAGCACAAGAACGAAACTAGTTTGGATGCTATTGCAGCCCAGTAATGCTTAGTGTTCACGCAAGAGTACAAAGCTGTGGAAAATCGAGAACCCAGGGGTAAAACAGGCAAGCAACGAACTTGCACTAACTATAAGCAAAGTGTGAAGCAATCCTCGCTCGATATAAATGAGCACAGAGATAAGATAGGACAACTGCCACCACAAACCTCCGCTACTACCCCGCAATGTCGAATAAGGAACGATCAATCCCGGAAATTGGGCCTAAGCTTGGTGGGCAGCATAATTTTGCCCAGTGGATCCTACCGATGGGACAAACCCTGTCGTTATATAACCATGAGGAAGGCATATAGTCACTAGAGCTACAAAAAATCCGTCAGCAGGATAAACAGAGGTGAAAACCGAAAAGTCAACTGAGGCGGGGGAAAAAGGCAGCAGCATGGCGGGATAAACAATTTTGCGGTACTCACAATACAGCGGAATTGTCAGCCCGAGGTCACTGATAACATAGGCCTAACAGGGAATGTCCATGGTGGCAAATATGGAGGAAAATAGTCGCGGATTTAGGCGCCAATATAGTTTGATTCAGTTTCCATGACAGGAATTAATGAGGTCGACAGAAGGTGGAATTTCATGAAGGGAACACTTGTAGGAGGATTCTCAGACAAGGTTAAAGATTTCGGTGGAGCCTTGGTGAAGCCTTGGTGATGCTCGCAAAATCCGACCAAGCTAAAGCCGAATTCCTCCTCATATCCTTACCACCCTTCTTCAATAACAGTCGAAAACTTGCACATAAAAGAAGGGTATACTTATAGAGATATCTCGAGATAAGCCCGCCTATACATCTCTAACAGACAAAAGGGAGGTCAGAAAAGATGAGCCAGTTGTGCTGGCAAAAAGCGAGTCGATACCAGCAAGACATCCAAAAGCGAGAGGCCAAAAAGCGAGAGGCCAAAAACCAAGAGGCCGAAAGTGGGATGGAAGAGGGGGCAACCCTATACATCAAAGTCAAAGTAGGGAAGGCAGGTGAAAAAATAGGGTACTTCCAATATGACTGCACAACTGCACACCATACGACCAATAGATCAGAATTCCTCGAAGGGGAAAACATGTCGCACAGGGACACGATAGCGCTGAATCGATATGCGAATTAATAGGAATCCTCACCATTTCGGATCGAGGGAAAAAGATGGAATTCCAAGACTGTCTTTGCAGCAATCCAATCAGTGGTAAACCTAGAGATTACTATTGCAAAAGATGGAGATATTAGCACTATTAATGGTACCAACAAACTCTTTGACCTTGAGACCGACAAGAGAGGAGGACAATGGATCAGGAGACAGGCATACGAAGTGTGACCATGGATAGCATCAAACAAATGCATGAAAGGTATGGACACATTTTACAGCTTGGTGGCAAAAAAACTCATACGCCACCAAGCAAAAACTCATACAAAAACTCATACAAGGGTATGAGTTTTTCTGCCACCAAGCTGTATATGATACCCTCAAAAATCTATCTGAATACCTTAAGAATGCCGAAAAACCCCCTCGATGCGAAGCTTGGGAGACAGGCAAATCTCCACCGCCAAAATCTCCTTGCATTCTTCTTCCATCCACCCTTGACGTTTCAATGCACCACTAGCAGGCATATTGTATCGGTTCGGAGGTTCGGAGGTGGTGTTGTAGGTATAGCAGTGTTGGGTATTGCGGTGTTGTGTTGCAGCGTTGTGTGTTGCAAGTATTGTTGGTTCATGTGCGGGGTATTCCTTATCGATAAGCCTTCCTATTTAGGCTAGGTTGTTAATACATTGCCCAATCAGGTACTCTTGCTATCCATCATTACTGAGGCTAGTCCCAAATGGCCTTGGTAGTGGAGGTAAAGGTAAAGGAAGTGTTCGGGGAGCTGTGGTAGAGGATGTCATTCCCCGATGTATGCATCAACAATTAAGAAAATAAGAATAAGAATATTCCTCTATCAAATATATTCTTGTTTTGTATTGGGGCGGGGGGTGGGGTACATTCTTATATCGAGTATATTCTTATATCGAGTATATTCTTATATCACATATTCTTACTCTCACTCCAGGGATACGAAGGCGAATCGTAGAATATACAAACACTCACCAGACGTATTGGGTGATCGACCAATCCAACTTAAGCTCGCCAAAAATCCCCAGCCGATCCAGGAAGAAGAGCTATCAGAGCTAGATGAAAGCTCAGAATCAGAACCTGAGGAGAAGCCGAGAAGGTGCCCAGCCGGCCAACGACCCCCGAGGGCAAAGGCAAATCCACTTGAATAAGCTTCTAAGAGGTCATGCATAACGCCAGAGAAATGGGCACAGAGGGGTCGGGAAACGAGAATCGATGACATAAACGGTTCGACCCAAAAACTATGGAGGTCACAGAACCAGAAGAATCGATATTCATCGCCGGAGTTGACCCGGATCACCCCACCGACGAACAAGCCAGAGCCTCGCCACAAGCCACTGAGTGGGCAAAGCTCAAGTCAAAGAGTGAGCCCAGCTAGAGAAATATGGGGTATTCACCAAAATCTCCAGAGCTCCGGAAGGCGCAAAGATGGTAGACACCAAATGAGTATATATTATCAAACGGAAACCGTGTGACACCATCGAAAAATACAAGTCTCGTACGGTCAGCAGGGGATATACTCAGGAAGCAGGTATCGGTTATGATGCTGATAAAACCTATGCGCAAGTGATACGCCCTGAGACTCTGAGAATACTCCTGGTCGTAGCTCTCCACCGAGGATTGGCAGTCCACCAATGGGGTGCGGTCGTAGCCTATCCCCAAGTGCTACTCCATCATGATATCGAGGTTGAATATTGGAAACTCAACAAAGCACTATATGGGCTCAAGCAAGCTGGCCACGAGTGGTCCAAAACCCTCCAGAAAATCCTCCGCCTCGGGGACTGCAACAATGCATTGGAGGCAAAGAAACATCTGCCTCCTCCAATGGAAATCTCATAGCCGGCACCCATGTCAACGACCTACTTAGCGATTGCACGCACTAAGGCAGATTTGGGCAAAGCCGAAACATCCATATATAGGTGCACCAACACTATGTATTCCCAAATAGGCAGGTGGAAATAACTTTTGTTGTGAGCCTCCTCCGTATTGTTCAGGGCAATAAAAAACAATAGAACAATAGTTAGGGTATTCAAACCTAGATTTTAACGACTTTTTTTTAAGCGATTTTCAGCTTGTTCTATTTTTTGGTTGCTTTGAGTACCCTTTATCCGCAATTTGGCCGCACTTTAACGAACCACTATGGCAATTGCCAAGCAGATTTCCAAGACCTGAAGGCTGAGCCTCGCCTAAACTGCTTACATACCTCACCAGCCACCAGCCACACTCCCTAGCCAGCTCGCTAGTTTGCACACCGTTCTGTCGATAAGCGATCCCAGATTCAAAAAGATTCAAACCGCGCAAAACCCGTATCGTTCAAATTTAACTTTGAATACATATAGTCTTGCGGCAGTGCTTAGAGCCTGGCTTCAGGGTGGATATTCGTTAAACTCAATCTATAGCCTCCTTCCTCACCTCTGAACCACCAGCGCCCTCCAGCAGCATCTCCCCCCCAAGTTATGGGCGCTAGCCATCCTAGTTAGGTACGATCCGTGGCGATACTCTCTATATGGTGCTGTGGGTAGTCATCGGAGGAGATGCATACGATGGTGAAGAGTACAGACCTCTCGTGGAGGGCGATGGAGAAGGGTGGGAGAGAGGATGATGCATGGGGTGCCTGCAGGTGGGTCAGTTTTATGGAGTGAAAGATTATTGTGGAGGGGCGTCTCACTTTACCAATGCGGTCGGTGTATGAAGGTGGGAGATATATTCGCTGGTAAAAAATTAAAATTAAAAGGAAACAACGGTGTATAAACACCAGCGCCCCATACCAGGCCCCACGCTTCACGCCCCACACTTTGCCATTCTTGTCATCTCCCAATTTTTTCCATTTTTTCCACGATATCCCCCGGTATCCCATGACATCTCTCGACATCTCTCGACATCCCTCGGCGCCCCACACTGCAGGGTTACCTTTTCCAACATGGGGGGTGGAAGAACAGAAAGCTCTTCCTGGGGCAGCCGCTGCTGTGCTTGCTCATGGTGGTGGTGGTGATGGTGGTGGTGGTGGTAAAAGCCAGGATCCATGGGTATTCACCACCGGAGGTCATCCCGTGGTGATTCTGGTAACGGGACAAGACGATACCTGAGATGTGGGTGAGGCAAGCACCACCACCACGATCACTATTTTTTTGCGGGGGGAAATCATTACTCGTATTCCGTCTATCTAGACAATGACGAGAGAGCGCACCTACGAGTAGGTTATCCAACCTCAGGGCTAGTCTCTGCCCCCTCCCCTTCTCTATCTACATCAATAACGTTTCCGCAGGAATCTCACCAACTTCCGACACCACTCCGGGTCCCTCCAGATCTGTTCCTCCGTTCTCGCCCTCCCATCACCTACTCTCGGACATTCCAGTAAGTGGGCGGCGTTCTGGGCCACCCCGCACTCGCATCCGTCGTCCTCCGCATACCAAAAACAGCTACCTCCGCCGCAAAACTATGGCACCCCCAGTCCGAGCCTGCGAAAACCTCAAGCGCCGCCATTTGTAGTCATTTTCCTGCTTCCCATCGCCTTTCTCTTCGGTACCTTCCTGCTGGCAAGCATGTCTTCAACTACACGGATGTTCTTTTTGGTGTGAGAAGAGGTTTCGGCGTTAGGGTGCGATAGGGTAGTAGTGTTTCTAGAGAGTCTTGTGGTGGTGCGGGATGGGGATGGGTTGAGCGAGGCTAGAATAAAACCCCATCTCCTCCTCCGACTGCCAAAACGCCTCCCCTCATATTGCCACGGAAAAGAAACAGAAACAGAAAAATCCGATCCAACCCCCCAATCCCCTAGACTGAGACGGCGTGGTTCCACAAGCCAATGCCATCTCAAACAAATCCTAATGTCCGAGACGGTGTTTCCCAGAAAAAACTT
>Ga0307514_10004571_pt1 | contig 12695 bp, 9 predicted proteins | sample 16_EM_MG_FD_203088 | JGI IMG/M metagenome (GOLD analysis project Ga0307514, IMG submission 203088) | Populus trichocarpa ectomycorrhiza microbial communities from riparian zone in the Pacific Northwest, United States - 16_EM | ecosystem: Host-associated > Plants > Roots > Unclassified | place...
AAAACAATTTATCAGGTCTGGAGAGGGACCATATCTAGTGCAGCGACCTGGGGAATGAATTGTGGCAGGGGTAGCTAACATGGATCATAGCACCGTCATGGATCATAGCTAGGTCACGGACTGTAGTGTGTGGGATTAGTCAGGGTCTGCTTGGTTTGTCGATAGTCTGGGAGGATTCTTGGGGAGACATCATCATCAAGCAATACAGAGGATCTCCCACCTAGAGGCCCAGGCTTCTCATTTGGATACCCGATAACCCTGATCTCTAGCCTACCAAGTAATATTCGAGGCAATTTACTTTTTGCCTCTACCTGGAATCGCACTAGAGCCCTCAATTGATAGCCCAAGCCGTAAAGTAAAGGACTTACCAATTTGTGGTGATCGCAGCAAGCAATATATAACGTTGACTTAGTGGCAGATTGGCGCTGTGCCCCGATTGGAGCTTACTGAAGATACAGTATATACTATACTTATAGTACTAGATCAAAAACACATCTAATACCCCCCCCTTTATGCATATATCACTCTGAATCCACCAATCCCATTTAAAGATTACGCAAGGTCTTATATATCTATTAACATATGCAAAAATTTACATGCCCTGGCCTCCAACCAGGGTAAGGTAGCTATTTACATCAAAAAACTCCTAAATTTGCAGAATCCGCTCAACTCCTCAATTTCTATCTCACCTAGCCCGTCGAGTCATGGCAGACATCTAAGCTAATCTCAACCACTACCCGCCCTCCAGCCCCTGCCTACTAGCGCCCCTTCGAATAACAGCTTTAACCAAGCTTAGTCAACTACCGGATAGCCATTTGTTGATATGGCAACACAGGATATTAACCCTCGTGTAATAACACTGCATAAGCTACGGGGAAGGTAGGTAAGAATACGACAGGCAAAAAGCACCTTGGAATAGCAAGAGTTATGAACCGCAAAATAGTCGATGTAGGGCTTAAAGAGATTGCTCAAAAGCAGGTTGAAGCTGTGGTGCAGCGTCCTGGGGTATGAATTGTGGCAGGGGTGGTTGACGGATCATAGCACCGTCATGGATCAACCTAGGTACATACCGGTACCATATCATACTTATGGTAGGTACTATAGGTACTATCTCTTACTAAGTAATGATCAACTACTGTATATGATTTCAGAGCCTCCGCTCAAATATCTCCACCATACATTGGAACGGACTATGCGCGAAAGTACCCTAGTAAATCGAAGGCAAAGGTTGCAAAGACCTCTGGAGTAAAGGCTAGTACCCTACGTAGGGGTATTACCCAAGCGAGATCAATAGCACATCGAATGGCTGGTGAAGAGGAGGCAATATTTGGCTGGCGTAGGAGTTCGCCAAAAATATATTGTTAGAGCAAATACCCGATCTAAAGTAGGCGGAAATCGGGAGTTCTGTTCTGTGCTTGAAACTATAAGTCTGTTGGTCACGTGATACCACCATTCATAGTATGGGCAAATAAAGTGCATTGTATTGACAAGGCCTGCAACATTTAGTCGATCACCAACTGGCTATATATATGGGTGTGTTCTCGTTTCCGCCGTCTAGCCTGATCTTGGCATTCGCTGCGATTTAAACAGCTGGGACCGAGAACAATATGGGTGATGATCTAGGACTAGATTATATTATCAATATGAGAAACAAGGCTATGAGGGACGGTATCCTGCAGTTCTAACACCCAAGTTGAGTTTTGTATGCGAAAGTGTAACAAGAGCTTGGATTAAAATCGCTATAACTCTAAGGCTGAGAACTGTTCTTGCTGATACCGACAACTAAATCTAAAGACATGCGAAATTTCCTACTTATATTCTTCCTTTATTTCACAAACGGCCCAAGTTGCAACTGGCCATTTTCGTCCACCAGCAGCCCCCGTGATCTCACGTGGTTGCGAGGGTATTTCCAACAATCAAGCACTTTGATATACATATAGCTCTGAAGACCCCCCTGGCAGTCCTCCTCCATGGCGCATGCTTATTGTGGCTCTCATGTTACTTGGCCAGTAGTAGAATATGCATTGGATCATCGAATAGTTCCATATTGTCTGCCTCTACACTCTACCCACCTAATGCAGCCACTTGATGTTGCCTGTTTTGGACCCTTAGGGCAAGCATATCGAACTGCACTACAGGACTTTATATATGAGCACCCTGGCCGACCATTCGGAAAGACGGAATTTTGGGACTGCCTGTGTATTGCTCGTGATAAAGCAATAACCAAAGCCAATATTCTCAGTGGATTTGAAGCTTCAGGTATCTGGCCATTATGTCCTGGAAAAAATGTCAATCGGTATCAAGGCAGCACAAACTCGACACTACTGCCGAACCTTCAAATTCGCGATACAGCGTTAAGCCTCAACATGACCCCTCACTCTCGTGAAATCCTACGAATATCTCTTGGATATTTGGAGAGCAAAATTGTACAGTACTGGGTAGTTGAACTAAATTCTTCAGGGGTAAAAGAGCTTCGTTCTGGCAAGCAGGTAAGAGCTCGGTCACAAAAGCATGTACAGGGTCCCCGAATGCTCGATCGAGCCTATGTTGAGCAGGAGAAGGTTCACATTACAGCTGCTTGTAGAACGTACCTATGGTGATCCTCCACCACAGAATCAAGACGGTCGAGGTAGAGGAAGCGGGCGTAGGAGGGGTTTTTTTTTTTTTTTTAAAGAATCATTAATCGCATTTATCCTATCTAGAATATGGGGTAGTAGGGGTCGTGGGCGTGGCGGGGGTAGGGTAGAGGTTGTCCGAGCTGAAGGATTGTAGTGCATTGGGGGTAAGTCAAGCACAATGGGTGATACGATATTTGAATTCTCCTACATTGTTTTGCCTATGGTAGCTGTCGCTCATGTGCAGGGCGGTTTGGTTAGGTATCACTTGTAGTCGCTCATTACTTAGTTAGGTATAGTACTGTAGTTGCCAGTCTTGCAGGTAGATAGTCAACCAGATTTACGCAATTTGATAAACAACGCAAACAACACAACGACGACACACAACAACACTACAACACACAACACAACAACACACAACACAACGACAACACCACCCCTTGTGATATTTGAATATAAAATCATGGCTGAAGTACTAGGTGCGGTCGGAAGCGCGGTGACTGTGGTTGAAGCTGCTGGCAAGGTCTGGTCGACTGGCTGGAAATACTATCAGGTAAGAATCCCCGCAAGCAATTTGAGCCACAAGCAGTAGTAAATAAGTTTATATGGGGTTAGGATGCTAAGAATGCCCAATCCGAGATGAATGACCTTATGAATGGCATTTCGGCTCTGCAAACTGCATTCCAGCAAGTTAAAAATTTGGCGGAAGGTCCTGGTGCCACCAAGCTGATTGCATTGAAGCCGCTCGTCGAAAGTAGCTCCTTGGAACTTGAAAAGGAGTTCAACCGAATTCTTCAGATTTTACAGCCAGGACTAGGGCAAAGGGTGTGGAGAAAAGCACTGGGACAGAGGTTGAAGTGGCCATTTCAAAAGGCGGATGTGGAACAAATTCTCCAGTTACTTGAGCGGCATAAATCAGCTTTGACTCTTGCCATGAATGCTGACCAGATGTAAGAGCCTACCTCGACCGGAGTCATAATATACACTAATATCTATATCTAGGACGGCTGTTATTCAAATTGATAATCGAGTTGAGGAAAGTTATGATGCACATAAAATCGCACAATACTAGTACTAATTAGTGGTACGTATACAGTCACTGCAACAAAGCGCAAATATTGCAAACTTGCCATGCGCTAAAGGTGCTGCCCATAACGACTGGCTCCGGCGACACGAGGATCATTGTTTGCAAGATACACGAGTAGAGCTCCGTAAGCAGATTATGGACTGGTGTGACGATCCAAACAGCAAATGCATCTTCTGGCTTAACGGAATGGCTGGGACTGGAAAATCCACAATTTCTCGTACAATTGCTCGAGAGCTTGCAGAAAAGAAGAGACTTGCAGCGAGTTTCTTTTTTACACGAGGCAAAAAGGATATCAGCCACTCTGGCATGTTCTTCACTACTATTGCCGCCCAGCTTGCAGTCAGTTTACCAGTACTTCGGACATTCATCTCAGACGCCATCAACAACAATGCTCACATCTTTCAACAAGGACCTCGAGAACAATGGAATCAACTCATTCTTAACCCTTTGAAGAATGCCCCTACTCAATCAATTCAACTGGTTGCAGTAATTGATGCACTTGATGAATGTGACAGCATGGAAGATATCCAATTAATCCTCCTACTACTTGAAGAAGCCAAGGACCTTGAGACAATTCGGATCAAGATCTTCCTTACCAGCAGACCAGAAATCCCCATCTTTGATGGATTTCGCCAATTGTCTGGTGAGGCATACCAGGATTTTATACTCCATAATATCCCACTTGATACAGTGAATACAGATATATCTACTTTCTTTCTGCAAAAGCTGTCACCGCTGAAAGCCAAACATGGGTTAGGGACACCATGGCCAGATGAGCAAATTATTGAACAATTGGTGGAAAGAGCAGCTGGACTGTTTATCTATGCTGCAACAATCCTTCGATTTATTCAAGACGGTATCGATGGTCCTGAAGAACAACCCTCTTTAGTTCTTAGTGCGTCCAAGTCATCCCGGTCGGCAACAAAGCATCTTGATGGCATATATACTACACTGCTACAGCACTCAGTTCTTGGAAAATGGGGTGATGAACAAGAATGTGAACAAGAGTGTGAACAATTAGCAGGACGGTTTAGACAGGTAGTTGGATCCCTTGTGGTGATGTTTAATATTATGCCAGCTAGAAATCTAGCACAGTTGCTCCAAATACCCCCCAAAATGATCTCCAGAACTTTGGACTCCATGCGCTCTGTGCTCAATGTCCCCGAAAACGAAAGCCAGCCTGTCCGATTATATCATCTATCCTTCCATGACTTCCTACTGGATTCTCAGAGGTGTAGTGATCCTCGATTCCAGATAGATGAGGAAGAGAGACACACCAGCCTATTTCGAAAATGTATGTCGCATATATCTCAGCTTCAGGAAAATATATGCGATCTTTGGGGGCCAGGAGTTTTGATTACCGAGATTCCCAGTGATACGAGACAAAGAAGCATTCCATCACACGTTCAATACGCATGTCGTTACTGGCTTGATCACTTGCGACTTGGGAATCCAATGGAGGAAGATATCAAGACTATTCGGCAATTTCTCGAGCAACACTTGCTTCATTGGTTAGAGGGACTTAGCTTAATTGGAGAGGTATCAAATGGAGTTCATATGATAATAACTCTAGAGGAGATACTATCTGTAAGTTGCAATAATTATTAGTTTTTACAAGAAATAGTATTGATCTGGAAACAGGGACAATTGGGGGACTATGATCCAGGACTATTAGAACTTGCATATGATGCCAAACGGTTTATATTGCATATGAGGTCAATTATCGAAATGGCACCCCTCCAGGTCTACTATTCAGGACTTTTATTTACCCCGCAATCAAGTCTGATTCGAGGAGGATACTTAAAAAATATCCCTTGGGTTACTATGGAACCCAAAGTGGCAGATGTATGGAGCTCATTGATACAGACTCTGGAAGGCCATACCAGCCCTGTCATCACGGCTATGTTTTCACCCGATGGAAAGCTTGTTGCCTCTGCATCCGAGGACAAAACGGTCAGATTATGGAATACATCAACAGGAAAGCAATGTGGACTTTTGGAAGGTCATACCAGTATAGTCAAGTCAGCTGTGTTTTCACCCGATGGAAAGCTTGTTGCCTCTGTATCCTGGGACAACACAGTCAGATTATGGGATACATCAACAGGAAAGCAATGTGGACTTTTGGAAGGTCATACCAACGTTGTTACTTCAGCTGTGTTTTTACCCGATGGAAAGCTTGTTGCCTCTGCATCCTGCGACAACACGGTCAGATTATGGGATACATCAACAGGAAAGATATGTGGAGTTTTGGAAGGTCATACCACTTATGTCTGGTCGGCTGTGTTTTCACCTGATGGAAAGCTTGTTGCCTCTGCATCCAGGGACGAAACGGTCAGATTATGGGATATATCAACAGGAAAGCAATGTGGACTTTTGGAAGGCCATACCTGTGGTGTCATTTCAGCTGTGTTTTCACCCAATGGACAGCTGATTGCCTCTGCATCCGAGGACACAACGGTCAGATTATGGGATATATCAACAGGAAAGCAATGTGGAGTTTTGGAGGGTCATATTAGTGAGGTCTATTCAGCTGTGTTTTCACCCGATGGGAAGCTTGTTGCCTCTGTATCCGACGACAAAACGGTCAGATTATGGGATACATCAACAGGAAAGCAATGTGGACTTTTGGAAGGTCACGCCGATTGGGTCAATTCGGCTGTCTTTTCACCTGATGGAAAGCTTGTTGCCTCCGCATCCTGGGGCAACACAATCCGATTATGGGATACGTCAACAAGAAAGCAATTTGGAGTTTTGGAAGGTCATACCAGTATAGTCAAGTCAGCTGTGTTTTCGCCCGATGGAAAGCTTGTTGCCTCTGCATCCTTGGACACAACGGTCAAATTATGGCATACATCAACCGCAAAGCAATGTGGAGTTTTGGAATGTCATACCACTTATGTCAGATCGGTTGTGTTTTCACCCGATGGAAGGCTTGTTGCCTCTGCATCCACGGACGAAACGGTCAGATTGTGGGATACATTAACAGTAAAGCAATGTGGAGTTTTGGAAGGTCATACTAGTATAGTCAATTCAGCTGTGTTTTCACTCGATGGAAAGCTTGTTGCCTCTGCATCCAATGACAAAATGGTCAGACTATGGGATACATCAACTGGAAAGCAATGTGCAGTTTTGGAAGGTCATACCGGTAAAGTCAACTCGGCTGTGTTTTCACCCAATGGAAAGCTTGTTGCCTCTGTATCCTGGGACAACACAGTCAGATTATGGGATACATCAACAGGAAAGCAATGTGGACTTTTGGAAGGTCATACCGATAAAGTCAATTCGGCTGTGTTTTCACCCAATGGAAAGCTTGTTGCCTCTGCATCCTGGGACAACACAATCCGATTATGGGATACGTCAACAAGAAAGCAATTTGGAGTTTTGGAAGGTCATACTGATACAGTCACCTCGGCTGTGTTTTCACCCGATGGAAAGCTTGTTGTCTCTGCATCTTCGGACAAAACGGTCAGGTTATGGGATTCTACAAAACAAACAACCATAGAAATCATTGAAACTCATGACACCACCAAGATTATGAAGTTTCCTAATGACGGAACGCATCTACATACGAGTCGCGGCATACTGCAGCTCAAGCCATCTCTTCACAGTGGCGGAAATCGGGAGCTATCACACACATTAACCCATTCTCTGCATGTTACTGATCAATGGATCACATGCAACATGAAGAAATTACTCTGGCTTCCTGTTGACTATCGACTATCCTGTTCTGCAGTAAATGACACTGCCAACCTCATTGTCATTGGAACTGCCTCCGGTAGAGTTATTTTCATATCTATTGATTTTACCACTCTCCCTGCTGCATATTCCCAGCTACCTGTTAACGTTGCTGTCACAACAGGTAGGGCTTCTTGGCTGTTAACCGCTTTCATAAGCTAATTCACTGGTTGGTGTATTTTAGGTACAAGTTAAATCCATGGAACTGCAGTTTGGGTATGGTAGGATGGGCATTGGATGTTGGTGTGTTGTGTGATGATTTGTACATGAGCAACGCAAGGAGTACCTAGTATAGGGTTAGGGGATGAAGGGGAAAGAGGACCATGGAAGAAGTATGATGTTACAAATTTCTTTGGTTATTCCCTTTGTGATTAGCTCTATATGTACTTCAACCCAGAGCCAGAATTCACATTCCATGAGCGGCACCTGAACCCGCCACCCTCGGCCCTCTGCAGCCCCGCCCTCCGAGGCATCTTCAACCACCACGCAGAGGTATCCAATAGCCCAAAGAGCTCCAATACGTCCCCTCTAAAGGATCAAACCCCTAATACTTATCCCCCCTGTACTCACACTACATATATGCCGAAGATTGCACTAGTGAGCCCCACTACCACCAGGAGGGGTCTTTACTTAGCATCTATACTCATGTGGAAGAGGGGCTGTACAAAATGCCCAAATTAGAGATCCTTAATTCAGGGCACTAACCTCTTATAATGAACAATTCCGAGACATCTATTTGAATTAACCAAATCTACCTAGTCTATACGGCTCTCAGGCACCTTCCCAACCCCATGAGATAGCCCTAGAAGCCATAATACCCCTCCCCCCAATTTGGACCCTATGCGTTGTTTTGGCCATAAGGGTATGCTGGTCCTTTCCCAGGTATTTGAGCCCTCATCGCAGAGTACCGGGAAAGGTATGGGTTGGAGGCTACGCTCTTTAGGTCGGACGCTAGGTTGGACATAGGTTGGAGCTCTTTGGGTTATTAACCGGGGCGCGACCATAAATGAAGGGAATTTAGTCAATTCTTAAAACAACTAATTTTGGAGTTCTGAGTGGCTTGTTTCGATGGCATACCGTTTTGCTATATGTAGGCTGCTGCCTTAGAGGCTGCTCTAATATGAATATAGATGCAAGGTAAAGGCCTCCTGGTGCTCGTAGGCTCACCCGCCTGATATGGGGCCTATAGGCGGCGGGTAGAAGGAGGGGGGGTGGTCCTAATTGTGTTTAGCGGAGAGAAGACAGATAGATACAAGAGTTTATTAATGCTGTAGTACTCAAGAAGACTTAGCAGTGCAGGAATTCTCCAACGAAAATACATGCGAGAACCTGCGCTAATTATATGCTTCGCCTGTTTCCACGACTTTCCCCATTCGGATCCCACTTTCCCCATTAGGATCCCACTTTCCCCATTAGGATCCCATTTTCCCCATTGGGATTCCTAGCAATTCACGTGGCACTAGTGCGAGGGTATACGTATTCATCCCTACTTGAGCATCCATCCGTCTAACCACCTTTCCATCCTATATAGCACCGGTATTTCCAGCGTTCAGCTTTGTTCAGGTTTTCTTCAAGGGTCGGTCCCCATTGGTTCCCCAGATTCGCCAGGTTGTCGGAAATCTGGAGGTCACCCAGCCTCTCCAGTCTTCCCCAGCCATAAATCCTTCCAGACTGAGACCATGCTCATTGGGGTGAGCTTGGTGAGGATATCGGCTGGATTATCCTTCCCAGGTAACGTCTGGATGGTCAACTGCTCGCGCTGGACTTGTTGGCGGAGGTAGTGGTACCAGTGTTCGATATGCCGGCTCCTCCTCAGGAATTTCGAGGTTTGGCTCAAACCCGCGGCTCCCCCGCCGTCTGTCCAAAGCTCTGGGGTGTGTAGCGCTAACTTGAGCTCGGTTAGGAATTGGATTCCCGGGCTTGCGCCCTTCACTCCTTCGCAGTTGCTGTGTACTCTGCCTCCGTTATTGACAGGGCTACCACATCTTGTCTGCGGGAGTACCATCCAACCGGTTGCTGCCCTAGGGCTATCAGGACACCGGTTTGGCTTCGGCTGCTTTCCTCCTTGTCGCCGTACGATGCGCCCGCATAGATTCTGCGCACGGGATTGGAGGGTTTCTTTGGCCTTACGTCTTTCTGGCGTGTCGAGTACAGGTACCGTAAGACCTTGTGTGCCCCTTGTAGGTTCTGAACTGACGGCTCTTGCACCCACCTCCCTAGGGGGTTGACCTGGATGCTGATTTCCGGTCGGATCATCCTTGCTATGAACATGAGTCCTCCGGTTATTCGGTCGGGGGTGCGGGTTCGTCTTCGCTTGTTTTCTTTGAAGTATTTCTCATTGCTGGGTAGCGGTGGTCTTGCTCCAACTTTGCTATTGTCTATGAGGCGTTTTTTGGTCATCACTTCTATTAATGCACATTGCCATCCCCCACATTCTAGAGGGTTTTCCTCGTTTGTCCAGTTCAACATGTTTTTCAGCTAAGTCCACATCGGAGGGTGCAACTCCGATAAGGTCATCGATGTGGGTGCCGATGATGATTTGTCCATCGGGTGAGGCATAGGTGCCTCCGTCTCCAACACATTGTTTTACTCCTCCAATCTGAAGGGTTTTGAGCCATTCATGGCCGGCTTGTTTTAGATCGTATAGGGCTCTATGGAGTTTCTAATATTCAGTTTCTCCGTTTTCATTTACATCGCTGACGTATACGTCGTTGTGAAGCAGTGCTTGTAAATAGGCTGCAACTACGTCCCATTGATAAATCGCCCATCCTCGGTGGAGAGGATTTTTAGGGTCTCAGGGCGCATCATTTGCGCATAGATTTCATCAGCATCGTAGTTGACTCCTGGTTCTTCATTCCAACCTCTCGGGCTTCGCACTTACTGATGGTGCCATCAGGTTTTCGTTTTATAACGTATACCCATTTGGTGTCTACCACCTTTGCGCCTTCCGGATTTTGGTGACTACCCCATATTTTCCCAACTGCGCTCGCTTCTTCGGTAGCGTGCGGCAAATTTCGGGCTTGTTCATCTGTAGGATGATCAAGGTCTGTTCCTACTGCTTGGATTACAGGATGCTTTTTGTGGTCGGATCTTCGTTTTCCCACGGCTTGTTCCCAGTATACGGCATCCTTGCGTTTCCGTGTGGCCTTTGCTGGGACTTCCGCATCAGGTAGTACATATGGTGGGGTGGTTATCCCTAGGGTTATTGGCTCGGGAATTTCAGATGGTTTAGTGTTGGCCGAGGTCTCTTCCTCGGGTGACTGGTGAGAGAGTTTTTTTGATAACCTTAGGGGATTTTGCCAGCCGGGTTTTCCCATTTTGGTCCTCTATTCAATATATCCCATGACTTGAAGTGTATCCGACTATCCTGGCTTCGTACGATTGCGAGAGCTTGTCCCTAACCTTATAGTTGTAGCATATGACCTTTTGCCCAAACGGTTAGAGATTTGATCGTTCTTGAGTGGCATCCTTTTTGAGCATAACTTCGATAGGCGTCTTGCCTTGCAGCGACTTATGTGGGATTCGGGTTTTGATGTAAGCTGAATATTTCGATACCTTGCCCCATATTCCGTTTGGCATTTCTGATGCTGTGATAGCTGTTTGATTCATGTCGAGGATAGTCCTGTTCATCCCTTAAGCAATCGCATTGGTTTCACTGTGACGGCGTACTATTTCGTTTAGAGTAGTCCCTCGTTGTTTTAGCTCTACCGTGTTCCTGAATTCTCCTCCCCAATCGGCTTGGACTTAGTTTACTCGGAGGCTGGTGGAATTCTCCAGGGAGTTGGTTATCTCGATCAGGGCAACTCCTGCATCACCCTTTTTCTTGGTTTCACCAATACATATTGGCTAAAGCCGTAGGCAACTACCAGTAGATATTTGTATTTGTTGCCTAGTGTGACTGGTTTAATTGGTCCTATCAGGTCCGCATGGATTCGCTCTAGTGGCCTCGTGGTGCGGATGGGTTTGTTTTGTTTTTTGGTGCTGACGGCTTGGTAGTTTTTCCCTCTCGCATACTTCACATCGAGGCCTTTTCCAGTCCAGACGCGGGGGTTTTGGACATTCAGGTAGAGTTATGATGGTATTAAACGAAATGTGTCCACCATACCTTTGGTATAACTCTGTAATCTAGGATTCTTCCCAATCTCCACCCTCCCACCCTCCTTCATCCAGATCGTGTCTCGCTCGCCTTGGTAGATAGATGGTGGTCTTTTTTTTCTTTCTTAGGCTTTAACATTGTGGTCTCCAAACTGATAAGGTTGCTGAACGTAGGATCGTATAGGCATTCTTCGTGCCGCCCATTGTGGTTCAGTATCATAGTCCCCATTAGTCGGCATATCATCGCGGTGTTCTGACCTGCCCGGGAATCTGCCGCGAATGGGCCCCATATAATTCTTGAGGAGGCCGCGAATAACGGCCTGCCCGGGAATACAGAATTAGTATCCCTCGATCCTAGAACCGGGAATGTTATTGGGAATTTCGGAAGTAGTAATTATGGTGCAAATATAGTAGTACATGGAAAATATTAGCACGTAGTTAGTATAGAGTACATTAACATGGATGGTACTAAATATTGAAATATCGGTGGGGATTTGGGTAAAATCTATTTGAATTGTTTACCTCGCATATCAATTAAATCAATTTGAACACATAGCTCTGGAACAATAAAATAATTGGCTGACTTGTACTTATTGCTCGATTGATTTCGAGCATATGTTTCACGGTGTTGGAGAAGGCATTCAATCTATTATTATTATTATTAGATTGAGGTTTTATTTAAATAACAGGGCAAACAATACCTCCCCCCTTCGCAATACCATAATATCGCTCATTAATAGCTTTGAATGTCTCAATGGTACATGTGTATTCACAATTATATCATAGACATCATGTTCTAAAACAATCTCCCGATTGCATACTCCTTCAACCTGTTGGGCTTTTTCAGAAGTGCACCATCATTGTTAATCAGGTATTCATTCAATGCGGTCGATTTCATTTATGATATTGCATATGTCGTATCTGGCTGTTGAATGATTCTCCGAATACCTCGCCATTTTTGGTAAGAAAGCCGAAAATGGTTGGGGTCAGTTAAGATATTCCTCAAAGGCATTGGGGGCCGAACTGCCTTGAGATGGGGAGCTATTTGATGAAGCCATCATAAAGATGCGAGTGTAGGGTAAGTAAAGCTCAAGTTGATGTTGGGTGCGGAAAAGCAGATGGAGGCAGCTGCTCAAGATATTATATACACCTACCCAATTGGA
>Ga0307514_10004572_pt1 | contig 12694 bp, 11 predicted proteins | sample 16_EM_MG_FD_203088 | JGI IMG/M metagenome (GOLD analysis project Ga0307514, IMG submission 203088) | Populus trichocarpa ectomycorrhiza microbial communities from riparian zone in the Pacific Northwest, United States - 16_EM | ecosystem: Host-associated > Plants > Roots > Unclassified | place...
ATGCGCTGCAAAAGACCGTTCGTGTACTGAGCAGGTAAAGGAATTGCAGATAGTGCCTTTCTACCTACCGGCTACTTATGAGTTACTTTACGTGTGTACTGTACCGCCAGCCTTGCATAAGTACTTATGTACTGTACTTATCTTTATTCCGCCTCGGTTGGGCACCAGCATAGGTAGTCTCGGAGTCCGCCGGGTAAACACGGGACCTTGCCGTATCCCAAACTGGTAGTCAGACCCCAATCGGGTAAGGCGCTTGTCACATTCTGTTTTAACGTACAATAGGCCATCAAGGAAAATCAAGCAAAGCAAAAAAAAAAAAAAAAGTCGAGATTTTGAATTTCTCAAGAGAAAAGAGCAATCCCTCCCGAGACCTCCCACCATGGGATTAGGTCTTGTGCACAATAGTCATTGGTGGTGGCCCTGTTTAGTGTGAATAGTGGACCTGGCTGCTCCATACAATTTTGTTGGAAACGCTATACTTACCTTACTTCTAATTTATTTACCGTGAGCGGCGATAGATTTTTTTGGCACGGAATGGGTCATACAAGGAAAATATTTCAATTTGCAGATGCATCTATCAAGCAGTGCTGTAGAAATACCTACAATTGATATAAAGTAAGAAGTAAAATATTGCACGAGTTATATGGATAGCAGCTTTAGAGGCAAAACGGAAAGACCTCCAGGAAGGGACAAACCCTTTTCCACAGAACATCCACTCCCCGAGCTGTTTTGCAGGTAGATCGGCTTGGGGACACTGATCTCTACAGACCCCAAGCTCCTATCTAACTAAACAAGTAAGGGGGAGAAATGTCTCGTACATGTACATTTTGTGAATCCTCGACGGTTACAGGTGTATGATTGTTCGGAAATTATCAGCCACGGAAGAGAAGTTTGAAAAGCTATGAGAAAATTTGATAGGTTGGGGGAAAAAAAGCAAATTTGGCAATACAAATCCTCAACACACTTACTTACGTCACGACCTTCTGTAACTGCGCCTGGTTCTTAAACAATTCCAGCGGTGATACCCCCCACGAAGACAAGTTTGAAAACTCCCCCGCCACTTTTATCGGGGGTGTAAGCGTCTTTCCTTCCCTTAGCAAAATAAGGAACGAGAGCATTGAAGCCCCCAATGTCGAGCCCTAAATACGCATGGACAGTGACCTCTAAACTCCGGTTTGGAATGTCCTCTTTCGTCCAATATGACACCAACAATGGGTCAACCGCTATTTTCGGTAGGTCTGTCTTGCTCGTGGGTGTACCATAGCTTGGTGCAATTTCGCGGTAAGTGAGCTTATGTCTGGTGATGGTAGCTAGGCGCCTATTGGGCTGAATGTGGTCGCCACTATCGCTGAAATTCCTAGTGGTGATGTTGCCCTCAAAGAAGGTAACTGCAATTCCTGTATCAAATGGGTTCATTACTGCCAAAGATATTGCAATGGGTTTGAGATCAGCATTCACAGTAAGCTCCATGCTGTCCAAGATTACCCGCGCGGGGCCCGTAATCACCGAAGGAAAGCCATAGAGGTTGGGTGAGACGAGAGCTCCAAGAGTAACCCCGAGTGGCTCCGGCGTGCCACTCAGAGTGATGCGCATGTTTCGGCCAGCAACCATGTTGTTGAGTACAGGAGAATGGAAGTATGTGTCCCCGTCTATTGGATGATATGGTACCAACGCAGAGACTGCGTGAAAGACATTGAGATCCCGGGAAATTGTAAAATCATTGACCTTGGTCTTGCCGATGATCTCCTTGCCGTGCATCATGTTGAAGACTATATCGCCAAACTAAAGAAAGGATTACGATATTAGGGTTGGACTGAAACAAGTGCAATGGACAAAAATTACCCTGAACTTCCCATCTCCAAAATTCCTAAGTTGCAAATCATATGTCATCTCTAAATGAGGGTACTTGTCAACACCCCTTGGATACCCTTTTGTGAGGGCAATATTATTTATGACCAGCTCTGGGGCCGCTTCCTGTGAGTCATGATTAATGATTGACATTCCACCAATGGAAATACTTTTGGCATAAAGGATTGGGTCCAATGTGCATATTCCAAGGGGGGTGCGAAGCATCATTACAACCATTCCTTTAATGACAACTCGCCGGCTTCTATCGTTCATTAACGGTCTGAGCATGTTGTTTGCGAAAGCTTCGGAATCTAATATTGTCCATATCGCGTTTTTTAGGTTCACAGAGAGGTGCTTTTCCGATTGCACACGACCACCTGCCGTGGTAAAGTCATTCTGCCAACTTGTGGTGCTATCAGAATCCGTTACCTCAAGTCTGGCGTACGCCTTGTTGCTATCCCTGCTAACAAATTCCAGCAAGTGTGTTGTGGTGTACATGACCATTGCGAATTCAGAATATGCTACAGGATACCTCACGTTTAAAGCAAGGCGGCCTCCGAGCATGTGAGTGGTGAGGGACCCATTCTCGCTTTTCAGATTCGAGAAGTCTATTTGCATGTCTCTCAGCGTAAGATCAGAGACCAAGTAGGAAATGTCTGTGGTTCCATTATCGCTGTTAGAAAGAACATAGATTGTATCATTTATGCCTTGTACTGCTTTGGTTATCCACGGAATTTCGGTTCCGTTAATAGAAGCCGACTTGCCCCTTACTTGGAAGGTGTATTTCTCCTGGCCTTCTCCCAACCAGGTTGGGTCCCATATCATCAAAGTAGAGAGGAAAGAGCCAAGAAGCTCCTCGTCCGCACTCAAGATCTCCGTATTCAATTCTGCATTGAACTTAACAGCACCGCCAAGCCCAGGGACTAAAAGATAATTAGGCACTCGTACCACTCCAACAACAACATTTCGGTGAACGAGATCAAATACGCAGTCCCCCTTCATACTAGTTAGTGACCTCGTCGAACTGAATCCTAAGGATGCAGCGGCTCTTACCAGATACATTGTTATGTTTACAGGGTTTGCAAACTGGAACTGCCCAGACAGTCTGACCCCCTTATCGTATTGTAGATTCCAGTCAACAATCCCATTCTTTACCCTACGAGCCTTATCATCCAACGGGAACTGTAGCAAGGGAATGGATTTTCTGAGGTGCATTTTCATTCTCATGGCACCTTTTTTGAACACTCCTGTTCCATCGAACTTAATGGCCACACTCTCTTGTCGGCTAAAAACCTTTGCCAAGAGATCACCCCATTCACTGGTACGGTTGACGTAACTTGTCGGGGCCTCCACAATCTTAGTCCTCTGATCATGAAAGAACTTAATGCTAGGCATATCCAGCTTTTGAAGATATACCCACGCTTCGCCCGGCACCATGAGTGTGGCCCTTCTGAGTAGCTCGCTAGCTTTACGCCTGAGAAACGTTGAATTGGAGCTGTTAGCTGTCTGATTATCGGGACTGTTTGTTTTCAGCTTAGTACTGAGATCAGCTGTCGTAGGCTCTAACTCTCCCATAAGCCTCCCTTTGTTATCTACCGTGATATCAAAATTCAGCTCGAAAGAGTTCAACGATGGTTCCAAGATTGTTATATGACTTAAGCTAAATCCAGTCTTCTCATCTAGTGCCCTCTGAATCCCAGAAGGGTATCCAATGAAGAGCCTACTAAAGGGTGAGTCTCTGTAGAACAAATATGAGTGAGGCATGCAGTACTCACATCGGTAACGCGACTGAAAATACCAAAGCGACCCAGAATCCGAGGAGGAGCCAAGCGCATGAACGATCCATCAGCCGACCCATCACAGCTGCAACGCATCTCTGGAAAGCACTGTTTCGGAGGATGTGTCTTGTTTCATCCGCTGTTAATTTCTGGTCATTGTTTCCAAGTGAGCCTGGCATTGCACCAAGCTCAATTTCGCTCAACTCTGAGTTGGGAGCTGGTGCTGGTTCGAGTGCTAGTGCAAGCCGAGCCCTGTGCCTTTGGTCAAGGAATGCTTTACGCTCGGTCAATACATAAGGGATGTGCGCACTGAGATCTCTCTCATGGGCTCGGGCACCGACTCGGTGGTATTGGCTCGCTGCTGCCACGTAACTAAGGCGCTCATCAGGCCTCTGGCAAGTATTGGTAAGCTTCTCTGCAGCCTCGGCTAGACCCCTATAACCCCCAGAGTCGCTTCCAACTGTAGACAAAATGCTGGGCGCTGCTGTTCTCGTGCCTGAATCTAGAGATAGATTCGTCAAGGAGGCAATAGCGCGACGGCTGGTGGAAATCCTGTCTGAAACTTCATTGATAATGCGTCTTCCCGTTGAATTTAGATGCTCATCTGTGTCAATGTTAGATGAAAGTTGATTCGTAATCCTTGTGCTCACAATGGTGCACTCACTCGGCTTCATGTTTTCAGAAAAACCGCCTTCGACTACAGTCTGTCTAATGAAAGTATCATGGCTATGGTGGACCCCCTCAGACTCGGGAGAAATCACCGGGAGGAACCGATGCACCGGATTAACCGTATATGTGTCTGGCATGGCCAAAACACCTTCAGTGGGGTGTTCCGTGACTGCACTGGCGGGAGAATTTGGAACCGAATACTGCTTGTATTCTTGGTCCAGATCAAAGGGGTCAGAGCAGGTAGTAGATGCACGTACAGCGACATGGGGGTCTGAATTAAGTTAGTTTACGTGCTCTTAAGTGAATCAAAGTAACCAAGTTGGATAAGACCTACCAGGACTCTGCATGTCTTCTGTGGCCACCCCCAGCCCACTGAAGCCAATTTCTCCCTCCCTGGGAAATTCTGGGGAGGACTGCAAATGAGTGTTGCTGATAGTGACTCTTGAGATTGCCCTTTGGCTTCCCATCTCGCTTGTCTGCACTGGGGCCAAGTGTCGACTCACTAGGCTGTACTCTGCGGGTAATGGTGGGCATGGCACCCTGGGAGGGGGGCTTATATTGTAGGAAGGGGTAGGGGTATCCACCATCAAAATAGATCTGGACTCGACATCATCCTCGTAAGAGCCCGCGTACCGAGAGTCCGAGAACTGGCCCCGATAGCCCATCAGCCTTATATCCTCTAGCCTTTGGGTGCTGGCAGCGGATTGAGATGTAAGCGTAGTTGCTCGGCCTTGCCCAATGGTTGGGTGCAACGTTGATTGGGGTTTGCCGATAAATGGATTGGTCCTGAGGCTGGGACTCTCCATTGCATTGACTTGTTGCTGGACGGCCGTCATGGGTCTGGCATTACCAGGAAGTTGGGGTTGGCTGGGATAGTCGGAAAGACCTCTGTTTGTTTGATAATGGAATGGTAGCCTGTCGTCATTAGATTGGGTGTGGTATATGTTAGACCCTTGCCCGTATCCGTATCCGTAATTACCATAAGGACCCGGTGAGCGTGCCCACCAGACTACCGGCGGGTTGCCGACCAGGGTACCCGATAGATAGTAGCCTGATTGCGATGGGTAGCCGTACGACTGCTGTCCATACACTGCAGGTTCAAGGCTATGCACTGGAGTGAATATTGTCCCTTGTTGGGTCAGCGTGCTCCCATAGGGAGGCGCTTGGGGTGCGTAGGTTCTCTGGTCATGATTCTCAGCCCCAGCATGATACCAGGTACCAGATGGTACTCGCTCTTCAGTGGAGGGAAGCCCGAAATAGGGTTGTAATAACCCCTGGGTCTCTGGATACTCTTCTAGGAAGTCCTCCTCGGCTTCGATACCCAATGTTCTTTCAGCAGTGGAGGGAGGCCCTGCGGTATTCATGTTGCACCGCCTAGGCACGTAACCGCACTCGAACTTAAGTAGGTGGATACCTGCTCAGAAATGCCCTAGAATGGAACGATGCCATGATGCCACGGTTAGAACCTCCACTCTCAGAATAGATAGCCCCCTATCCCTAATCAAAGAAGTTCTCCCACATCTCCTCTCACGCCCATCACCGATGCCAACGCTAGCACTCCTCACCTCAAACCAGACGACTCACCTCAAACAGCACGTACGACTACTAGTGAAGAAAAAGGGCGGGCAAAAAAAGTGTGTGTGCTTGGCGGGCTTTAAGAGCAGTATGCACATGCAGCTGGCTGACAGTGACAGGGTTGCTCAATATAGTCTTTGGAAGAGCCAAAGGCCAGGAGGTAGAATCGAAGTGAATTGAAGAGGGCACAAGACTAATTGAAGAGCTGCTCAAGATATTGTGGCTCTGGTATGGGAATTGGCTGAACTGAGCATGAGCCCATGGAATATTCAGAGATGAAATGGCAGGAGACTGGGGACGAGTGAAATGGGAAGGGTGGCAACGAGGTGGGTGACTCCCCTACGGATGGTAAGCTAGGTACACAAGTTCTTATCATAGCCATCCGACTGACACCAGCTCTCACGGTGCCCGCCAGACTAATCAGCTCCTTCCGTCTGTCCTCTAACCCCGAAGCTCGATTAATCAGCGAAGGGTCGATTAGAGGCTGGGCACGAGATCACGTCTGTCCTACCCGGCGGCCCTGTTAGCTTGCCTGGTGTCTGGTACTGCTATTTGCCGTTGCGTGCACAGTTTATCTATGGGATAGATATAAAAAGACAACGAGGGGTTATGCAGCCAGACTAAAAAATACATGTATCCCAAATACTTATTTGCTAATAAGATCAATCCTCAGAGGGCAGATCCCACCGGCAAGCCACCCACTGAGTGCTCAACTCCATTCGGGCTTTACCATAGTCATAACTACGGCCAGGGATTTTTTTGAACATGCACGCTCGTATGCGGCCCTTATAGTCACCGGAGCCCCAGGTGGAGATTCTAGGAATTGGCTGTCAATTTGCCAACCCATGCAAACTAGAGTCTGAGGGCTGTACCCTATAGCCCCGCAAAAATAATGGAAAACACCCTCCGCGAGTGGGAAAATTCTCTGGTGGAATCTGCCTGTTCAAGTAGAAGTCCCCCCCCCCCCCCATTGCGAGATACATATAAGGTGGTATGGATGTCCTTTCGGCCCGCCCGTAGTATCGAGGCCCTTGCGGGAGTGTTGGAGTAAATGACCAGAGAGGAGTGAGTTTTTCCCAATTGGCAGCCCCTTTTCAGGATCCAGCATGCTTCTACGGTTTCCATGCCTCTATTTTCCTGTTCCAGCCTCCAGCGCATTCTCCCAGCTTGTGCTTGGTGGAAGTGGTATGTACAACATCTTTTCCTTCTGTAGCCTCCCTGCAGGTGGTAGATTATTTTTTCTTTTTCAAGATTCATTAATCGCATTCGTCCTATCTAGAACATGGCGATGAGGTGGTAGATTTGCAAATTTCAGTTTTGTGTCGCGGACTTAAGCTTATTGTCAGCCCCCGCTACCATTGGTATAACTTGTATTATTCTCTCCCTAGCCCCTCGAATGGGAACAAGTATACCTCATCCACTGGGAAAGAAGACGCATGTCGCTTTTCAAGACATAGGCACGAGCTAACTTAGAGAAGCTGATATCCGTGCACAAAACAGGTGGATGGCAACACGCTCACTGAGGTACAAGACTCCATGTAATTACATTACTATACACACGTTGATTTTTTAGATTTTTTAAATTGCTACACCCCGGTAATAATGTTGCCTAGGTATTTAGTGGTCAAAAAAATTCAAAGGTATTGAAACTTATGAAAGAGTTGGATATTACTGTTGTATGTATTCCAGATGGTTGTATGGGATACGTACAACCTATGGATACTATCATCAATAAGCTTGTGAAAGATAAAATTGGTGATATTTTGGAGGAAACATTGGTTGATGACCTTGAGGAGGATCCGGATAGTACCAGTGTTGGAGACCGTCGAATTGCAATCACACATGCAGTAGCAGCTGCATGGTCATGGCTTCATCAATATAAGCAGGACACTATCATTAAAGCCTTCCAGCAAACCGGAATCTTACTATGACCAACCGGCAATGAGGATCACAAATTGCATGTTCGAGGGTTACCCAATCTCATAGTAGGACCATGGGAATTGGAGTTGGAGTCTGATGAAGAGGTTGAATTTGTTGATGAAGCTGAAATAGAGCCAGCTATGGATGTCTAGCAACCGGGGTTTTAAGTTATTTCAGGTGCGGCTTGACTACACCTGTTTTGTATGCACGTAACTTCTCTGCGTTAGCTCTTCAAAAGCGACATGGAGTCTTCTTTCCCAGTGGATGCGGTATGCCGACTGATCTCGCAATAATTCACACCATGGTGGTACCTCTTATGCGAAGAGGGCGCAGCGGGGGTTCCTATGTACTAGGGGGAAGGCCAGGAAAGGGGTGTGGCGGTGATGTATTTACTGGTTGTTTTTCCTAGGCCGGCGCTTATGCAGCTCGTTATACAGGGCCGCCTAGGCTGACTGGGCGTATAGAGTATTGAAAAATATATATATTTTCACAATTGCTAGCTTTGAACTCAGTTGTTGAGCCTTGTGCCAGTGGGAAACAATATCACAATCAAGCTTAGGCGTGAACAATTATATATAGCAGTGAAAGCCCCTATTTTCCCCCAACTTTCTTTGTCTCTGCCAGCGTGAAGGCATACCCTCTATGAATGGTAAACGCTACTTGAGCCTCCCACCCAGTAAATTGCCGGGGAGAACTTTACAGTAAGGGCATTCAGGTATGTCCAACCTTCGGGGCTTTTTTTCTTTTTTGAGTCTATACGTCTGTGAGCCTTAGGCTCGGGGAGCGAACCATCGAGCTTGAAATATAAGGTTTATGCCGAGATATAACTACAAATTGCTTTTGCAATGATCATGCATATCTAATGCATCTTCCTGTAGGTAATATATTTTTAATACTTTTGGGGGGCTACAGAAATTAAGCAGTTGATGGGATATAGATATGCGGGGACAGGCACGTAGCCTTGGTCTGTACGCATGGAGAGGCAGTGGGGAGGAGATGGGGACGGTAGGAGGATATGGATGGGAGAGGGAGGTGGATGAAGAAGGACTTTTTTTTTTGAGTCTATACGTATGCATACCGTATGCCTTTCCCCGGCAGGGAGCCTTAGGCTAGGTATGAGGCGATCTAGCTAAGGCGGATCCCCGACGGTGATCGACTTGGAACGTTTTTTGCCAAGCTTGACATGCGGTAGCCGTTACGAATTTCATTTGTTCTATGTACCAGTACTGTGCCTACGGGGAGAGGCCGGGATAAGGCGGGTGTGGCGGTGATATTACTGTAGGTACTTCCTGGGTTTCCTTGGTTTTCATAGGTCGGGAGGCAGGGCGTTTATGCAGCTCGTTGTTCCGTGAGTGTACCATTAGGCTCCACAGAGTCAAAAAAAACATGTTAGGGCTAAGCGGACTAAGCGAACTACCTAAATACGAGTATTTGTACAGACAGTGGACATAAAAGTGACCGTCATGCAAAAAATGTTAAAAACCGAGTTTGTAAGTTAATCACATGAAAAGAATTGTAGATTTAAGAGGAAACCAGATTGTCCCTTCTCTGATTTTTGTATCTAGGTGAAATGCCGTGGAGAGGCATAGTTGTCGGTAGAATTGAGGCCATTTCCAAAATCGCAGAAAAAGCACTAAACTGTATGGGGAATAGCGCCTTTTCGAAGGCCTCTGTTTTCGTTCCAAAATTTACCAGAGCAGTTGGAGGGATACTACGGACCTCTAAGCCAGGAATTAGAGACTCCGTATCAAGCTCAAACTATATTCAAAAAACCGACCGTGAATTCATCAGACGAGTGCTATTATGCAGGTGTCTACGAAGGGCACTTTTGGCCATTTTGGCTGTGGTTTCACTGTTTTACCAAGACTTTTGTCCACAGACTGTACATAGCTTTCAGCTCTTTACTTCATATCACCATCGCTTGCAGCAAACTCCTTTGTTTTCAGTGTATTCAGTTCTTCATGTAAAAGCTACATATTCACTGTACCAGTTCATGTATAAATACTGCTCATAATACCTGCTAGATAATTCAATCAACGCACACGCTCATATTCTCACTACCTCTATCATTGAAGCTCTCCTTCATTGGACGTTCAACTGCAACGCTGCCTCTATCTCATAACCTAATCTCAATAATTTCTTATAACTCGCTCACCTATAATTCATCTACAATCACTATTCCCATAACTTGTAAGACATTGAATACTGTAATTGCGCAGTCCTTGTAATTCTGCATCTCTAGCATATCGCCCGAAATGCTGTACTGTGTCAAGCGTCAAAGCTCTAGCTTTCCATTGGATAAATCTTCGCATATGCTTGTTATCGATCCCCATTCCTCAATACGACTTCATAGTCACAGAGAGGGTAGCATGATAAGGGGTTACAATCCTTTCACTTCTAGGTTGTGGGTCAAAATCTCAGGAATTGGTCGATTGTGTGTAAGAAATTTGCCAGTTTATGAGCTGTCGGCTTATGATAAATATAGATGATTGTTGGTGGAATCTTTGTTTCGTCGTAGGCTCTGCCTTTGTCCCAACATGGTGGGATAACCCATTCTGAATCTCCTTCGCCTCCAGCTCCTTTCATAGGTAACACAACTAGAATAAGTTTGCTCTATTCAATGGTTCGATGATGGAGATTGCACTTTTAGATATTCCTAAACATGCTCGAATTCTGAGCATCTTCTGTGGTTCGGCTATCGCTGTGCAAGCCACAAAGGGAACACTGGGAATCTGGTATTTGAAAGTATCTAACTTCGCAAAGTCGGTACGAAATTCTCTGCCCCTATATAACCCATTTGATTAGTTAGTGAGAAATCATATATTGCTATAATGAGGTGCGTTCACGGTTGCTGCAGAGGTGCGTTCGTTGCTACTGAGGTGCGTTCGTTGCCACAGAGGTGCGTTCGTTGCTACTGAGGTGCGTTCGTTGCTACAGAGAGGTGCGTTCGTTGTTACTGAGGTGCGTTCATTGTTACTGAGGTGCGTTCGTTGCCACAGAGAGGTGTGTTCATTGCTACTGAGGTGCATTCATTGCCACAGAGAGGTGTGTTCGTTGCTACTGAGGTGCGTTCGTTGCAACAGAGAGGTGCGTTCGTTGCTACTGAGGTGCGTTCGTTGCTACTGAGGGTGCGTTCGTTGCTACTGAGGGTGCGTTCGTTGCCACAGAGCGGTGCGTTCGTTGCTACTGAGGGTGCGTTCGCTGTTACTGAGGGTGCATTCGTTGCTACTGAGAGTGCGTTCGTTGCCACAGAGCGGTGCGTTCGCTGTTACTGAGGGTGCGTTCGTTGCTTCCAACTGGTGCTTTGCTTGTACAAAGGCCTGAAAGAAAAATCAAAGCACTCACCAATCCTCAACCAAATGACATTCATCGCAAACAACAAACGCAATCACTTGCGAATTCTTTCCACCTGATTCTTTGAGTAGCTTGTAAACAGACTGTTGGCTTGCATGAGTTTTTCAGGCGACAGATAAACTGGATTTACAGGTTAGCAATTCATATTAAATCTATATTAAATGAGCCTCTCATACCTAAATCGTAATCACCTCGCAATATCTCTTGGAAAATACCAAGTCGTTTTGACATCTTTTTCAGATAAACTTACAGCATTGATTCCCAGCTGCAAGCATTTGAAGACTTGATTATCGCCCAATGCTTCAATCGGAGATATACTAATCCCGAATTGTTTGAGCCTCTTGCTAGAAAGTTCATTGAAACACTCATGGGAAAGCTCATTGAAACACTCATGGGAAAGCTCATGGAAAAGCTCATGGAAAAGCTCATGGTGGGGACATGGAAAAGTTCATTTGTGGTGGGGACATGGGGAAGCTCATTGAAAAGCACATGGAAAAGCACATGGAAAAACACATGGCAGGAGCATAAGAAAGCTGATGGAAATAGAGATAGGTGACTTCATATTATTGAAAAATTCATAGCGAGGGCATGGAAAAGCTCATAGGAAAGCTCATTGAAAACACTTATTGAAAAGCTCATAGCGAGAATATGGGAAAGTTCATTGAAACACATATGAAAAAGCTCATAGAAAAGCTCATAGAAAAGCTCATTGAAAAGCTCATTGAAAAACTCATTGAAAAACTCATAGCAGGGGCATATGGGAGGGCTCATGAGAGAGTTAATTGAAAAACTCATGGCGGGGGGCATGGGAAAGTTTATGGGGAAACTTATACCAAAGCTCATAGGAAAGCTCATGGAAAAGCTCATGGCGGGGCATTGGAAAGTGAGAAAGCTCATGGTAGGAGGATGGGAAAGCTCATTGAAAACCGCATGTCCATAGTTGCCTGTGGGGTATTTCTGCTCCATACATAATTATGACATAGTAGTTAAAACTGTAGAATTTGGTGCGGCAGGCTAAGACGCCTTATCAAACTAGGGCAAAGGATGACAGTTAGAGTATCCCGACAGAGGATCTTGTTGATTAGTACACATAAACGTACATAGCAACAAGCGCAGTGGTTCAACAGATATGCGTCCAATGAAGGAATACTTTACCAAGTAATTCACGGTATGAAGATATGTGAACCGTACGAAGATGGAGAGATGAAATGTAACTCACTGAGTTCATTTAGTTCATTATTTGTCTAAGACTCTCGAGCATATCTATATACCTGAGGACATGAATACACCACGATTGTAAGTTAGGAGTCGCAGAGGTATGTGGTCATGAGGTATGAGGTATGTGTGGTGGAGTTACGTATGGTAGGGCTCATACATACGTAGCTCAGTAGCTCATATGTACGTCGCTCATACATACTTTCAACAGATCTGACATTCATAAACCACACAACTTCTGGGGCCGATTGTTATGGTGATGGGATCTCTCCCCAGTTTGGTTTCTTGATGAAACACCCAACAATCTCTTCTTCAAAGTGCCTCCGAAAACCTCT
>Ga0307514_10004574_pt1 | contig 12691 bp, 15 predicted proteins | sample 16_EM_MG_FD_203088 | JGI IMG/M metagenome (GOLD analysis project Ga0307514, IMG submission 203088) | Populus trichocarpa ectomycorrhiza microbial communities from riparian zone in the Pacific Northwest, United States - 16_EM | ecosystem: Host-associated > Plants > Roots > Unclassified | place...
GTAAGCGAGACAATGGACTGACCGGCATTGAGAGTGACACAATTTCTGCAGGGTATATTGGGCCCTGTCCGTTCGCACTTGCACTTGAGTTTTCGACACTGATCACAAGCTGGATGAAAGAAAAAACATCAATAACGACACAAAGGTCTCGAGAATGGATGGTAGACTCACCTTTGCTGCTTCTACGCCTGATGTGTTTCTCCCCCGATTTATCTGAGGAACCGGCGGATCTGGAGGTGGAAGCGGTTGGTTGGGAATCACTGAAAGGGTCGAGGTCCGCGTCGTCGTAAGAATCGTCCTGAGTTCCATGCGACCCTGAATCCAAGAGGGGTAGGTCAAACTTAACGCGGCCCGCGTTTCCTGTCGATTCGAACGAATGGGTGCCGTCGAGTTGAGAGCGCACAGGAGGCTTCCACTGTTGGGTGGACATGAAGCCGTAGTTGAAGGTAGAGTCGGAACTGAAGTGGAATGGAGACTGTTGGTTGGAGATGGAAGCACCGAGGTCGGGGGTGTCCGATAACTCCAGTTTCACCGAGTCTTGTCTGGAATCACGGGATGGGTGATAACTGTAATCGGTGGGGGACACTTGGGGATGCTGGAGCATCTGCAGGGACGGTGTACCGGAAAAGGAGGGGAGGGTGAGAAGAAAGAGAGGGAAGTGGGAGCGAGAGAGCAGGTGAAAGAGAGGCAGTATAAGAATCTGAAATACTTATGACGACGCGCAGATCCGTCACAGGCGCTGATCGATTCTGTGGGACACGGATGCAGTTGGGTCACGAACCTTGCGTCGGTTTCGAGAAGAGGTAGTTCGAACAGGCACCAAACTCCATTCCACGTTACCGGGTTATGAAGAAAAAGAAAAAAAACCGGCTTTGGCAACAAAAAAGGATCGATCTCCATCTTCTTTCCCGGTTGTTATCTCCAGAGTGGCTCGCCATCACTCCATCAGCACCAGTCTTACACTCCGCGAGCCTAAATCACCTCACCCTCATCCCGCACAGTGGCCCGGTCACGACGAGAACTAGGTGGGTCGCGTCGCGTCGCGTCGAAGGAATCGACAGGCATTCGTTACTCGAAAGAACGCAGGCCAAAAACCTGCTCGAGGACGCGGAGAATCCACGGAGGATTACTTTCGGTAGTGGCGGTCCGATCTGGAGGCGTCGAGGCTGCGCCTTGGGGTTGGATGCCAACAAGGTAAAAACGTGGCCAAGGGTCTCACAACCATCAACGGATGTGACACTCCATTTACGGGTCGTCGGTCTCACCCACACCGGAAAGTCGTCTCAACCGGGTAACTCCCTCGGTAACGAAGCCGTTTCGGTGAATTTTGCCCTACGGCGCTTTCTTCTGTATTCAATATTCAATACACACACGACCCCTATAATCCTCCAAGATCTGGGGTCACGGAAATCACGGGTGCTCCCGGTTCGGCTCGTCTAACCTCTCGTTACCCCCGCTCAACCGCATGTTCCATGTGCTTCGCAACACCGCTTTCGAGCGGCAGCTTGCTCCTCTCACAAACCCCGATCCAAGGTAACCGCCTAGCGAGCTGCCCCTCCACCCTTAACTCCCTTCCTAGACTTTACAAATGTGTTGAAACCACGGGGAGAAACGGAGACAAGAACTCTGATACTTCCCACCCTGTCGCTTCTTTCGTTATTTCAATTTCCGCCCACATGCAACGTTAGAAGCCCACGCAAGGGACCGGCGGAATAACAAACTCAGACCACATCATTCGTCGTTCACATTCAGTACGCTTTACGAGCACATTACGAAAGAAAGATTACTTGGATGTATACCTCAATTCCGTCAAACCGGCTCGTAACGTCGACTACGTTGCTCACTCAACCTTGGCTCTCGTACGCATTGCTCTTGTGTTTTGGGAGGAATGTCCACGCCTCGGGCGCAGGTCCAAGGAAAATCTCAGATATCTTCACCCAATCCCTACTATCTGGGCTCGAGAGTAGGGTCTCTGTGAGCAAAATGAGCATCCGAACAGATGGGGAAGGTAAATCAGCTGCCGACTTCCCAGATGAGATCAGAAACTACCGACCCAATTCATCTCTTCCCCTGTATGCAGGTGGCCTATCGTTAATCTTCCCAGGGAGGCACTCCAGCAATCCTATTGGCACATAGCGATATTGAAAAGATAACGCTTCACATAGATATCTCCTCGTGGTGTTCTATGAGTCATTCAGTATCCGAATCCGGAGCGATGGAACTTGACGACCAACCACACCCGCGGTATCAGTACCGAAGTGGCTACGGCGAAAGAGGAACAAAGGCGTAGTCAGGGTTCGCGATCACCGATCATCCCGATACGACGCCAAACATACCTTAGCCCGTATTCAGCAAACTGTTCCCCCACCAAAGGCAGGGCACCAGTCAGCAGGGTTCGGCACTTTTTACATCAACTTACTCTTCGAATGAGTTCTAGCCGTTCCCTCGAACTGATATCCCATTCTCTTCTCTCTTTGATTTCTGTGAAGATCCATGGCTTGATCAACGCCCCGCGAGCGACCATGACCCCATCCACTCCGCTGTATTCAACCTTTTCCCAATAATCTTGTGAAGAGAAGGCGTCTCCACCTCCAAATATCGGAATAGGAGGTACTGCGTGATGGGGGGGAAAAATACCGCAACTCAGTCGATCATTGCAAGCTTCTGAGCAGGAGTACTTCGCGCAGCAATCCAAAAACGCCGGAAGGACACCATTGCCACTCGAAAGGAGGTAGCTGTACTCACAATCTGAGTCTGCTTCCTTCTCTCGCACAGCAGTAACACACTCTTTGATGTAGTCCCAATCCGCAAGTTTCTGATATCTCTGTTGTCGCGTGCGTCCATGCAACTGACCGCGTCGCGAAAAAAAAAGTAAACGTTAGACCTAGCCGACCATCAATTGTCAAGTGAACACGAGGTTCAGCCAAAGACAAAGGCAACTTGTGGCGCTTCCCATGTAGAAGACTCGTGTCGAATAGTCGAATAACAAATATTACTCACAGTCATACATCCAACGCCCCATTCCGAACCGATCCGAGGCATGAGCTTGTGCGCGGTGTTACGACCATCCTTTACGCCGGTTCGAAGCTTGATGGTCACAGGAATTTCCCCAAGCGCTCTGTTCATCCCCATAAGAATCTTTCCTAGCTTGCCAGGTGTATCCAGAACTGAAAGGGTACACGATTTGTCGGCATCAGCTAAGATGGGTGGGCGGGGAATAGGCTCGATGTGAAATAGACAAAAACAAGAAAACGCTGGAGCACCCTGGAGGGACACTTGCCCTCCATTCCCGGCTCCGCAACTCCGAAGAAGCTACAAGTGTAAATGAAATGGTGTCACTTTGTTGAAACTTACGGGCGGAACCACTCCCTGATTTGAAGACGAGATCGATTGGACAGCCACAGTTTAGATCAACAAAGTTGATATTCGGCCCACACTGTCGAGCGATCGCTTCTGCGGCAGGTACCAAGACGGCAGGTTTATTCCCAGCGAGCTGCACACCAAAAACCCCCTCGGAGGGGTGCCTGCGAACCAGGGACCACTCCTCTTTCGATCCAGCCAGAAAGGAGGTGGCTAGTCCCACTTTGAAGGGTCAATGCTGGGTTCTGGGGTTGGATTTTCTTGGCTTACTTTCGCCACACGTAATATCTGCCCCCAAAGAGACACACAACCGTCGGAATGGCTGCCGGTAGTCATGACCAACATCAAGATCCCTCTTTGAATAGGTGAGGGCGGGGGTCGAAACTTACGAGGTTTCCTACCGTTGTCAACGGCGCAAGGTCTGTACCAACACCCCACGAACTGTATAATCAACCGGGACGTTCAATGGAACGAAACCACTTACAAGTCTTCCCGTTCCAATGTAGGCGTGCCTTTTCCACAAACCGCGTGGGGGTATCCGGTGCGTCGGCTTGGGACGTGTAGGCATCCTCCTTCGACGTTCGCGGCGTCAGAGTCTCGGGATCGGCACCAAATGACTCTATTGGATCAATATCTGTCACTTCCGCCGGTTCCTGGGCTTCTTCCTCCGGCGATTGTTGAATCTCTTTCAAGTAAGCGTCCGAAACGGGCTTCGGATACTGTACACGTATAGGATGGTGGGCGCGTATTACCACAATGAATACTGTCAGCTGAGTTTTGACCACGAGGTGGATGAAACGCAATCACCTTCCTCGTGCGGAGTTGTTTTCGAACATCAGAGTCGACAAAGTTCAGTTCCACCGCTGAAACAGCCGCGTGTGCAGCTTTGTCTGGGTCGACGACGAGTGATGACTCGTCGGAGAAATCATCCCCCTCTGCCTTCACGTGTGCCCCGAGGAACCTGCACTTGAAACCATGTCTGCATTTACCGGTTTCGGAGTAAATAGGGCAAATTGTTGTTGTATTCAGCGACCAGGTGGTTTTAGCAGCTTGATTGGCGACGATTGTTGCCTCTTCATCTCCGAGGGACACGAAGGGAGGTCGGATCGAGAGGTCAGAGAGAGCTGGGAAATTGATGTCGTTGGGTTTGGCGGAAAGATACCCCTTGACGTCGTGTGTGAACCGGCATCTGGCCCTTTTTCAGCCAAACAGAGGAAAGCACGAAGAAGGTCAGACTAGACGCACTCCGAGCCGAATTCACAAGTCTCGCCCGCTGCGACCTTCCAGCATAAGTCCAGTTCGTCCCGGACTTTGGGGAACCGCCGGCCCTTATTCTGTCCTCTCCGCTTTTTCTTTTCCTCCCGCGCCAGTTTTTTGCGCTGGGCGCCGCTCGTGCGGAATTTCTCTCCCTGAGCTGGCGTGCCCTGGTCGTCATCGTTGGTGTCCGTCGCGGGTCGCCCAAGAGAGACATGACTTGTGCTCCCTTCGGCGGCATCATCGTCTGGGATGGCCCGGTTCTGTAACGAAAGATTGACGTATCTTGTAGTTGTTAAATGTCGAGAAAGCCAAGAGTAAAAGTGCAGGACTTACTGGGGTTTGATAGGTGCGGTCCCTGGGGGATATACGGTCGACATCATGATAATAAGTTTTAGATCTGAAGATGATTCGTGAAGAAAATCTAATCTTCAAGTGGCACATGACCTGGACCCCCGGACCCCGGCCGCCGTCTTCCTCTCTACCACCAACCACGACGAACGATGCCAGCACCAACTGCGTTCCTAGGATACATTGACGAAAATGCCGATCGTTTTATCAAGAGATTGGCAGACGCCGTTGCGATTCCGAGGTGATCTCCGGTTTCTGGAGGATAGGATCTCCCGTAGAATGCTCAGATCCTCAATGTGTTTAGTGTGTCGGGTGACCGTACCCACCGAGAGGACGTCTTTAGAATGGCAAAGTTCATGGAGGATCAGCTCCAGGGCCTTGGTGTCCAAACTAGATTAGAAGATCTCGGAACCGAGACCCTTGACGGCCACGAAATCAAGCTACCGCCCGCGGTTTTAGGAAAGATTGGCGAGGACCCAAAGAAGAAGACCATTCTCATCTACGGCCACTTTGATGTCCAGCCCGTGAGTGTTGTGAAGGATTCTGTGCCAACGAAACCAAACCTGTTTGTATCCAGGCTTTAAAGAGCGATGGATGGGACACTGATCCGTTCACTCTGACCATCGCCGATAATGGTCAACTCATCGGACGTGGATCATCTGATGACAAAGGACCCATCCTGGGATGGCTCAACGTCCTTGAAGCCCACAATGACTTGGGAATTGAACTACCCGTAAACCTACGTTTCGTCTTCGAAGGAATGGAGGAGAGTGGAAGCGTCGGTCTCGATGAATTTATTGCTGCAGAACGTGGTAGGGAGAAGGAGGGCTGGTTCCACGGTGTTGACGCCGTCTGCATCGTGAGTCTTATATCCCCAGGTGGCTGAGCGTCCTTAACAGAATCAACCTCCAGTCTGATAACTATTGGCTCAACACCCGTACTCCGTGTGTCACTTACGGCCTCCGTGGTCTGGCGTACATGTTCGCCGAAGTCAGCGGTCCAACTCGCGACCTCCACTCTGGCGTCTTTGGTCGAACCGTGCACGAACCCATGACTGATCTTGTCACCCTCTTGGGAAAACTCGTCGCGCCGGACGGGAGCATTCTTGTCCCCGGTGTTGATGACATGATCGGTGTTGCTGATAACGAGGAGAGGTATGAGGTCGACGCTAAGCTTCCAACAGTTTGGCTGATGTTCCCTACGACAGGGCACTTTATGATCGTCTCGACTACTCCATCGCTGACATTGAGGCTGCCGTCGGCGCATCCATTGCCCTATCAGATGACAAAACTCAGGTACTCATGGGCAGGATGAGGCAACCGTCTCTATCCATCCACGGTATTGAGGGTGCTTTCTATGGATCTGGGGCTAAGACTGTTATCCCCGCCAAGGTCACGGGAAAATTCAGCATCCGGTTCGCAGTTTTCTTCTCCGTATAGAAAGCGGGCAAGAGTAACGACTCTTTGCATCGGCAGACTTGTTCCCCCCCAAACCCCAGACAAGATCATCCCCCTGGTGACTCGATATCTCGAAGCCGAGTTCGCCAAACTCAACTCAAAGAACAAGCTTCGCGTTTACTGCGAACACGGCGGTAAGCCGTGGGTAGCGGACATCAGACACTGGAATTACGAGGCTGCGATCAAGGCGACGCAAGCTGTTTACAACAAAGTCCCAGATATGACCCGTGAAGGCGGTTCGATTCCAGTTACCCTCACTTTCGCCGAGACGCTCGGCGTGAACGTGTTGCTGTTGCCAATGGGAAGGGGAGACGACGGCGCCCAGTAAGTTCAAATTCGCTTGATGTTTCAACCGAGCGAAATTTTTCTTATCCTGGGTTCTTTAGTTCTACGAACGAGAAGTTAGATCGATCCAACTTCATCGAGGGCACGAAGCTTCTCGGAACTTATCTCCATGAAGTCGCTGGAATCAACGCTTGAGAAGCAGGTCGTTGGGTCAAGGGCGGGGTGTTCTCGTTTGGGTATGAACGTGTATGTATAACGTGGATCATCTGATCATCTGTGGAGGTACGACTACTAAGTAGGAAGTTTCAAAGATAGCAAACAAGGAATGTACAATGATGTACTACACCCGAACAACAAGGAAACTGTAATAAAATACCGTCCACCGATGCCATCACGATTCAGTTTCCCTGCCCGAACGTCCCGACGGCCGATCTAAGATTACGGTCCGGATGGAGCACGGTTTGGAATGAGTGGGATTTGACTCGCTTCAACCGGCGTGTGAGTGGGGCCCGTAGGCTTCAAGGTTGACGTCGGTTCAGGATCTGGGGTTGCATGTGCGCTGGGGTTAAAGGCTTTTTCTTGGACCTCAACAGGAAACTTTTGCAAGAAATCCAACGAATCAGCCCACGTTCCAGTCTGAAGTGATCAGGAGAAATCAGTCCTGGATACTTACCAAGGGTTCCTGGGGGTCTTTGCTGACCTTCATGACGTTTGGCCATTCGCTTATAAGTGGTTCGGGCAGCGAACGACTGTAGATAAGGAGGAAAGGCCCGGCTCCGAGATGCATCCCATCCTTGTCGTTCAGGACAGCCTCCAATGTCACCTACAGGAGATGGTGTGTGTTAGTTAGGCGTTGGTATCAAGCTCGAGAAAGAGAGCCAACCTTGGTGACAGTGTGATCCACTACCTTCCACCACGCGTCGTTGTCGAGGATGTAAGAATAAATATGTTTCCGCCCTTTCAACCCGTCATGCATCAATACCGCTCTTAAATCGTACTAAAGGGGCGAGGGGGAACAATCAGCCACAAAGCCAACGTGTCATCACAAAAGTCGAGATGTGACCTTCATCTGTTGGAACTCCTTCGTTGAGAATAGGTTCGAAGAGTCTTTTTTGAGTCGCTCGATTGTGGTCGCGATCGCTTGAAGTTGTCTCAGCGAATCCCTCTACCCAGGAATATCCTTTGATTACCTTCCAGCTCTGCCTCGATGTGCGTAATGACGTTCTTGAGCTTGGTTGCCGAACTCTCGATAGCTGTTCGTCGTTCGACATCTTTCGGAGAGTGTGCTACACTCTCGTAATAGTACAGTGAGGATCGAATGCTCTTCATCACATCCTGGTTCTGTAGCACCGGTCAGTTTCCCGAAGATCAGTGCAGAGCGAATGCCACCAACATCTAGTTTTGTGATTTCGGATTTCTTCTTTATTAATCGTCTGATCTCCTCTTCCGCAATGTTCGCATTCTGGATGACCTTTTGAGCTCGCTCGTGATTTGCTCGCAAGAACCGGTCCAAATAGAATGATTCAGGGAAGGAGAACATCCTCCGCTGTCGCGGTTTCCCAGTTAGTGTATCTTGGTAAGATGGAAGGCTTTCGTCCCGCGCGGGCGCAAACGCGATAACGTCCGCTGCATCGGTGATGGCACGTTCTCGTGGGGTGCCAGGGTCCACATTGAGTGGCCCAAGTTTTGAAAGTTTCGGAAAAACTTGATTCGAAAGGCATCCAATGAGATCATTCGACCCATCTTCGTCGTTGTATTTGATGGAGAACAAGGAAATATCCGTTTCCAAGTCGAAGACTGTCCGTTTGTGTGGTTCAGGTGCCACATCGACAGCGTGTGAGTGGAATAACCTGTGGCGTAAAAGCACGTGCTTCAAAACCACAGGGAAGGGTGCAGAGCGGTGATGGTGTCAAAGTTTACCTCAGCCAGTCTGGATGTCGGGTGGAAAGCCCACCGTCCAGGCAGAGCTCCACTCGTTCTGCAAAATCCTTGTACGCCTCTAAGGAGCATGTCTGTCGGTAAGTGCGAAGAAACCGCGTGAAGAAACGCACTTTCAACATCTTCGCGAGGGGAAATGCCCTCCCAAGGTCGATATGAAAACTTGTTCATTGGAGGTTCTCCTGTGACTATCGCTAGAACGGATAGTTCCATGTACCCAAATAGTTCGTGGATAGCCCAGGCCTGTCCCTCTATGAAATAGAGAATGAGCGAAATGTTAGAGCAATATGCTGTGAAATACCTATGCCAGTGGTTGAGGGGTTAACCTCAGTAACACCTTCTGGGAGTGGAGGTCCACGATACTGAGAGATCCGGTGTCGGACCTGTGGGGTGTAGTAGAGGGCTTGCCACAGTTGACCGACGTGTGCAAACTTTGGGTCCATAGTTCGTACCACCACTGGCCTACAACGAGTCGGGTGAGAAATACCGCGTGGACACCAAACGTGGCTCACCTGTTGTCTGTACGCATCCAAGCTTCTGGCGGGGGTGATACCTCCGCTTCATCCGCAGTTATTGACATCGCCAAACTTTCCGCAATAGCCTTGGTTAATTGCTCGTCTTGAACGACGTCGACATCCATAGTAGAACTATTGCCATGGTTCATGGGCACCTATGGGCCTAAGTATGTAAGGTGGCATCCACACATACGAGAAATTAAAAACCATGTACATTTGAGCGAACCATTGCCCACTCTTGCTTCGGCGGTAGTATAGTCTCATCCTTCGTCAGATCTAGGACAACCTTGTTTGGACTAGGTGCTGAGTGATGAATACGTCATTGACGGTCTTCAGAAGGGAAGAGGGAGACTGACGAGGCGCAGAAGCATAATCGCCATAGCCCTCCAAGTTTCCAGGTGGTGCAGAGAAGTTTAGAGTGTGAGCTTCACCGGTCAGGAGCGCGTCCGCGGCTTTATCAATGTCTCCGTCGTAGTGTTGAAGGACCTTTCGAGCAAAATCCCGATCGGCGTCGCCCATCATTGCCACGAGCATATCGACCTTTCCATCGAGTAGATCAGTGCCATAGCTGCTAGTCGTCGCCGTCATTCTAGGTTAAGAAGAGTGGTGGTGGGAGTCTTTCTTGTTAGCAGCGGATCAGTTTGAGAACGAGGTTGAGTTGTGGATGAACGGTGTTTGTGATTGTTTGGCAAGAGCCTCTTCGACTTGGAACCTGTAATCTGTGATGACCGCCAACACTCAGCAGCAGATCAGAATCACGGATCTCGATGTCCCACAGCTGGCAGATGTCCGAAGACAGCTGGATGAAGTTCGTCTTCGCTTCCAACACAGATCGTGTTTGTTAGCTGATCAGGATTGCAGGAACTGACGCACCTCACCAACTCGTTTACCCAACTGAAACAGGCTCAGGCAAAGTTCAGGTCATGCATAGATAATGTGGCCGAAGTGAAGCCGAGTAACAAGAGTGCGTAACAGTCCGATTCTCGAAAGTTAAATCTCGAGCGACTGGCGCTTCCCACCAGACAACACGATCCTGGTGCCCCTCACGAACTCATTATATGTTCCCGGGAAGCTCAGCGATCTGGAAAACGTCATTGTGGATGTTGGTACTGGTTACTATGTCAAGAAGGTACGATCCGGTCGTAACAACTCACTCGAAAAGCTTATCGTCCACCAGACACGACCCCAAGCCACAAAACATTATCAATCGAAAGTAGATTACCTACAATCCAACCTAGAAACACTGCAAGAGACAGTCCTCAAAAAGCAAGAAAACCTGTCCTTCGTGACGAATGTTCTCCAGTCAAAAATACAGGCTCAGTCACAGGCTGGGGCTCGTAATACAAAAGATTGATAGCCCTCGCTGCCCGATTTATCGGCCCTTGGTTAATCCTTACATTAATAAAGGTATACAGTTGAATAATAGAGACGCCTGGTGCAGGTCGGGCGAGCCGCCAGACTAACTGGCAGACTAGTCAGTCCACCCCCGGCGCAGCAACGCGTTGGGAAGTAAACAGGACATCATCTACTGTATCTCTCTTTGTGCGCCCTGCCCTGGATGCGAAACACTTCGCGGATTATAGCACCACGAGAGATCACCCCGCGTCGCGCAACGCTGAGAGAATTCCAATGACGTATCTTTTCCCGAGCCCGAACGATCCGGTTCACCGTTACCCCGTGAAGCCTGCTGGCTTCACTATCGCTGAGGGGTTTTGCACGAAGACATAGCTTCCGATATGCCGCGTAGAGCCATTCCTGGTCGACTCCAGGATTATGCTCCGCGATCACGATAGCCATGACGGGATTCTGTTCGATGAGGATATTGAATAGTTCTTTATATGCCCTTTCTTCAATGTCTGTGATGCGGAAGTGTCGGGAAACTCGCTTGAGCCTATCCCAATATCGAAATGGGGCAGTCCCAACAGGAATTCCCTGTGTCCTGCTCAATGGGTCAGTTTACCGGTAATGATTGTCAGAGGATTACCGACCCAAAATCATGGTAAAAGTGAACCAGAGTTTCAAAGTCTTCCGGCACGACGTGGTTTAGCTTGATAGCTTGCTCTTCCGATGTTCCATCACCTTCCAGCCCAAGCGTGGCGAACATTTCGCAGATGTTCTTCTTTATCCAATAAACCTTGCAATGTCCATCAATCTCCAAAAGGTTCGATGTTAGACTGTACAGGTCACTGAGCACTGGCAAGCCGGTCGTACCTTAAAAGCCACCATTTCCGTCTGCGCAGCCGGGGGCTGTTGGACGGTCCCGCCACCCAACGATTCCTTCGGCCTACTGGAATCCTGTGGTGGATTCAAAGACCGTTCTCGGTGGGACATCTTTGTGGTAGGGAAGTGAGATTGAAAACTCCCATGTGTGTCACATTGACCAAACTATGGGGCAACAAGCTTGACGTTTCCCGATGTCGGAGTTATGTTCTCACGTTCATTACGGATCCATAACATACGCAGTTTACCCGAGCGCTCGGTACTCGGGTAAGCACCTCGGTCAGCAGCAGTAATGTGAGGTTGGGCGCGCATGACGTGGAAAATACCCAATGAAGCAGGAAAATCATAAGCAGCTTATGTCGAGCGAATATGTACCGAAGAATAAAACAAGTGCATACAACAAACAACCCGAGGACAGAACAGGTTCATCGTAACGTGCCTTTAAACGCCTCCTCCACTACTCTATCTGCAGGAAGCGAAGTGGAAGCAGAGGGGTTGTAGATCACCTCCCGAGCTCGTGCAATCCGCGTCACAGTAACGATGCCCAATCTTCGTGCCTCAGCATCATTCAGCGGTTTCTCTCGCCTGCAAAGGTTAGAGAAACTAGAGAAGATCCACTCCTCGACGTTGAACTTGACTCCAGCTATCAATTTCTCCACAGCACACAAACACTCGAATTTAGTGTCTATCGTTCGGATCGCTCGTGCCCGTATTCGGGTGAATCGGAGACGAGTGGCGACGGAGAGCAGGTCGATCCAGTACTCTGGACTCGTATCGTGGATTTCGTATCTAGTCGACCCAAGGAGCCTTAATCGATCGCTCATGTTCCCCGATATTTTGAAGATGACTTACGAAGAGTAGAAGAAACGCAATAGCGCCTCGAACTCGACGGGCGTAACCCCCGGAATCTCAATGGCAGATTCATCGCTAGTGCCTTCCAACTGCTGCTCTCCATCCACTTCCACGGACTGCGGAGGGCTTCCGACGAACATATCCGCAAAGACGCTGGGTTCTGAGCAGAAGTAATGTTTGTGAACACGGTAGAGCACCCCGATGACCTGACATGCCCCGTCAGAAAACCTACACCCACGCCATTGAAGTTAAACATGGACTGCATACCCTGAAGACCACGATACTATCTTCCGAGACATAGAACGTCTCGGACCTACGGCGCTTCAGCACCGCACCAAGGTCGCCACAATCGTTGTACGACGCAGCATTGACGCCCCCGAACGTCAAGAGCGGACCAGAGTAAGCATGTAGGTCCGAAGTCCGCTCTTGCATTCTCTTCTCATTGTAGTACCGAACAGT
>Ga0307514_10004575_pt1 | contig 12691 bp, 16 predicted proteins | sample 16_EM_MG_FD_203088 | JGI IMG/M metagenome (GOLD analysis project Ga0307514, IMG submission 203088) | Populus trichocarpa ectomycorrhiza microbial communities from riparian zone in the Pacific Northwest, United States - 16_EM | ecosystem: Host-associated > Plants > Roots > Unclassified | place...
CAGGCGGTCACTGTCGGACCAGGTATCCACCTAAATATTACGACCGCTTAGCCGTAGTTCCTTAGTACTTTCGAACTCCTAACCTTTGCGCCATCATCTTTGGACGCACATATTAGATTCCATACGCAGTCCGTACTTCTCCAGCGAAAGCTATTGCACTGGCAGCGTCAGCGAACCGCTACACCGTATCGAGTAACGCCTAGTCCTAACCGGACGTATTCGAAACCGCGATGATTGTCGTCGACGACTTCGACATTCCAAGCCACGGGATAAGGGGCTGCGGAAAGTGGGGAGCCATCGAGTCCAGTTGATATCGACTTGAGAGTACAGAACTGTTCAGGTTTCCCAGGTTCAACCTATGTTTAGTGAACTTTAGTAGATATTGCATTCGATAGCATCGGTACGCTCACAAATTGCACTGAGTATCCAGCCCCAAGGCTCTTGATTTCCCACTTTTTGTCATCAGACACGAACCACAATGGTGTGAGGGATACCGACGTACAAACCCCCTCCCCTCTTCAAGGTTTATGACTAGACGGCAACACACTTCCATCGTGTGTACCTCGACATCGAGATAGGTCCGGCTTTAGATGTTCTGGATCTTGTAGATCCCCGGCTTCAGTTTCCCATTCTCGAGGATGGAAGAGGAGTCGCCGGTCGAGTGCAGAGTCATGGTCGGCAGAGCAACTATTGTAAGGTACGGAACGCTGCAAAGTCACGATACCACCAAGCGCCGGCATCGGACACAGCACGAGGCCCGCCACATTTACGTGTAAGGGCAGAGCCCGAGGTGACACGAGTACTTTGAAAGTCATTTACCGTTGAGCAGCAGGTTTGTGGTGCTACACGCCTGAGGTCAAGTTAACCAGGAAAAAAACTCCAGGGTGGAATCCAGCAACAAGTTCAGAGATGGGGGAGTACCTGCGAGCGAACCTCACTCTTACGGCCCGGAGCCGGCTTTCAATGTTTAATCCTTATTCAATTCCGACACCTGGCCCCATCGAGGGCGTCTGCCTCTTGTCGGTTTGCTCGCCCTTCATCGATTCATCAACCACCTAACCCCATGGTCCGCTCACGAGGAAAATCGCGTTCAAGGACACCGGCTCCAACGACACCACCTCCAACATCGATCCCCAAACCCCCACCAGATCCTTCCATCCGTAAAAAGATCACCTCCGCTCTACGTCGTGGAAACCTGAAGACATCGTCAACCACCGCCGCGTCATCCACCGGATCCCCATCTCTGAATCAAAGCCATCCTCCACTCTCGAATGTGCAGAACGCGACCCACACGGTTGGCCAGGGATCCAGCTCTCATCAGGCCGCGGATTCGGCCTGGCAAACGGCGTACAGTGCGGCGAAGGTGGCGATCGGCTTCGCCAAAGAGTCCTCAGACATGCTCCTGCCACTCAAGGCAGTTGTCGGTGCACTCTCCGTTTTCATCACGCACTACGATGTAGGTTCTATCCTAGTGACTATGGCGCCGCTTTCCTGACAGTTTGCGCTCTAGCGGACCGTGAATAATGCCAAGCAGATTGGAGAAATAGAAGAGAGGGTGCTGTCACTCTCAGACATACTCTGTTCTCCCCTGAGAGAAAATGATGATTCGGAGCGCAGACGGAGGGGTATTCTTTGCATGTTTGTGCGCTCCCAATCCTGGACCTCACTACCGCTTACGCAGTATATCACAGGAGGTTGTCGGATATTCTCGAAAGAATGGAACCACTCTCCGAACAACACGGGCTGTTGAGGTTCTTGCGGAACGAGGATCATGCCGGATTGCTGGGCGGTTTCGTCCGGGATATAGCCCAAGCCATCACGGATTACCAGGTTTGTGACTCGAGATGCACAGTTCGACGTTGCTGACATCCGGTCAGACCTCTCTTCAGCAAAGCATATACGAGAATACCAAGGACATCCATCAAGTTACCATGGGCATCCATAAAATTTCTAGTCTACAACTCGGGATTTCTAGGAACACCGACAAAACAACCAAGGGCATCGCCGAGAACACGGCGGATATCGTTCATAAGGCGAGAGAGATCATCGTGAGCGTCATTGGACGGCCACCAGTTGTCGAAGCACTCATGGTATTCCCAACAGGAAGCTGCGGACCTCGAAACCTTGGGCGAACTCAACCCCGTGCACGACGCCGGATATCGGGCTGAACATCACGAGCGATGTTTCAGTGGGACTAGAGAATCCATCCTCGGAGATATCATGCGCTGGGCTCGAAACGCTCACGATCAACCCGTGTACTGGCTCAACGGGTTGGCAGGAACCGGGAAGTCGACCATCGCTCAGACATTCTCAGAAATGGCCAACGATCACGACCTCCTTGGCGCAAGCTTCTTCTGTTCCCGTGATTACTCGAACAGAAAGGCGCTCAAGAACATCTTCCCCACACTCGCATATCAACTCGCTTGCCACTATCCTCGGTTCCAAGACCACCTCGTCAAGGTCATCAAGCGAGATCCTTCGGTGGCCCACAACTCCCTTATCTCCCAACTCCGGGACCTACTCGTGGACCCGCTTTCTGCGACTGGCATCTCCTGCATCATAGTCATAGACGCACTGGACGAGTGTGTCGATGACCAGCCCGCATCGGCGATCCTGTCCGTTCTTGGCCGTCTCGTCAGCAAACTACCGCTGGTGAAATTCTTCATCACGGGTCGACCGGAGCCACGGATTCGGTCCGGCTTTCGCCTCCCTCTCCTCGAACCATTCACGCAAGTTTTCCTCTTGCACGAGGTCGAACCGACATCTGTTGGAGGTGACATTCAGCTGTACCTGACAGAGAAGTTGACTGGCATTGCAAAACGACGAAGCGGCCTCGAATTGCCGGAAGTGTGGCCCTTGGATGAGGATATCGCGGTACTCGTCAAGAAATCTTCGGGATTGTTCATCTTCGCCTCCACGGTGGCCAGGTTCATCGAGTCGGAATACCACGATCCCATGGAACGTCTCCGGCTCATCGTCAGCAAAGCGGATGACACAACCCACGAGGGAGCCTCGGGCATCGACTCGCTCTACTCTCAGGTTCTGCGCGACGCGTTCTTCGGCATTGAAGAGGAGTCCGTGTTCGTCGACCTGAAGCGTATTCTGAGTGCAGTGGTGCTGGCGCTCGATCCACTGTCTCGGGATGGGTTGGTGCAACTCCTCAACATCAATTCCACAACTATCTCCACCAGGCTTCGACACCTCCACTCGGTCATCCTCGTACCTACCGACGGGTCAAAGGAAATCCGAGTTTTCCACAAATCCTTTCCGGACTTCTTGCAAGAACCCAATCGGTGTCGGGACTCCAGGTTTCACATTGATTGTCAGGAACGCCACGGGGACATGGCCCTGAGTTGCCTACGCCTTGTGGGGAAGCTCAAGATAAACCCCTGTGGACTTCCCCCCTTCGTAATGAATGAGGATGTCTCTGATCGGCCGCAACGGATGGACGAACTTGGGAGTGGCTTACGTTACGCATGCAAGTACTGGTCGACGCATCTTTCATTCTCCCCCTCATCCGCGAAACACAAAAACCGGTTGGTTGCCTCGACTTTCTTGTTTTTTGACTATGCTGTATTCCCATGGATGGAAGTGATGAGCCTTGAAGGTGATTTAGAAGGAGTGATCCATTCAATGAACCACCTATCGGATCGGTTACGCACAGTAAGTGGTACTCGTTATGATCAGGATCAATGAGACCGATCGTTGACGATGAGCGAACGGAAGGTCCACACCGCAGATAATTCCCTACGAAATCTAACCAACGATTGCCTTCGATTCACCCTGCATTTCTTCCGACCAATCCAACTATCCTCCCAACACATATACCACACAGCCTTGCCCTTATCGCCAGAGACTTCCATCCTACGGCTGCGGTTTTTCGAGAACCATCCATCCTGGAAGGAGGATTTAACCACACAGCAGGCTTCATCCTCGAGCATCCCTACCACCTGGGGAGAAATTGTCAGGACTATCAAGGCTGACTCGGGAGGTTTCACGCACATGGCAGTGGCAGGCGAGAGGATTGTCGCCGTGTGTAGGGACAATACAGTCAACGTGTATGATGCGATCACAGGTGTTCTCAAACTGTCGCTGAAACCTCCGCAAAAAGTCACGAAAGCCGAGGGCTCTCCGGACGGGTCCATCCTCTTCTTCGCTCACCCGCACGCCCGCGAGATCACAGTGTGGGACACGCAGACCGGGGGCTTGGTCCACACCTTTACTACGACTTCACAGATCAGCGATATCGTCGTTTCCTCGAAGGGAAAGTATCTTGGAAGCTACTCATCCGACGGCACCTCCGAGTTCTGGGGAGTGGAGAGCAGGCGCAGGCGTTCATATACCTTCAACCAAGCGATTGTGGACGCCTGTTGGTTGGAACCTGAAGATCAAGTCGCTTTGGCGTTTGAGCGGTCTGTAGTGATCTTAGAAGTGACCACTGGAAGGATGCTACATACATGTCCGGTGGGAGTCGGTTTGCGGAGGATTGCCGTTTCTGCACGTCGGGATCAGCTGGCCATCTTGTCAACCTACGGGGGACAGGAAAGCGGGGTCCAGACTTTCGATATCCGGAGTGACTGTTTACCGACTTCGTATAAAATCCGAGACGCCGCCTCTTCCATCACCTTCTCTGACGATGGACGTCGAATAATCTGTTTATTGGATACAGGCGGTCTTGTGTCCTACACACCCGGAACTCCATACGATTTGAACCGCCACCTGAGTAACCTCGGGGAGATCCATTCCACGAGGCTCCTACGGAGTGGACACCTAGTAGTGAGTTCCGGGGAATCTATCCAGTTATTGGAGTTGGAGTACACTCGACCATCCGAAGCCAGCCGGCACCTAGAAATCACCCACGTTTGGTCGTTGGATACCGATAAGGGAATCTGTGGTTCCTCCAATCACTATCAGCTCGTCAACTTTCTGGATATGGCGACCATGAAAACCCTTCACACTCACATCGATATCCCCAGTTCACTCCTTTTCGGCTTCACCGACCCGGACCTCGTCACAGCTCATTTTCGGTACTGGGGCGACCTAAAGCGACATTGGCTCAGATTTAAAACGTCCAGAGCGGTACCTGACCCAGTGTTATCAGGTACACTATCTCCCGATGGACGGTATCTTGCCATCGTCGGCGGTGAGGATTCAGGTGGGGGTGGAGACTGGAAACTCTGGGTCGGAGAACGGGCCTACAATTACAATGAGACCACCTTTATCCAGAAAGGCAGACCGCCTACTAAGATCGTGTTCACCTCAGGGAATCGTTTCTACACTGAGGGACACCAGGCGTTCCCCGCCCCACCCCGGGATGAGGACGAGGGCGACTGCGAGGACCAGGTACCCAATGCTACACCGAAGGCGTGGTCGATTCCGGGGACGCGGTCGATTCCGAGGACCACTGTGTCCGAGCAACCTGAGGTCCTTCGCGCGAGCTCCCGTATCCGAAGGCCCGGACCCGATGAGGCGACAACTTCGACCACAAAGTCGGAAGGTCAGCCTTGTGCCGGGGTTCGCCACAAGGAGTACCGCGTCCGAAAAACCTTCTCCATAGAGAGTCGCCTGGGCCGCATTGAGATCGAGGAAGTGCCGGGCGAGGAGATTCTGCCAGCACGCCCGTATTCGCTTGACGAGAACCTGGAGTGGGTGGTGGATACCAGATCAAGAAGGGTGTGTTGGCTTCCTCCAGGCTACGTGACTGGGATCGAAGACGGCCATTTTTTTGTTGGCTCTTCGATCGTTACGGCTGGGCGAGATGGAGTTGTGAGGAAGTTGACGTTCAGAGAACCGAGGTCGGACTCGTGATGTATCGCAAATACTAAGTGTATCTTTGACAAGCTTGTTTTATACACATGTATTCCTAAGTATTACCTAGGTTCGGCCAATCGATCGAATTGAATGACTTCCAACGCCGACGGTACCCAGCGATGGTGGAATCGACTGCATAGTGGCGGCATGTACTGTTTACTTTCCAGAAGAATGCTTCTTCGCACAGTCGGTATGCTCTGTTCCCCATACAACTCCAAGACCACTACTACACTATTGTTTTACTCGGAAGGAACAAAGGAAACCTCCTCAAGCATCTTCAACTCGATATTTCTTGCAAGTGGTGACAGTGGTGGTGGTGACGGTAACTTCTTTCACTACCGTACCGAGCTCGTCATGCTCGGACTCAACGTGTTGAGCGCGACTGGAGGACTGTCCGGTTGCATCCCTATCATATGAAGGAAGGGAGTCCAATCCGAACCTTTCGGACAGTGACTGCGAAGGTGTAAACACGCCTTCGACCTTCACAGGGATCAACTTCCAGATCCGTTGAGGCAGACATTTATCGTTCAACCGGGTCCACACCTGAATGTTGAAACTGTTCAGCTACAATTCCTCGGTACTTTCGAACTAACCTTTGTGCCGTCTGCTTTGGATGCATTCGCTACACTCCAAACGCAATTTGTGCTTCTCCAGCAAAAACTATTATGTAGAAGAGGTCAGTGAACCACTCTAATCCGTCGAGTGACATCTGGTCCAAACCGGACGTATTCGAAACCGCTATGATTATCGTCGTCGACGACTTCGATTTTCCAAGCCATGGGATAAGGGGCGGCGGAGAGTGGAACGCTGACATCAGGTGCTTCCATCGATATCGACTTGAGAGTGCAGAACTGTTCGGGTTTCCCAGGTTCAACCTATGTTCAGTGATCTTTAGTGCACGACAGCAGATATATTCCGTCCGATGGCATTGGTGCACTCACCAATTGCACCGAATATCCAGCCCCAAGGCGTTTGATTTCCCACTTTTGATCGTCAGACGCGAACCATTACTATGAGGGATCCCGACATACAAACCCCCTCCCCTCCTCAAGGTTTACGACCGGACGACAGCACACTTCCCTCGTGTGTACCTCGACGTCGAGGTAAGTCTGGGTTTGAATATTCTGGATCTTGTAGATCCCCGGTTTTAGTTTCCCATTCTCGAGGATGGAACGGGAGTCGCCGGTCGAGCTCAGATTCATGGTCGGCAGAGCGAGTATGGAAGAGTAGGGAACACCGCGAAGTCACGATGGCGGCCTAGACGCCAGCATCGTTTTGCATACGGAAGTGTAATAACCGCAGGAAAAAAGCATTGGCATCACACCAGGACTCGACGTGAGTTGAAATTGCACAAGACAAACAGCTACCTTGTTTGACCTTACGACCTGGCGGTGAGTTTGCGCTTTCATAGCATCCTCACTGGTGGGGATGAGGCGGAGTGAGGGATCACCCCGATGCTAATATTACAGACAAACTCTTCAAACATCTTCGACTCGATATCTCTTACGGGTGGTAACGATAGTTACTTCGGTCACTACTGTGCCAAAGTCATCACGCTCGGACTCGACATTTTGAGCACGGGTGGAAGACTGCCCGGCTGTGTTCCCCTCGTATGAAGGAAGGGGACCAGGATCGAACCTTTCGAACGATGACTGCGAAGGTGTGGGCACGCCCTCGGCCTTCACTGGGATCAGCTTCCAAATCCGCTGGGGTAGGCGTTCACTGTCCGACCGGAGCCATACTTGAATGCCAACACCGTTCAGTCGTAAGTTCCTGGCACCCGCGAACTACTCACCGCTGTGCCATTTTCTTTGGATCCACCCGCTAGACTCCACGCGCAATTCGTACTTCCCCAGAAAAAACTATTATGTAGGGTCAGTAAACCGCACTATTACATTGTCCAATGCCCGGCCCTGACGAAACCACGATGATCATCATCGTCGACGACTTCGACTCTCCAAGCCACAGGATAGGGGGAAACGGAGAGCGGGAGGTCACCGAAATCCCCCATCGCTTTCGAAGTACAAAACTGTCCGGGTTTCCCAGGTTCAAACTGCATGATTAGTGATCTTTAGTGTATGATAGCAGATATTCCATCCGATAGCGCCGCTACACTCACCAATTGTACCGTATATCCAGCTCCGAAGCTTTTGATTTCCCACTTCTGACGCATCAGACACGAACTGTTATGAAGAACACCGACATACAAACCCCCTCCCCTCTCCAAGATCCCTAACTGGGCGGCCACACACTGCCCTTGTGTATACCTCGACGTCGAGGTAGGTCTCACTTCGGATGTTCTGGATCTTATAAATCCCTGGCTTTAGTTTTCCGTTCTCGAGGATGGAACGGGAGTCGCCAGTCGAGCCCAGATTCATGGTCGACAGAGCGAGTGCGGACAAGTAGGGAACGCCGCGAAGTCACGATAGCCTAGGCGCCGGCATCCGTTTGTATATGGAAGTGTAAATCACCGCAGGAAAGAAGCATTGGCATCACACCAGGACTCGACGTGAGAAATTGCACACGGCGACTTGGTGGTGAGGCTTTCAAAGGATCCTCGCGGAGTAAGGGATCATCCCGATGCTAACATTACAACAGACAAACTCTTCAAACGTCTTCGACTCGATATCTCTTACGGGTGGTAACGATATTTACCTCGGTCACTACTGTACCAAGGTCATCACGCTCGGACTCAACACGTTGAGCGTGACTGAAGGACTGCCCGGCTGCGTCCCCCTCATATGAAGGAAGGGATCCCAAACCGAGCTGTTCAGGCAATGACTGCCAAGATGCGGACTCGTCCTTAGCCTTCACAGGGATCAGCTTCCAAATCCGCTGGGGTAGGCGTTCACTGTCCAACCGGAGCCATATCTGAAAATTGAACCTGCTCAGTCACGGCTCCTCAGCACTTGCGAACTCCTGACCTTTGTGCCATCTTCATCAGATCCACCCGCTAGACTCCACACACAACCCGTACTTCCTCAGTAAAACCTAGCACGTGGAGTCAGTGAACCACTCTGTTGTATCGAATAGTGTCTGGTCCCAACCTGACGAATTCGAAACCGCGATATTTATCATCCTCAACGACTTCAATCCTCCAAGCCACAGGATCACGGTCAACGGAGAGTGGAAGGTCACCGAGCTCTTCCATCCCCGTGTGGATGCAAAACTGTTCGGGCTTCCCAGGTTCAACCTATATTCAGCGATCTTCAGTCACTAAGATATACCGTCCGACAGCATTGGCATCCTCACCAGTTGCACCGTGTATCCAGCCCCGAGGCGTTTGATTTCCCACTTTTGATCATCAGACGCGAAAATTATGAGGAATGCCAACATACAAACCCCCTCCCCTCTTCAAGGTTTTTGGCGGGACGACCACACACTTCCATCGTGTGTACCTCAACGTCGAGATAGGTCCGGCTTTGAATATTCTGAATCTTGTAGATCCCCTGTTTTAGTTTTCCGTTCTCGAGGATGGAAGAGGAGTCGCTGGTCGAGTGCAGAGTCATGGTTGAAACGTTGAACGTTGACATGAGACAGAGTGAGTACGGCAACGGAGGGAACTTCGAAGTCACGATACTCTAGGCGCCGGTTCACGCACTAATAGCACGTGGCCTACTACACTTTGCTCACGGCAGTCAAGACTGGGTAGTCATAATCACTGCAGGAAAAGGCATGAGCACCAGGAAGCGTGGGAGATTGCGGACCAAAAAACAACCGACCCCACGACTGAAATTTCCGTTGCCGAAACAGGTAGCGGGAATAAGAATAAGGCGGGCAAGGTATTGTCTCGATGCTAATATTACACGCGGACAGAAAACAGACAAACCCCTCAAGCATCTTCGACTCGATATCTCTTCCGGGTGGTAACGATAGTTACCTCGGTCACTATTGTGCCAAGGTCATCGCGCTCAGACTCGGCATGATGAGCATGAGTGGAGGGCTGCCCGGTCGCTTCTCCCTCGTATAAGGGAAGAGGGTCCGAACCGGTACTGGGGGTCAGCTTCCAAACCCGGCAGGGAGCCAGATCGTCAGCGTTAAACCAGGTGATCACCTATCAAGGGTTGAAACTGTTTAATTATGGTCCCTTGGTACGGGTGGATATATAACCTTGGGGTGATTGACTTCGAACCGCTGATCCATATCCCAAGCCCACTTCGTAGCCCCCCAGAAAAACCTATTACAGCCATCAGCGAACTGTTCAAATGTGCCAAATGATGTCTATTCCCTACCGGATGAATTCAAGGCCACGGTACTTATCGTCGTCGACAATTTCGACTCTCCAAGCCACGGGAAAAGCGGCAACGGAAAGCTGAGAAGCTTCGAGAGGGCCATTCGTCACCGTGCAAAACTGATCGGGTTTCCCAGGTTCAAACTGCGTTTGGCGATCCTCAGCATACGATGAAATACTCGCATCAAACAACATCGGCGTGCTCACCACTTGTACTGTATATCCAGCCCCAAAACGTTTGATTTCCCACTTTTAACCGTCAGATACGTGAGCCGCAGATGATGGATGCCGACGTACTAGCCCCTTTCCCTCTCCAATGTCTCTGGCGGGACGACAACAGAGTTCCCTTGAGTGCACCACGACATCAAGGAAGGTCTCAGAGTAAATATTCTGGATCTTGTAGACCCCTGGCCTTAGTTCTCCGTCTTTTAGAATGGAAGACGAGTAACTGGTTGAGCTGAAAGTCATGGCTGGCAGAGCAAGTGTGACAACGTGGGGAACACGAGCAAGTCGCAATGCTTTTCATATACCAATACTAACGCACGTTTCCGCTATTCTTTCGCCCTGTGGGTGTACGGTTACGTCATGAGAGGAGTCCTCACGGGCTGGTCTGTTCGAATGCACGCCAACTCACTAGGGTCCAAATCCATCGTAATCATCAGAGCTTTCCCCAGGGCCCGGCGTTGCGATCAGCAGTACATTTTGACGGGTATTTCGCGGAGAGTGAGCTGTACAAAGCTTCCCGTCCAAGTTAGTAGGTAGGACGCGGAAAGGATAGCGGACCTAGGATACCCTCATCGCCGCTGGGAAGAACAACGCACGGAGTTCTGGAGTCGGCAACGTATCTCGAAGGCAGATGAAGTTAGAGTAGTGTTCGTCGAAATCTTGTAGTAACTCCAGCCGCAAGTCGAGGGTGTACAGGTAACGTCCGACGTCTTGAGGCTAGAGTGATGGCGGCAAAAACCCACAATTGTTCCGCCGATTGCCATTGGGTATCTTCCCCCAGACCGCGGCACACGCACACCGTTATCTCTACCCAGCCATACAGACGAGAGGAGTACCAACAGGCGTTTTTCGACCTGATCCTTGTGCTCGCTATCTCGACGATGAAGGTTGTTTCGACATTCCATCATCCTTCCGCCGTCAGCTGCTCGGCTAAATGTAACTTCATCCCCAACAATCGCGAGTACCTCGTCGTAGGAAAGACAAATCGTCTCGAGCTCTATTCTCTACAACCCAAGGGCCTTCATTTGGAATATACCTTGGATGTATGGGGCCACATTGTCACGATACGGCCGGTGGAATTCTCGGTCAGTCCATTTCGCAGGGTGTCCGGTTGACACTGTTCTTAACACCAACCTTCAACTTTTCGATAGGATCCAGCAGAAACGAAACTCCTCCTTCTCACGGACCATCCATTTCCGAAACTGATCCTGTTGTCGTGTGTACTTTCCAAAGACGGTGTACCCACGCTGCAGGAGGACGATTGGAAGAGTTTACACGAAGTGGGGGCTCAACAATCCGAGGAATTGACCGATGTCATCGTCAACGACGACGCTTCTGTCGTGGTCTCTATCTGTTATGCGCGCAGGCTGCGGGTCACCCTCCTCGATAACCAAAAGTTCGGGGATAGTCACGATGTCCTGTTCGTTGTATCTTCGGCTTGGCGTCGAGTTGGTCCGGCTCACCGTTCCACCTTTTCGCAGGATCATGGAACCTAGGTTGCTCTCTGTCGTCTTTATTAAGGGGTCAATGGACGCAGACACAGTCTCCCTCGCAATTCTCTACACTAACCACGAGAATCGCCCGCACCTGACATCGAAAGACCTTAACATTACAACATCCGAACTGTCATCCTCCCCCTCGGTTTACATACCTACCACCCTCCTCCCTTCCACGGTGTCTCCAGAATTTGGGATCTCCCCCTCGCTTGCCCCTCTAGAATCGAGTACAGGAAAAACTTCGGGAGTCCTGATCATAGGAAACAATCAAATACACTTATTCGATGTGCGGAAACCATCTAAAAAGGACCTAAAGCCTGCCTCGGATGAAATGGATGAGGACGATGAATTTGAATCTCCGTTGAACAGGAAACCAGCGAAACGGCGGAAAAGTCGGTCAGTCGTCGATTGGCCATGGGGTGAGATTTCTGCGTAAGTGTCTCAGAATAATATAAACCACTGCTATCCTCATGCCACTGGTTTCGCCTATCAGGTGGTGCCGAGTTGACAAGCACAGGTTCCTCGTGGGAGACGTCATGGGTCGGCTGGCCATGTTAGTCTATGCCCCACCTTCAGGATTGACGCTTATTCCACTAGGAGAGGTCAGCTCCTTACTTAGTAAATATTCAGGTTCTGGCTCATTCCCCACCTTAGACTTCCCCCGCCTCGACTTTCGTCTACCTTACCCGCCAGGTGGTCTACGTAGGGTCTTACCTGGCAGACTCACAGTTGATCAGACTACATTGCACTCCGTTGCGGAAATTTGAACAACCAACGCTCGAGATTCCATTTGAGATCACCGCGGTGTCTCCGGAGAAACACACTCATCCTGTCACTCAAGAGGGCGTGGTTGTCGACGCAAAAGGCGACTACGTTGAGGTTTTGGATGAATATCCCAACTTGGCGCCAGCGGAAGATGCTGTTCTTG
>Ga0307514_10004576_pt1 | contig 12688 bp, 6 predicted proteins | sample 16_EM_MG_FD_203088 | JGI IMG/M metagenome (GOLD analysis project Ga0307514, IMG submission 203088) | Populus trichocarpa ectomycorrhiza microbial communities from riparian zone in the Pacific Northwest, United States - 16_EM | ecosystem: Host-associated > Plants > Roots > Unclassified | place...
ATGTGTTCCAATCCAGTCCATTAAAAGCTAAAGCTCTGAGTTCGCTGCAGTCTCTCGGTAAAACGGTGTGAATGGCGGCTTAGACAAATCGGTGCAGCTAATCCACTAGCTCTAACCCCAAACAGCGCTTGTGCAAATCCTAACAGTGACAGACAGACAGATGTTGGCAAGAAGATTTATTTCTTTGTTCAAGAACTCCCCAAGTTCCCAAACTTCAAGGTAACCGACGCTTCTCTTCTACCAAACCAAGAATCCACCTTTTAAATTTTAATTTAATTCAATTTAATTTTGCATAATTAGTGGAGGGAAGTACTTGGATGAAGGAAAGAGCAACAAGTCTTTTGGTCGAAAGGCAGTTACTTTTGTGTTGGTTACGGTTACAGGTGGTGTGGCCTTGAGTGCTCTTGATGATCTTGCTATTTATCATGGCTGTAGCAGGTAATTTACATTTTTTACTGCGTTGATCAGAAAAAGTTGATTTCTTTTTTCTTTTTTTGTTGTGGGATTTGGGGAATTGATGCCTTGATGGGGTTGCTTTTGTTAGATGAAGATAATGTTTGTTTGAACTAAGAAATTAGAATGGTCCTTAAAATTGGTTCAAATGGAGAAGTAAGATGTTTTGACCCCCTCTATTGGCAGTTTTTACTTGAATATGATTATCAAGGAGGATTTTGTAGATTTAATGTTTCTTTATTGGTTGCACCTTCGTTAGGCATGATATCCATTTAGGGATCGTCTGTGAATGCAAGCAAATCGGTTTGTCTCTTCTTAGTTTCTTGGACAGAATGAATAGATATGTAAAGGTTGCAATGTTAGGGACCGGTGAATCTTGTGATTTTCAAGCTATTTTGCTTCAATTGTTAAAGATTGAATAGATACGTAAAGATTGCACCTTCTTTAGGCATTATCCATTTAGAGATTGCCTGTGAAAGCAGGCATGTTGATTTGTCTCTTCTTAGTTTCATGGATGGATTGTGTGTGTGTGTGTGTGTGTGTATAAGGTTGCGATTTTGAGCACTGGTGCATCAAGCGTTTCTTTTGCTTCATTTGTCAAGCAGATAACCTGCAACATTTATTTCTGGTTTTATGCATTCCTAGAGCTTAAGAAAGAAACCTTTTTATCATGATTGAAACCCAAAGTTGCTTTAATGTATAAGTCAACACCACAGCCATGCTGAGATCACCAATGCCACCACAAACACACCACTGCTGGCTTTACTGCCCCCTCAACTAGCACAAGAGTACTGTTACCTGTATCAACATCTCTTGTATCACAAACATGTTAATGATGCGTCAGTACTGGACTGTGTTGATTATTTAAAATCAAGAAACAGCCAGCAATCTAATTGATAGAGAATTTCACTAATCATATTTAGCGTGATTGAAGGAAAAGGGCAGTTAGAGGAGGGTGGGTTTTTATGTGGATGGTGAGGGTTCGAGGGTTGGGTTGGAAGGAGGATGCTTGGGGAGGTTGTCATAGAATTGTCCAATCAACTTCGGAAATTCAAACTTTTCCTGCAGTATTTGATTGCTGCTTGGTCAATTGTTGCCTTGTGTGATTTCTCATTCTGGTAACATTTTTTTAGTTCACTATTAAATTTTCAGCAAGGCCATGGAGAAAGCCAGTAATAGTCAAGCAATCAAAGATGCTATTGGGGAGCCGATTGTCAAAGGTCCATGGTACAATGCATCTCTTGCTGTAGCTCACAAGAGGCAGTCTGTGTCTTGCACATTTCCTGTGTCTGGACCACATGGCAATGGAGTATTCCAATTGAAGGCAGTTCGTAATGGAGGTTTGTGCATTAGTGATCTACTATTTTTCCTTTTACAGTCTTTGTGTTTGATTTGTACTTTGAGCTTTTCATACCTGCCAAGCTTATCCTACAATGCTCAAAGACTTGACCTGCATATATGCAACCCTTGCTCAGATATGTACATCATTGCTAGTTTTTCGCTGCTAATCCTTTAGAACTCTCTGCACTGATCCCAAATGTAAATTCTGTCGAGGGGCTCTTCTGCTACCACCGTGTGCGAGTGCATACCTTAGGATGGACTGTCCATCACCTCCTCCCATGCTCATACTGGGGCTAGCTGCCAAGACTACAGGCTGTCAGCTGTTATATTTCATTGAAATAAGAAAAAAGTTACATGCCCCTTTGTTGTTGGAGTCTCCACACACACATCTGGGGCTGCCTATGTATTTTGTATTTGTAGCTTATACCTTCTATTTCTAAGCTAACAGGCAAATAACTTTTTTTCTCTATCAGATGACAGTTGGTTTTCATTTTTCCTTCCTCGGGACTGGGAAATCCTGATAATGGAAGCTCTCCTTCATATCCCTTCTAATGAAGAAAGGCAGCAAACCATGCGGATTAGTCTCTCAGACAGCTTCTCATCTCCAGCTTGTAACACATGCACTGAATGCCCGCAGCAGGAATCCCAAAATCCAGAGAAGAATTGAGAAGTTGAATCCTATACAAGTCCCTGTTCTTTCTTAAATCGCATCAAATGAATGAAGCTAGATCTCATGTGCTCATAAGAATTTACGCTGACTGTCCTAAAATTTTGTAATTTTTTAGGGCAAAACGTTAGTAAATTGTAGTTATGGGGTTAAGTTATTGAATTTAATTTATTCTAGTTTGTAGTTGGTGGAATTTGCATATTATTTTGATGTATTTTTAATTAAAAAATATTTTAAAAAAACATTACCGTACCTTTAATCTTGATACAAGTGTGTATAGGATAGTCTACCTAATTTTTCACTTTTGTTGGTAAAAAAATCCTTTAATCAAGATTGGGTAGTTGCAAGACTTGGCATAGCCAAATGGCTCTAGATTTTTTTAAAAAAAATGATGTCATTTAAGGGTTTTAAAAAAAAAATTGAGTTAATTTGGGTTAATTAACCTGATTTATGAATCTAATTATATTTTTAATTAGTAATTATATTTTTGTAAAAGTATTTTTTAATTTAAAATATATTAAAATGATTTGGTTATTTGAATTCTTTTAATTTATTATTTGGTTATTTTTCTAAACTTTCTCTAATATTTAATACCCTTCCTGGATCAATTTTTTTATATAAAAAAAAATCCAACGAATCATTATTTATTTTTATTAGAATAAAATTCTCATGATATTTTATTTATCTATTATTTATTATTTTAATAAAATATTTATGGGGCTTATAATATTAAAATAATCTAAAAATATAAAAAAATATTTTTGAATAACAAAAAAAAATATAAACTTTAGCGAACTTCTATTTAGACCGCACTTCTAAACGGGTGCTTAGTTTGAGTAATGTTAAATATTAAGAAAATATGAAAAAAAATTTAATATTAAAAAATATATAAAAAATGCTTATAAACACAAATAGATTGTTGGATTATATATATATATATATATATATATATATATATATATATTCTCACAATTAATTATGAAGAATAAAATTTAAAACATAAATATCCGACTCATAAAAACATTGTATTAATAATTATGTTTGTTCATATCATTGCATCAATAATAGAGTTTGAATTTTGCTAATACATAATTAAATAAGTTTACAATTTATCTCAAAATAGTATACACCAATTATAACAACGTTTAATCTTATAATAATAAAACAAGATAAGCAATAGACTACACCTAACACAAATAAGAAGGTCATGCAAAAAAAACATAATTATTATGAAAATACAACAATTATAACAACGTTTAATCTTATAAATTTGTGATTATACATCCTTGTTTTATTTCTATTTAATTATTATTATTTATTTAATACAATTATATTATTACACCTTTTTTTGATATCTAGTCCACGTCATTTCTCTTGGAAATCTACAATCTCCTAATGTTGTATTTATACTATTACTTTTCTCAATTCCTAAATTTAGTTAATGCAAATCCCCTTTTGTTTTCTCCATCCTTAGAACCTTGTCTATGCTAGTAATCTTACCAACATTATTAGTCTTTCTTATCTGGGATCTACTAATCAAAACTAAAAATTTATGCCGATATCAATATGTTTTATTGATATCATTAGGTGTCTTGATTCGAAATAACTAATCAACCACTTTTCGAGCATCTTAAGTCTATTATTTGAAAATGATGATGTCAAGAAAACCCCTAGATATAATTAGCCTCTCTTTAAAAGCAACTAATAAAGTTTTAATAAAAATATCGATATCAATATAATTCATTGATATCATTAGCTATCCAAATACCTAGAATAGCTAATCAGGTTTTTTTTAAATGCTTTAATTGTATCCTTCCTAATGTCAATGCCAAGATTCCCTTGACATCATTAGCTCCCGTTCAGGAGTAGCTAATCAAATATTCCTTTCATGTATTTTTTTTTTCCATCATTTATTTATTTACTTACTTACACAATAATATTAGAACAAATAAATAAATTTCACGATAACAACATTACCATCACATAACAATGTTATAAGTATTGGACACCTATCTGCTGTGTTAGAAGCTCCTTCGGTTTGGGTTAGTGACATAGGTGCCAAGATATCCCATGCGAGTCAATTTTCTCATTAATAAGCAATACTCTTAATAGACTCGATAATAAAAATAATCACTATTATATTTAACTTTTTATTTTCAATGTTCTATTTTGATTTCTAATGGAATAACATATAACTTCATCATTTAAATTTCTTACTAATAATCTAAATGATTAATTACACATAACCATTTCATCGTACTTTTATTTTTATTTTTCCTTGTATATTTATATTTTAATTACACCATATATCATATATTGATAAAATCCTCTTATTAACTTAAAACATGACTAATTTGACTTTCCCTTCATCATTGTCGGCCAACCCTAAAGAAGAAAACATGAACCTGTTGATTTCTACATTTTTTTTCTTGTTTAGGAACCATTTTCTTTATTCTTTTGTCTAATAATTTCTTCAATTATACTAAATTTTTTATTTATTTAACTCATCATCATGAGGTGAAATTACATCAAATACTCAAAAATCATTATTCATAAGATAATTACAACACAAACGGAACACAAATGGATTCGTTGGATTATATATATATATATAAATATTTTTAGACAAAAAAAATTAAACTTTAGCAAACCTCTATTTGGATGGCACTCCCAAACGGGAGCTTAGTTAGAGTAATGTTAAATATTAAAAAAATATAAAAAAAGAAAAAGCTTAAAAACACAAATGGATTGTTGGATTATATATATATATATAAATAAAGTGAAACACATGGGCAAAAAATAAATAGTGACTTAGCAAACATGATTAAAATTACTAAATTTATTAATATTAAATTCAAATTTTACGTAACATATGTTTAAACATGACTTAATATTAATGATTTTCAAGAACACATGTAATTTAATAGAATTAATAAGCCTCCAATCACTCGGACACGTGTATATATATAAAAAGATATCAAACCCAACTTGGCTAATAACCCACTCAAAGATCTAGTTCTTAAATTACATGGATTAGTTAGGATCAATGCAAAATAATGTTATTTCATATATTTTAAGAAAAAAATTAAAAAAAATCAAATTAAATTTGGACCGGTTCACAAATTGATTTGATCAGTCAACTAGATTTGACCAAATTAATTTTTTATTTTTTTAAAAAAATTTAATCGGAGTTAAATCTAGATTTATGATTGTTAAATTAACCTGTTGGGATAGATCAGGCGAGTTTAAAAAAAGTTAGGCATATAATTAAATTGCATTACGGAAAAGGAAATACGAGACTTGTGTCTGCCTGGTGGACGACATAAACTAAATGGGGTCGTTGTTTTTAAGAGGAAAAAATTGTAAAGAAAGGGTCGTCGTGGCACACGGGAAAGGTGTTAGTGCTCATTACCAGAAGCAAAGCAAGCCACCATTTCTCTTTTCGGACTCCAGAGCCTTTTATTAACCACGGACCTCAAAGCTTGCTCATTTCTATTTACTATTTTTTTTTTTTTTAGAAGCATTGATCTTGTTGATTCGAGGTGTTCTTAGAATATTTCACGTGAGAATTAAGGTCTTTTTTATACTTCTGCGTGATATATTTTTTTATATTGGTTTTAAAATTTGAATTAAAAAAATAAAATTTAGTTTTTTAATTATTATTTTAAAACTCAGTCGAGTTTAATATGATTAATCAGAGACTTATTTAAATCAGATTTTTTTAAAAAATTAATTTTTATATTCATCTGACTATGACTTGATAAATTAACCTTCTAAGCTGAAACCCAAGAACCCAACCTAACCTTTATATTTTATATATATATATATATATATATATATATATATATATATTTGTTTCATGGTATGCATGCTTTAAGGCTTGGCGTAAATGAGATATCTCCAAAGCACCACTTTTGTGTTGTTGGTCACAAACCTAAGATTCGGGTTGTGACAAACCCACTGCATGATTGACCTGATCAAGTTAAAACCAATGGTTTAGAAAGAAAAAAAAAACTGAACTAATGTAGTTTTGAATAAAATTAAAAGATTTAGGTTAATATAATAATACATGATTTAATGAGTGTTTGATAGCGCAATAGCTTATACTTCGGGATGCATTTTAAAAGTATGTTTCACTTGAATAAATATTAAATTAATATTTTTTAATTTCTTTTGACATTATTAATATGTTAATTTTAAAAATAAAAAATTATTTTAGTATATTTTTATGTGGAAAATATTTTTAAAAAGCACTCAATATTAACAAACAGACATTAAGATGATGTAATAGCCTATTTGTTTTTGTATTTCAGAAGTTTTTTGAAAAAAAACTTTTTTATTTTTCTCTTTACTTTAAATTTTTATATTATTTGGATGTGTTATTATTAAAAATAAATTTTAAAAATAAAAAAATATTATTATAATATATATTCATATAAAAAAATACTTTAAAGGCTTTAATAATCTATCCTAGACCAGGCCCGAGACGAGATGACAAGTGGCGGTCTTTTGTGGTGAAAGCTTTGTTGATGGGTCGCCATAGGGACGGTCTTAGGTGGTCACAGAATGATCGTTCGATTTGATTAAATTTGATTTGATCATGAATGAGGGCGGGCCCCGCGTGGTCCTATCTCTTACTTGTTGTTGAGCGGTGGGATGTTTGGTCCCACCCTTGTCGGCTTGTCGTTTGGAGGAGCATCACCAATGGGTCCCGCTTCTCAACCCACGATATTAAAGCTCTTGATAGTAGACGCGTTCCACAATTTATCGTGATATGAGTGATAACAACACTTTTGGGCTTCATGGGCCGGAAGGACTTTATATATATATATATTATTAAAAAAAATAAAAAATAAAAAATTAAATTGACTTGATAATTTGTTTAAAATCTAGTTATTAACCCACTAATTTTTTTTAATTAATCTAAGTTAATTCAATTTTTTATTATTTATAACTCGAAGATTGTCGGGTATCAAATTTCAAAACTATGGTTAGTATCTGGCCACTTAAGGAATTATATTATTATTATTATTATTATTATTATTAGTGGTGTATTGGGAATAACAGATAGATGGCAATAAGCCTACAAGAACGAAAAAATAAAGAAGGAATAAAGGGATTGCAGCATGAAAACCAGGTGTTGGTATAAGATGATAAGACATGGAAGAATAGTGTTTAAGGATTGTTTTACACGGTTTTTCTGCTTTTAGGTTTTTTTCAATAATATTTTTTGTTTTGAAAAATATTAAATTAATTTTTTAAATATTTTTTATGATTTTGACGATGTTAAAAAAAGATTTATGAAATAAAAAAAAGGGTATGAGGATGTGAAACATTCCCTGGTGCTGCTAGGTGTGTGTGACGAAGGCCGAACAAACAATCATCAAGAACAATGGGAATGGGGTTGCCTTGCCTCTAAGGCTCTGGAAACTTTCCTAAGAACATCATTTATTGCACTGCTGTGTTTTGTTTTTATCAGGACAGTCGACAGAAATGACCAAGTCTGTTTTTCTAGACGATTCCCTTTTCCTCCTGGGTTTTCAAATATTTCATCATATATAGCTGTTATCTTTATGTGTGACCGACCGACCACGTTTATTCAATGATCTACAATAGTTTTTCTTTTTTTTTTTCTTTCAATTTGAATATTAATTTGATAAGTTAATTTACGATTCAATTGATCCTCAAAAAATCTTGGGTCGACCCTTTGTACCGTGACTTGAGCCTTTTCCTGTCGACCCCGCTCGGGTTTTAAAACAACGGGAAAGTGGAGGAATTTTCGAGGGGCAAGAAGGTAGAGGGAGGCCTAAAAGCAGACAGGGAGGACCCACAATCATCATCAAGCTCTCCTTCCTCGTCCACCCCACCAAACTAAACTAAAAAAATGTTACCTTTCCCCTTTGCTACTCTTTCCAAGCCAAGCCAAACCAAACCAAACCAAATATCAATATCAAGCCTTCAATTTTGTTGTTTCTCCTCTCATATATTTACGATTTCTTTGCTTCTAAATTAACCCTTTCGTGAACCTCTTCTTTCCCTTTCTTTTCTTTGATGCAAGGTGGTTTTCTTGGTGGAGGAAGTGGTGGGTCGGTGTGTATGTCGACGGTGTCAATGGAGGATAACGTGTTGATGTCATCTGAGGACTCGTCAAGCCCGGATGAGGGTGAACTTGAACTGGGTCTTGGTTTGAGTCTTGGTGGTGCTTCTGGTTTTAAGGATTTTGGTCAGCGTAGCAGTCAACAATATGCAAGGATTTTGACTGCTAAGGATTTGCCTTCCAAGGTTTCTTCTTCTTCTTGTTGTTCTTCAACGACTTCGTCTTCTTCTTCTACCTTGAGTAGAGCTAATGCTACTGCTGGGACTAAGAGGGCTGCTGATTCTGTTTCTGCTTCTAATGGTGCTGCCAGGTAGCAATCAACACCCTAATAATCTTTATATATATATATATATATATATATATATATATTTAGATATTTTGTTGTCAAGTATTTACCTTTTTTTTAATTTTCTCTGGTCTTGGTATTGTTGACTTGACTGATTTTGATGTTGAATTTTGCTTTGTTATGTTCTTGTTTCCTTTTTCCTCTTGCTTTATTTGCCATGAAAATTTGAGGTGTTTATGCATGTGCTGTTGATCCCATGATTCTTGTGCCTAGAATATTACTGTGAGTGTTCGTGTTTTGCCTTGATTAGGATCTTTTTCTATGTTTTCTTTAAATTGTTTTTTCTTAGCTCCCACGTTGGCTTGAATGAGAGACAAAGTGGAATTTACGTTTCAGTTTTTTGGTTATGTAATTTGTGGAATTAATGAATCAAATAGATTAATACATAATCTCAATTGTGAAATTTCCCCCCTGAAAAATGATTCCTAGTTTAAAATGTAAAAAGAATTATAGATTGTGACATCAAGTTGATTCTTAGTTTAACGTACTAATACATGGTTTTAAGAAATGAAGGCTGGTTTCACACATCCAGATCTTTTATGTCTTTGATGTATAATCTTTAAATCATCTGTGAATATTCTCATACCTGTACGGATGAAGGTTTGGCAATGGTGCAGTCAACAAATTCTCTGCCTTAGCAAGTGACTATCATTTTTTTGCTTTTTAATAGAAATTGCATAATATGTTCATGTATATGCATAAATATTCACGGGCATCTTGTTTCCTGGAATAGATCAAGCTCAAGTTCGAAACTTGTAGTTGATGTGATGTCCACCGCTACCCTCTTATTGTACCTTATAACTAAAGAAGTCTCACATTCCTTCTCAGCCATACTTGATTTATTTGTTTTTCTTCTTGCCTTGCTAAGAAGACTCATTTGATGGTGCTAGAGTAACGATTTTAACTAGTGTTAGTTGTTGTGCTGATGGTACAATAATGGTTAATTGAGATGTTGTGTGGATTAGATCATACAACTTAACTTGCTGTTTTTGCTATCAAAAACTCTTTTTTTCCCCCCTTTATAATCTTCCAAACCATTAAATTTCTCAGGTTCCCCTACGCATACCCTATCATTGTTTAAACACTGCCAAGTTATGTGTTGGAATTTTGTAGATTGACCGTGGAGCCATGTAATTTTATTGTTTTGTTTCCCTTAGGAAAGATTTATACCTAGACTGATCCCAAGTCACTCACCCCTTATCATTGAGCCAGGCCCTGAGACATGTTTAATATTTTTTTTTTATACCTACAACATGTATAAGAAGCTATTTGATCCCATTTTTTTTTATGGCACCTGGTAATGCAAATATTTTCCTTTCTGTTTTGGTAAGGTACCCTTGCCTTTATTATTAACTATACTTGTTCCTGCCTGCTGGGCAGGTTAGATAACTTCAGTTTGTGCAATGTATTTAAGTTTTTAGTGTTTTAATTTTTGATGCTATTATACTAATGATTAAAATATAATCCTTAGATGTCAATTATATGCATCTAGCAACAATATTTTATATACATTTTTCATTTTTTTGTAGTAGCAACAAATCTAATTTACATACACTGATATTTTTTATATAGAAAAGATCATATTTGTTGATCTCAACTAAAAAATCCCCACATGCATCATAAGTGGCTCACTGAATCTGATCTTTGAGCTGTTCTTGTTATCTTTATTATTAACGTTTTGCATCTATATTCCTGACTCAAAATTTAGCCACAATCCTATGTGTGGAACTCTTATCCGAGTACTAATCTTGATAAAACAATAAATAGTTCTTTGTAAAGCACTATTATGTTCTCTTCCAAACTATACAAACAATCAATTAAATACTATTAAGTCATAACCCAAAGTTTTTTGATGAGAAGTTGAGAAATTAAGCTTGATGAAGGAGATTGAAAATACATAGAAAAATACATATAATTTTTTTTCATAATTAAAAGTGCCTTAATGATTTAGAGATGAAAGAGAGATGATAGATAGCTTGCAACTTTTATCTGCAGCTCAGGTAATAAGAAAAGTTATAGAAAGAAGAAATACACGAGACCACATTAATTAAAACAAATGCATTACTCGAAACATAAACTATCACAAATATACTATATAAGACTTGTTGTTCTAGTGTCTATATAATTAAGATGATTTCTAGTCCAAGCATCGTATAGAAAGTTGGTCAAATTTAAGTTATAAATATGATTCATATTCTTATTGGTATGCACAATCTTATTGAGATTCATTTGAATACTATACCACATGTAAATTAAATATTATGTGAAATGTCTAACAGAGGCAGTGACTACATTAATTCTAGATTGCTTGCTCTCGTGCCTCAATCCTTAGAATTTATAGATATATAGATGTAGATATAGATATTCTAAATTTACTTTCAGCTACTGATGGCTTTGTTTCTGTATCATTTCATTTTGAATCTTGAAGCAGTCAAGTTGTTGGGTGGCCTCCAATAAGATCTCATAGAATGCACATCATGGTTAACCAGGCAAAGTCACAGGCTACTGAAGAGTTCAACTCAATGAATAAACGCAAGAATGCTGTGGAAGAGAAGGTGGGCAACAAAAACATTAATATTGGTAATACCAAGACTAGGACTTCCCTATTTGTCAAGGTGAATATGGATGGAACCCTGATTGGTAGAAAGGTTGATCTGAATGCTCATGGCTGCTATGAGACACTGGCTCAAGCCTTGGAAAATATGTTCCTAAGAACTACCACAACTTTGAACATGGCACGTGAGTTTCTCTCATCCTTTCATCTGAATCTTATAAATGATGACTAAACCCTTTTAATGGGACTTAATTCTGGATTTTTAACCTATGTTAGTTGGAACTAACTAGTGGCATTGGTCTTTCGGGAAATTTGGGATTATGATGCTCAACCTGATTTGAAATATTACCCAATGTTACTTTTATATGAATGCTTCGCTAATTGCAAACCTGACTTTGTTGGTTAGATACATTTTTTCTCATTTTAGATGCCCATTATAGATTTTGATGACTGATAATAAATGTATGTGAGTGTCTCATTTGTTTTGCTTGTTCTATGTGGAAAAATGTCTAGGCGTCACTTATAAGCTTCTGCATTCATACACGCAATAAAATTCTTTTTGATTCCGAACTTGATTTTTGAAGGATCTTCAGCAATATCAAGTTTCTTGGGTAGGGAAATTGAATATTTTTCAACGCAGCATATAAAAGTTCTAAAATAGCTGATTCAACTGTATGTCCAATCATAGAATTGCATTCTTTTATTTGAGTAAAATCATTAAGGTAGATACACCATATAATAATCTAATTGCTGGTGATTATATGTGTTCTTAGGATTGAGCACACCTGAACATAAAATAATGATAGATGCAAAAAGACACTCACAATTGCTGGGCGGGTCATCTGAGTTTGTGCTCACTTATGAGGACAAGGATGGGGATTGGATGCTTGTCGGAGATGTTCCTTGGGGGTATGTACCATTCACTCAATATGATCATTTTGTACTTGATTGCTACAATTAAGGAATTACGAGGAAAACAAATTATTCTGTTATTGGATCAGACATTGATTGATACTTGCATGACATATAAATGTATCCATTTACAGAAACTGGAAGCCTAAGCAACAAATTATTCTGTTATTGGATCAGAAATTGATTGATACTTGCATGACATATAAATGTATCCATTTACTAAAACTGGAAGCCTGAGCAAGAGAGGCCTACTGATATTTTAAGAGTGACCAGATGGCTCTGACATTTTATTTGCAGATTATGATGGAAAAGTTTTCA
>Ga0307514_10004578_pt1 | contig 12685 bp, 12 predicted proteins | sample 16_EM_MG_FD_203088 | JGI IMG/M metagenome (GOLD analysis project Ga0307514, IMG submission 203088) | Populus trichocarpa ectomycorrhiza microbial communities from riparian zone in the Pacific Northwest, United States - 16_EM | ecosystem: Host-associated > Plants > Roots > Unclassified | place...
AACGAGGCATCCCGTCCGCTCTGCCATATCTAAGCTTCAGATCGCCAGGCTAGTACTGCAGTGGGTGACCATGCGGGAATCCCTGGTGTTGTAGATTTTTCCGTCTTTTGATTTTTTGTTATCCCCGATTACCTATGTCTTTTACACCCAGGGGCTATGAAAAGGTGCCTTCCCTCATATTAGATGAATTTAGTCTTTATGATATCAGCAAATTATACTCAACTCCACCGTGTCCCACAAGGCCCACCATACCTCTAACACTTACTTACAAATAGTAATAATATGCATTTGAATCTAAGTTAGCATCTAAGCCTGATGTCAAGTAGGGATATGCGTCAGGATGTGTATTTTTTAACATAATCCGCTTTGTATTTTACTCCTCCTCTACACATCTAGCCTATATCCATGTCAAATTGGTATTGAAAGAGGAGGTTTCAAAATGGTAAAATCGCAAAGTGTCACCTAGGGACACAAATCTGGGCAAATGTGCAATTCTGAGAATAAATCATTGAATGGGTTAGGTCCGCCTTATTATTTTACCCTCAACCCCCTTCCTTCAACCCCTTATATTATCACCTCCTGGAGCATCTTCAACACCTACAGGGAGGTCAGGCTTCACAGGTCATTTCATTCGCCGGGTATGCTGGCCCCTTCCCAGGCATTGTAGCCCGTTCATAGCAACCATGTGATCATAATCAACCTACGGTGCAAATAGCATTCAACTTAGCTACTTTAGAGGGGTCAGAAGGCGGGGGTCGGACAGCGGGTCGGACAGCGGGTCGGAAGGTGGGGTCGGAAGGCGGGATTGGAAGGGTATCTTTGTAAAGCTGGTTTATGTCCAAATGGAACCTCTAATGCCTGCTTCCAATAGACCATAACCATTTGTGTATCTATCATGATTTTTTTTTTAGCTATTTTGCATCCAAGGATATTGAAATCCTATGGACATAGTCAGCGTTCTGAGTGTTCTTGTTCACTCAACTTGTCTGCAGTAGAGGTGGAAGTGGGAGCCATGCTGGGAGCGGTGGTGGGAGCCCCAGAGCCAGAGATAGAGCCAGTATATTTTTTCAATACAATATTTTAATGAAATGATTGATTGTTGGAACAAGGCATCCACCATATTCTCGTAGCTGTTGTGTCTCTATTTCTGTATTTTTCATCGCCATATGTTTAATTACATGTATATTGTTGTCTCAATACCTTTCCTGTCTCAAACATTCTGTCGGAGACACTGGGACTAACATACTTCTTCACGAGTTAGTCTGATTATTTCCTATATATATAGTTCTATATTTCCCTCTGTTAGATAGAAATAACAAGCAAGCCTTCACGCACCGTCTCGTTCGGACATTACCATCTACGCACTCGACTTCCATGGTGCCCTAGCACTCATACGAGTCTGCAATTTAGCATATACACCTACTCCGCTGTGCCTAACATAACTCTCGTAGTTTGTTACTGATGCCCCCAACCTAAGAGATTCCCTATACTCCAATTCCATAGGCTCGAACTGTTGCACGAACTGGACATTGTTCATCTTAGTTATAAACTCAATTGCCAGCAGTAATTGCAATAGCTCCCTATGGCAATAATTGCAACACGGGATTTAGTGCAATATAATAAGAGATGTGTGGACTTAGTGGCAGCAGTGTAGCTGATAGGAATGGTTAATTGGAGGTTAGTTGGAGGTTGGATAGAAGTTGGAGGTTGGAGGAGGTCAGCGGAGGTCAGCGGAGACCGACAGGGGTCGGCAGATTGGAGAGTAGTGCATTGCAGGGTGGTGCATTGGAGGGTGGCGGGTTGGAGGTTGGCAGTTGGAGATTGGCAGATTGGAGGTTGGAGGTTGGAGGTTGGAGATTGGCAGATTGGAGGTTGGAGGTTGGAGGTTGGAGATTGGCAGATTGGAGGTTGGAGGTTGGAGGTTGGAGGTTGGAGGTTGGAGGTTGGGGGTTGGAGGTTGGAGGTTGGAGATTCAATAGCGGAGAATAGGAAAATTTGGTGGGAGAGAGAATTGGTGGGGGAAGATTGACGGGATAATTGGTGGCAGAATTGGCAGGGGGATTAGTGGCAGAATTGGCGGGAGAATTGGTTGCAGAATTTGTGGGAGAAGAATTCGGTGGGAGAATTTGTGGGGGGAATTTGTGGAGAATTAGCAGGCGGGAGGAGAAAAAACATGTGATATTTGCCAAGGCCGCGCTTGAGTGGGATGTCTTTAGACGCTCCTACAGCCGCTGGTAGTGCTAGTCAAGGTTTTTTATTTTTATTTTTAAAGAATTATTAATCGCATTCACCCTATCTAGAGTATGGCGATGGACTGCAGCTCCTGGGGTTACTAGCCCTCCCCGATATATATACATACACCTCGACACGTCTACATGATGAAGTCTGCCACCTCCTCGCACCACTTCTCATCCTCCCACATCTGCTCACTCATACGCCCTCTTCCATCTCCTACCTGTTAGTCAGGGTCTGATGCTCTCCGAATGATATATGTATTCTGGGCCACTCGTGGACACCACATGCCTCTCGCGAGTAAGGCGGCATACCTACTATGCCCCCCGCCGGCAGTTTATTTAATTAATCGATTTGGTAAAGAAATCTAACGCGGGATACACCATCAATCTGATGTAAGGTATAGATATAAATACGAATCTATGACTGAAAGGGCGTCATATTCGTGGTATAAAAGCCGAGTTGAGATCCGGCGTTGTACACCTTCCTGTTGAGGGACGGGATAGGTACAGCAGAAGTTGAACAAGAGGTAGATTCTAAGGAAATTTCCTTCTGGGGATGAGGATCAGCTTCGTGGCATCAAAAATGCCTCCCGTATATCTACTACTAGTACTACTATTGATGATAGGTGGAATGAGGTAGAAGATGCGGAAGTTATAGCTACATTTAATTCTTCAGTTCTAGGTCAGATGAAAATTGGCTCTAAGCTAAGACAACAGGTAGACGCTTGGATTACAGCGTCGTGGATCAGCCGTGGGTGACATGCTTAGTATAGGTATTCCAGAAGAAGAAAGAGCCCAAACCGATAACAAGCAAAAGTTATTGCAAAATTATAGTCGGAGCGCCCCAACTATGAACCAAGTATGGTATACCTTTACGTAACTAAGGACCTACGGACCTTATGGATTTGGAGAATCGTATCCCAGATACTCCGGAAGCCAAACAAACCACAGCCAACGCTGCTCGCCAGGCATCTACGACCACTCGGATTTCTGTCTCATGTACTTGCAATAAGTCCTACTCACACCGTCGCTGCAAATAATTGAAAAAGGACCTTCAATGCTCTATCTATTGCCACACCAAGGTGTCAAGTGATCATGACTGGTAAACTCTCAGTTTGGCTGAGCAGACACAAATTGGGTTTTCAGAACACATTCCCATCGATCCGGAGCTCTTAGGTTACATATTTCTGATATTTATATCTTGCTTTCGCTTCTATCTGCGTATTTGATTCCCTTAGTTATTATCCGCAATAGTCTGGTGCTTAAAGTGTTAGATCCGGTATTAGGTACAATGAACTATTACGGAACCACTACGGAAGTTATCTACATTGAGTAACAGAGGCAGGATTGCTTAATGGGTTGTTTTTTTTGGAAAATATAAAATATCAAAACGAGTTACCCCAGTTTCAAAAGAGGGAGGCCTAGGCTTCTACCTTGGGAGCGAATCATCAATACTGGAGCGTTCACTTTGAAACTGAGCAATGTAGATACCCGACAACCCTGCTCTCTAGCCTATCAAATAATATTCAAAGCAATTTACTTTTTGCCTCTACCTGGAATCTAACTAGAGCCCTCAATTGATAACCAAATACCACTGCGCTATCCCTACCATCCGTTCATTTGCTGTGACGCAACAAGGAATATATACCGTTGATGTGGAGCTAGCTGTGAATAGCATGGATTATATCCATCGCGAAACGAACTATATATATATGCATATCAAAATAGAGTCGTGTTACGTGGACGAAACATTCCCTCTTCCAAAATCACTTTGCCCATAAACTTAAGACAAGCAGTGTGGGTGTGGGGTATGGTCCTGGCTGACCTCAACAAGCAGTGTGGACAGACTGGACGTTCTCAATCATAATATGCAGAGGTTTTTCCTCCAAACACGCCAAAGTCCATCGCAACCATCATAGGCGCAATCGGTAGGGGAGTTGATTTTTGAATTTTTTTATGGCTATTCATTTGTCTGCTTCGTCACCTGTATACAATATATCACTGGCTTTATGTGTGGGAATTACCCTAAGACACTTTGAAAAACACGTGACAGGAAAAAGGAACACCCGAATAGAACAAAGCCTGGTTCCTTCTGTATGATACCCCTTGGGCTGGTGAGACACGGCCACTCTTGCATTAGTCGGCCACTCCTGCATGAATAGTATTGTTCGATTGTTTTTCATTACCCTGAACAATAGATTTACCCTTGTCACGGCTATTCATGCCAGAGTGGTGGGTGTCTCACCGGCCCAAGGGATGAGGATAAAACCAGGTTTTGGAGATAGGATAAAAGCGGATTGCACCCAAAGGTTTTCGTTCTTTTCTCCAAAGCATTCTTACCTAGCATTCAAGTCTTCTGTGAGTATTATTCTAGCATCAATAAACTTTCTTCCCGCTACCGCCACCATTCTCCGGTTACTCATAGTTTGTGAATTCTCGTCCTGTGGTCAGTGATCAACACGATGAGCACTCTACGTTCTACTAGTTCTGTCAGTTACAACACAGCTAAAGTTTAGTAGCATCGAGCATGTGCAGCGCTAGAATTATCCAGTGCTTGAGAGCGTCGTGCAGCAGCTGCACGGGGAATACAGTGTGGGAATTATCCCGTACTTGAAGTCGCATATGAAGTATCTAGTGCTTAGAATTAGCCAGGCAATACCTGCTTAGCACAAGATTATATGAATAAGATACTAAGACCTAATCAGGTGAAATTATATAAGAAGCTCAAAACTAGATGAGACTATGTGAACAAGATAATTCAAGTTGGTAGCATGAGAGTATATAAATCACAGGCAAAGAGAGAAACATATATGAGTGGCTTGCAAGAAGGGAGGGTTAAATAGATAACCTAGATGAGAGAATGGTAGAGCAAAATACCATAACAGACATCTGGGAAAGAGGAACCGACAAGAACAAAGTAACTGGGAAGTAAACGACGAGGAGCAAAGTGAAGGGAAAAGAAAACAAACCAAAGGGAAATCACACGAAGATGATCTATCAATCTTAAGGAGGCCCAACCCGACTGCTCTGCTTGCTAGCTGTATGCACCACTTGTGTCTTGGACCTTCTTGGTTGTGGTCTCGCCCCTTGTCCGTGTCAATCTTACATAGTCTGGTTGAGATCTTGTAATTGTTGCATCTGGTCAAGGGTGTTCGACCCACGTCCTGCCATTGTTGTTACATGCACGCAGAAATTCTGAGAGGGCTTTCTTGGTCGTTACTCGCATCTGTGCTGTTCTCCCATGTATGTCTTTTGCATCCACGTCTACCCTGGGATCTGCCAGCAGTACTCTCATGGTACCAATATGATATCGAGTTGCATACATCAATGCTGTCCTACCATTCTTGTCTTGTACATTGACGTCCACATCATCCCCCTCAAGCAGCAATCGCACAACAGCCTCGTGCCCACGTCCAGCTGCCCGCATCAGTGCTGTCTCACCAGCCTTGGTTTGTGCATTGGCGTTCACATGACCCTTCTCAAGCAACAATCGCACAACAGACTCGTGCCCGCTCCCAGCCGCCCAAATCAGTGATGTATTATCATACTTGTCCTGTGCATTGGCGTTCGTATTACACCTCTGAAGCAGCAATCGCACCACAGCCTCGTGGCCACCCTCCGCCGCCTGCATCAGTGCTGTCCCATGCGTGTCGTGTACTTGTGCATTGGCGTCCACATCACCCCTCTCAAGCAGCAACCGCACAACAGCATCGTGCCCACCCCAAGCCGCCCGCATAAGTGCTGTCACACCATCCTTGGTTTGTTCATTGGCGTTCACATCACCCCTCCCAAGCAGCAATCCCAGAACAGCCTCGTGCCCGCCCTCTGCCGCCCGCATCAGTGCTGTCATACCATGCGTGTCGTGTGCATTGGCGTCCACATGACCCCTCTCAAGTAGCAACTGCACAACAGCCTCGTGCCCACCCCCAGCCGCCCGCATCAGTGCTGTCTCACCACCCTTGGTTTGTGCATTGGCCTTCACGTCACCCCTCTCAAGCAGCAATCGCACAACAGCCTCGTGCCCGCTCCCAGCTGCCCGCATTAGTGGTGTGTTACCATCCGTGTCTTGTGCATTGGCGTCCACATCACTCTCAAGCAGCAATCGTACAACGGCCTCGTGGCCACCCTGAGCCGCCCGCATCAGTGCTCTCTCGGCGCTCACATCGCCCCTCTCAAGCAGCAACTGCACAACAGCCTCGTGCCCACCCCACTGCACAACAGCCTCGTGCCCACCCCAAGCCGCCCACATCAGTGCTGTCTCACCATTCTTGGTTTGTACATTGGCATTCACATCACCTCTCTCAAGCAGCAATCGCACAACAGCCTCGTGCCCGTTTATAGCTGCCCATATCAGTACTGTCCTACCATCCTTGTCTTGTACATCGGCGCCCACATTACTCCTCTCAAGCAGCAATCGTACTATAGCCTCATGCCCGATTGCAGCAGCATGTATGAGTGGTGTAGCCCCGTTGGTATCCTGGCCCCCTCTCTGGCACAGGCGAAACCCTGGCTGAACCGTGCACAACTTTCTTGTCGACACTTGAAATGGTTGAAAGCATATCCATAGAATCTCTTTAGGTCCTGAACTTGTGTCGTGGTGAACCCTGGTTCGTCCCGACCTTCGAGGAGAGCCCTAGCCCGCCCAACCTGTATCCTAAAATTCAGGAATTGGAAGGGTGAGGGTGCCCCAAGTCTGTCACCTGCGGACGCGAGAACTGTAAGCTTGCGGAATACCTCGGGGAAACGTGTATCTTGTAAGACTTTTAAACGTTGCACAGCCTTGGTAGGCACCCTTCGGTCTTTCTTTTTTTGCTCAGTGGCCCTTGGTGAACGCCAGTTGCGTGTGAGAAATAAATTCAAAACTGAGAGGAGACGATCCACAAAACGGTCCCCGCTGGTAGCCTCTGACAAACTGAGTTCCACATGATCATACCAGTACACCACAGCATAATCCTGGAAACAGTAATACCCCTTGTGCACAAAGTTGCTAACCTCCTCGTCCCTGAGACTAAGTTTAAAACAATCCAGGGTAAGGTACTGAACACAGGCCAAAGCAGCTTGGGATTGAGCGTCTGCAATATTGATCCATGGTTCCAGTTCCATAGGTCTGAGTTGGTCTGTCCTTGGCTGATACCGCTGCCTAATAATATATCTATCATCGGTGTCAGTGAAACTGTGATCAATATCTTTGGTGCCTAGTTCTATAAACTCACTCCCTAGCGGTTGTGTGAACAAACTGTACAGTTTCGTCACAATGAAGCTCTACCAGAGCACCGCACAACTCCTTTGCAACCAGTCTCAAGCGCCTCCTCTGGTCGAAGGTCCCATCAGTAGTGTCAATACATAGGGCGCCTTGTATCTCATGCCACTTGAGAGGACGTCTGGAGCAAGCCAGCCAGCCAAGAACTCTCTCTGCATAAACTCGGTAATTCGCATTGATTCTATGTAGAATCTTATCATACCTAATACAATTTCAATCAATAAATACCTTTCCAACGGGAGCTTTCACTTACGCTTCTCCAAGGCCTCTAGGCAAGGAATCTGGCTGCAGCTCACGATCAAGGTCTGCAAGTGTCAACTGGTCGGCTAAATTATTAAAAACCAAGTAGCAATAGAGATACATCCCTAATGATATAAGTTTAAGTTGCCCCCAAGAGGGATGTAGGAGTGCTGCTTACCATCTGCTCTCTTCATCACCTCGCTAACAATTTCTTCCGTCTTTTGGTCTGTGAGAGTGTGTAAGTCCTGAATTCGCTTCGCCCATGTGCGAGCATAGTCTTGCATTTCAGAAAGATTATCTGAGCCTTTCAGGGTTATGCACACAGCCTTAGCAAGTGATTTCCGAATGTCAGGTTCATCAGTGCTAACAAAGAGAACCCGCAGCGAGCCAGATACAGCATCATTCCGCTCTTTTACCAATCTGGTGAATAGAGAGACGATCTCTCTTCGTACATCCTTGTCACATTCATCCAGACCATCAATAATTATACAACTTTTCTCCAACACTTGCAAGCATTCAGCCAATAGGTCTTTGCCCACCTTGCTTGAAATTAGCTTGAGGTCCCCAGTTGTATTTTTTGCTTCGAGAACGTGTGGATACAGTTGGGAATTCGCCCTAGCAAGCTGGGCTATCACTCCCCTTAAGACCGCCAAGAGGGTACTCTTATCATTATTCCAAAACTTGCAATTAAACCAACCCACATCAAACTCAGGCACCTTGCACGCTTGCTCAATTATATATGAAGCAAGAACCGTCTTACCTGTAAAAATGTTAGCTGTTCCCTGAAAGAAGGCACTCACGGCAATTGTAGCACCATACCTGCTCCTGGCTTCCCATTGAGCCACATACAAGATATGTGGGTTGTCTGGGGATCAATCCATTCCTGATACTCATGACAACTAGAGAGCCACTGTCCACTGTTAGGATAGTCCTTTCTCTTTCCCGCATAGTATTCTTGGTCTCCCGCAGGAGTAGTCTCTGTTGGACTCATTGCCAACCATTCCAAAACCTCCATCTTTTGTCTCCGTATTTCCACCTTTTCCTGCTGCCTAAACCGTAATTCTGCCTCTTCATGCTGCCTACGGAATTGATCGAAATGTAGTAAATTGGCTTGTTTTTCAATCAGATCTTTATGGCGGAGAAGGTTCGTGCGGATGTCTGCGAGCACTGCGCTAAACTTAGGACGAACGATATCGAAAACCACTCTCCACACTGTGACATGTGTCAATTCTGAGAATATCTCCTCCTAATACCCGGAATGTAAGCACTTACTAGGTCTACTGATGACTTTGTACACTTGAGCATGAAAGGTTAAGAGGTCCTTGTACACATATCCGAGCATTTTGTACATATGGGGATTGCTGTGGAAATATTCTTCATACTGAGAATATAAAGGCAGGCATTCTCCGATATCCTCATACGCAGAGAGAACATATTCAAACGCATCCACAAATGTACTAGATATCTATGAACTGTTATTTCGGGAAAAACGTCTGGAATCACGTAACACAAAACAGGTTTGATATAAGGTGCCTACCATTAGTATGAATTTAATAGGACCCTGTAGGATAGAATTTTCGAGTTAGTAACATATTCATAGCGCAATAGCTACCTACAGTTTGTGATCTAACCCAGATAAATGCAATGATGCTGGAAGTGTTGAGGAACACCTCTATAATCTTTCCATATTGCCTCATACCCTCAAGAAATGGCTTGATCCGCGCAAGATTCTGCATTTTCTTTTTCATTTTCTGGTCACGCTCGATGTCCTTGATAGTCTCCTCAACATCTTTGAAATCCACCCATTGAAACTGTGCCAATTCCTTCTTGGAAAGACCTTTCCTGAAGTCACTCAGCGCATCTTCAAAGACTTTTGAGCCTGGTAGAGGAGGGGGTTGAGCAGGTGCCCCGGAGGATGGGGGTGGTGGGGGGGCTGCTGGTGGAAGCGGGACGGGTGGCATAGCCATTGGGTAGTGCGGTTGGGCGATGAAAGCTAGGTTTGGTTCCGATCTATTGATGTGTTGATATTGATATAGGTATGTATATATAAAGCAAGCATATATATTCAAGTATAGGCAAATCACAACAATCAAATATCACGCATGATAAAAGGTGAGGTGGAGGTGCCGACAAGGCTGTGCAAATTTGTCTTGGCAGCAGAAGCACGGTAAAAATAGTCTCGTACATATATACCATAGTTATTTTTCTGTACGTTGTAAGCAGAGTCTCTGATAGGTGGTTGATATGTACAGTACTGGTACCTAGGTACGGAGGCGGAATTGTAGCGGAGGGCTTATAAAGCGGAGAGAGGTCTTGCTAGATGCGAGAGTTTTATTGTAGTCAATTACTCGAGGGGGACTTGAATTACTAGCTGACTGCTCTAGGTACAGAAAAATATGAAAACACCTACTTATTCCGTCGCTTTTATGCTTCCTTCGATACCAGCTTTTGTCCTGATTTGGTTTAGCCATCACGTGTTTTTGTTCGAGGCGAGCGGGGAATTCCCACACAACCCACGGTATTATAGAATGACGGTGTCTATAGGGCAATTACAGTCGCTGAATTCGGTTATCACATTGGCAGCCTTCCCAGAGTTAACTTGAACTCAGTATAGTGCTCCTAACCCCAGTAGCACCCCCAAATCACCCTCAACTGTGAATGCCTCCAATCTCGACCACGCGCCACATATATAGCTGCTACTAGCACTTATAGATCCCTCATGAGTTATCTCCTGAACCCATATAGGTGGAAGGCACAAAGTTGCCTTATGCATACATATACTACAAAATATCAAAAGTGACATCGCATACTCAAACTCCTACGATTGGCTCTTTGGTAAGGTACTTGCTACAGTGTAGGAGCTCTAGGAAAGCTATTCTCGTACAAAAACGATACTGAGGCCTCTAGGTGCCCCTTAGCAGTAACGGAAGCTCCTACCGCCCACAACCTCTTCCAACAATAGCCCCCCCCCCTTTACAGCCACAGAAACTGCAACTAGGTTTTCTCGTGACTGATATAGGCTTGATCGAGCGCCTAGGCTGCGTTTAAAATATTCTATGACCACAGTTTGCTAGTGCTCATAAGATCTTCATACTTTGACCCCGTACTCTCCTCTATTGCGTAGCTAGGAAGGCTTTTGAGTATAATATATCGATGGAGCATGGTAGAGAGTATACTATGGTCCCTGAGGATGGTGTAGTTACTTGAGCCCAGTTAGTAGGAATATTCCATATCATTACTGCCACCGCCAGCCTGACCTAACCAATATTGAATCTATTCACCTAGTTTACACTTCACATGTGCGCCTCACGTATGTGAGTTTATTTACCTTCCACATCTTACCTCACGTCAGTTTATTTCACATTCATGTATATATATAGCTCAGGTATGGCCTGATTCTTGTGTACAAGAATTCACCGAACAATTCACTGCAGATGACTTCAGTACCGTATCATACAACAGATTAATACAGAGCTCCTACCTCTCTTCCTCCCATATAGAACTTCCTTTGTTAGATTTATTGCTCACCGCTCGCCTACTTTCATTATCTAGTTGCATTAAATAGGAGAGGTGTAGCGGGTGTAGGAATTTACTGATTCCCACGTCGTCTGATATTAGAGAGCTGGTTCGCTTGGGTCACCGCGGGAGACAAGTGAATGAATATATTCAATAACGGAATCTGTTCACGGACTCAAGACTAAAGATTAAAGACCAAAAGACTAGAGACGTATTCCTTACGCAGGACGATGATTGCTATCACACTGTTCGCAATGTGGTGGAATTCGTGTAATGATAGAAGATAAAAGACTGAAGCTTGCCCCCTCCACCACGAAGACACTGCCTCTTTTATCATTCATTCACTCACTCATTCCGTTTTCTCCTTGCACCATCCAAACGACACTTCCCAGCGGCATACACTTCCCACAGCATCTCACATTCCCGCACTACGGCATCTCACATGATATTTTTTTTATTTTAAAGAATCATTAATCGCATTCATCCATCCTATCTAGAATATGTAAATTTAGCCTATGCTCTACAGCTATGAAATCTGTACGCAGCATCTATAGAAAGTCTATCCGTGATGTAAACAGACATCTATTGGGGGGGTCGCAAGCTAGGAGGTTTCTCGTAGCAGGGGAGATTGGAAGGCGCCGCTGAGGCTGTGCGAGCTATAGAGAAACGCTGTCGATATGATAGTCGAATTCAGCGACTGCAATTACACTACCGACACCGTCATTCTATAATACTGTACTATACCGTGAAATATTCAGTAGATGTAATTGGTATGCCATAGCTGGTTGCTATCGCCCATATCTATATCATCGATCATTACCTAGTTACCTAGGTATAGTAACAACTCCATACAAACCATACTTCTTGTTTTTTTTTTTCATTTTTAGGAATCATTAGTCGTATTAGCCTATCTAGACTATGACGATGGACCGCATCCCCGAGTGGAAACTCGGTAAGGATTATCCAAGCCATGGGCCGTTCCCTGCCTCATATCTACGTACTAACAAGACCAGATACCCCCCGAAGAGAAAAACTACTGCGGAGACCTGGCGCATCTCAGGTACTTTCACTCACTAGACACAACTCAAAACCCACCTCCTCACCCCCATATCCACCCCAGGTGAACTCCCATTTCCCACTCACTCGGGGGTCCATTCAAGTACCACCTCCACCCGCCATTCCCACACTCGCAGGCCCCGAGAGACATAGCTCGAGTGCCTTATCCTCCCCTCCCTCCCTACAGTCACCGCACCCGAAGCGTGCTGATCTCTCGATCACAGTGCTCCAGATGGTGTCGCACCTGCCGCCCGTCCGCCACCTATCTCCTCCCTCTGCCGGTGTTTCGGATGTCCCCTCTCTCCGATCCCAGTCGTATCTCGTGGCTGGGTAATCCCACCTCCCCATGTGGACCAGGACCCGATCCGTACATGCACCA
>Ga0307514_10004579_pt1 | contig 12685 bp, 16 predicted proteins | sample 16_EM_MG_FD_203088 | JGI IMG/M metagenome (GOLD analysis project Ga0307514, IMG submission 203088) | Populus trichocarpa ectomycorrhiza microbial communities from riparian zone in the Pacific Northwest, United States - 16_EM | ecosystem: Host-associated > Plants > Roots > Unclassified | place...
GGTGGTTAGTGGGGCAACGATTGGGGGGAAGGCGAGTTTGAATAGGACAGCACATGTTAAGACGTTTGAGTATAGGCCGCTGCATAATAGCAAGAGGGTCAATCTTATTATCACAGTATCTGGGTATGTGCATATATTTCTCTGGCACTGTGGCTGGATGGTTTGGCTAATCTCCCTAAGTGTAGGTGGATGAGTGGGAAAGAGGATGATGTTAGATTACCGTTTTCTACTGTCGACCCGCTGATGGGGGATTTGTTCTCAGTGTTGTGGGAACCAGAGATGTTGAAGTCGATGGGTCAGACTATTAATATCCTCGCTACAGAGGTCCTAACACAGTCTCTACAGCAGGTTTTGGGGAGTACAGTTCTTGTAGCACTGATGGCGTCGATACAGCTGCCCGTGGTGCTGACGAAGTTATCGTATCTACTCGATAATCCATGGAGTGTCTCTCTCGATAGAGCAACTGCTGCAGGATTGATTCTTGCTGATTCACTTATTGGGAGAAATTTGGGCGTCCGCCCAGTTACGCTGGTGGGATACTCATTGGGTGCGAGAGTGATATACTCATGCCTTAGGGAGTTGCATAGACGACATGCGTATGGGCTCGTGCAGAATGTGTATATGTTTGGGTCGCCGGTGGTAGTGAAGAAGGATGAGTATGCAAAGGCGAGGACGGCCGTAGCGGGGAGGTTTGTGAATGGATATGCGACGAATGATTGGATTCTAGGTACGTGAATTGGTCTTTTTGTGGGGTGGGATGGATATAATAGGATGGGATAGGATTACTGATGGGAATCGAGATGAAGGCTATTTGTTCAGAGCGACTAGTGGGGGGATTGGGAGAGTTGCGGGGCTGGCGCCGATAGAAGATATAGAGGGGGTGGAGAATGTTAACGTGACGGATTTGGTAGAGGGGCATATGGCGTATCGACAGGCTATACCAAAGCTCTTGAGAAGAGTGGGGTGGATTGTGGTTGATGATGAGTTTCAGGAAATTGAGGAGCCAGTAAGTCATAATTCTCACCTCTCACGAATGGGAATTGTCCTGACTATATCTTTCATAGGACCCCGATCAACACCGAGAGCGCCAACGCGAACTCATCAATGAACTCACCGCAGCCCGAAAAGAACTTGAAAAAGAGCCTACACAAAAGGGCAAAGGCCTCTTCGGCCTGTTTGGCAAAAAGAACCAAGACATCGCAAAGAAGAAAGACTGGGAAACATATAAACCCGACTCCGGCGACACCACCAACTCCTCCAACACCACCGGCGCAAAAAACCTCGCCAACGCCGCCAACGCCCCACCCTCCCCCCGCACAGGTCTCTACGACGACGTCCTCTTCGATGTCGACGCCATTCGAGCCGAAATCGCACAGCAAGCCGCTGAGGAGAGGAATTCCCCCCAGAAATCAGCTCATTCCCTCTCTGTCCCGTCTACCCCTGTGAATTTGAGACATGTCAAGAGTTTTGATTCTGCACCGGCGAAGGGACTTGGGATTTCTACTGAAGGAGTTGGGAGTTTGTCTAAGCCGAGCAGCCACTTACATTCTCCGATTAACCCGGGCTTTGATAAGGATGCGAAGGATGTGTATTATTATAGCGATGATGATGAGGATGAGTTTGGGAATAAGAGGAGTGCGGTAGACGGGGATGGGGAGATTCAAATGACGTTTGGGAGATGGGATGAGCCTCCCCCACCGCCAAAGACGGTATCGACGTATGATTATGGGTATGCTGGTGGGAGTAGTGGTGCCTATGGGGGAGCAGATCAGAGGGTAGCGGAAATCCCGAAGGGAAGCTCGAGTCATGAGTTTGGGGCAACGGGGGGAACTACGTTTTCTTCGAGTTCGTGGAATACGGTGGATATGAGTAAGAACGCGAATACACATGCACATTTGAAAGAGGATAAGGTAGCAGTGGAGACGGTAGTTGGGGGGTTAGCGGGACTGACGGTGGGGATGGCGGCAATGTCGATGAGTGAATCGAGTACGGCATCGCCCAAGAATGTTTGGGCGAATAATGATTATTATGATGATTACGATGAGGATGAGTTCGCAGAAAAGGAGGTGACGATGAGCTTTGCGTAGGTGTGTGTATATGGAATGTTTTATTTATTTATTTATTTATTTATTTTTGGTAGAGCTGGTCTTGAGGCTTTGTTTTTTTTATTCCTATGTTTCATGTTTATTTTGACCTTTACCGGAGGTGGGGAGATGGGGATGGGGATGGGGGCCTTCCTTACACAGCAGCACTACCAGTGTGGGTACTGCTTGATCCACATGCACGAACGCACGCACAGATACCTACAGTACCTAGGCGGCATCTGCAACTATGCAGAGTACTTTGCCAGTACCTACCTACACTACTCCTCTAGGCATCGTCATCCAATCTGGTACTCTACTGACTAGGTCCAGCCCGTCCAATACAACCGCCGCATCACCCACCTCCCCCTCCCCCCCCCCTGGTCGTTTACTTGACCCACTCTAATACACCGGCACCAGCCGGGATACGATAGTGCACGCTGAGTAATATCCTGCTATCCTGCGTTAGGGGGGCGCGGGATTTGTCATTGTTAAGGGGGGGGTTGGGGAGGGATGAGGTAATGGGGTTATGGGATGGCTTATGATTGAGTGATTATAAGTGGAGGAGGAGCCGGTGAGTTTGTGATGGGGAAGGGATGTACGATCGTAGTAGTGGTGATGTGATTAGAGATGGTGGTGCGTGGGGGGAAGTTTGTAATCTTGTCTATATGCTATTATTCTTTTTTCTATTCGTTGTTGTGGGTTTTTTATTATTTATTGTCACGCTATGTCTTTTTATTATGAGCGTGTGCTAGTATGCTAGACCGTTATGCTCAATCCAATTCAACTCTTTATTTTTTGGCAATACAAGGATACTATAGATTATAGGTTGTGTTAACTAATAATAAAAATATGTATAAGAAAATAGACTACTCGTTAACCCATAGAAAAGAATGGAGAAAATGAAGCACCAGGAAATAATGAGCCTTTGGGGGAATGGATAAAAATTATAAAGAAAAAAAAGTGGGCAAAGGGAAGGCAGTGCTCTCGGAAACGATTCACAGGCCCACCAAATCCTTTGCAACCCTCCTTACTCTCACAACCCACTCCTCTGGTTCGTGCGCAAACATCAACGAATTCCCCCCCTCACTTAGTAAATACACCCTCCCCCCCATCCTCTCCACCTCTCTCGCCGCATCCACCGTACTCTCTGGACTTTCTCCATTCCACACAAGCCCCACAGGAATATCCCTTTGCTTAGCCAACGCTGCTCTCGCAAACTCTACCTGCTGTATTCTGTCATCACTGAGTTTCCAGAGATGTGGGTTTGCAGGAAATTGACTAGATACTAAATGACCAGGTGATTGTGCAGGTGTGCTCTGGGGTGTATTCTCTAGCTCGATAGCTGAATCGAGGAGGGTCCCGGGAAGGAACTCGGAGGAACACTTGTATGCCCAGGAAGAGTAGGTTGGTTCAACATATGTGTGGGGTAAGGCATCCCGAGGGAGATGGTTATGATGTTTGTAGAACCCACAGATCCACGAGAGGTGTCGTTCAGTTCGGGTTGGAAAGCCTTCTGTAGTGTCTTCCCCAGAGGTACTAAAGCTGCTGGTTGTGCTGCCACTGCTGTACTGCCTCTGCGGCTGGGGGTGGTGGTCAGGGCATCCTATGGCACTGTGCTTTTTTACCTCGAAGTGTGAGCGGGTTAGTGGGGGGTAAGGGCAAGCAATCATCGTTTTCACGATGTCACTTGTTGGGACACGGCCAAGGCCGTTTGGAGGACAGTCATGGAGAATAAGGCACGATATATGGGAGATTCCCCTTTCTCGTGTCTCCTGTGGTAGGAAAGTAGGTGATGCTAGCCCCAACAGAATATTTCCACCTTTTTCCCAGCTCAAGACTATGGGCTTCCGAGGAAGTTTTAGGTTGAGGCAAAGGTATTCGACGAAGTCGATTAAGTCATTAACGTATGTTTTACGGGTAGAGCATGCATCGATGAGCTCGTGTGGTAAGAGGGGCGAGGAACCCGGATAACCGCGGTGATTGTACCTGACTGAGACATTAGTTGTTAAGTATGGGATGAGTTTGGGTGTAGACAGTGCTAGGGAGATGTAGAGTAGTGGGAAGACAGGAGAAAGCCACTCACGTTATAACCCGCAATGCAGAGTGATTCGCTGTAAGAAGTGGTGAAAATATCTCTACACGACAAAAAAAAAAAAGAACCAAATTAGCTACACTTTCCTAATGCGGCAGTCGGTTTGCGATCGCCCTAACCACACCGGCTGGGGCGGCTTCGGGGTAAAAAGGTAAAAGTACTAATGGGCTCCGCGTATTATATTTCAAGGATAGTAAAAGATAAAGATCGGGGATCTGTTGGCTCTGGTCCTTGGCCACCTCATACCTTGGTTGAACATTACACCATGCACACACACCAGTGTATTATAAACATCATCACCCTTTGTGGACTGTGGTTTGCCCGAGTCCTGATAATTAAGGTGGAGTCCGTTATTCAATTGTGCAATTGGCATTATGATGCTTTGTTGTGTTGCTGAAGTCCGGCTCAATGTCGTGAAGTCTAATCTTGCTGTAACAAACCACTGATTCGATGCCAGTGGAAACTTTCTTGTCCGAGATTTTTGCCACGGGGGCGAGATGTCTTCGTGGTCTTATAGCTTTTCTACGACTGACGTTAGATTGATACTCTTTGTATCAGATGTCACTCAATCCCAAGCTGCATCAATATTAGCGAGCATGCTTAGGGTGAATTCGAAATGCCATCCCGGCGGCGCCGTGGGGCACATTTGGCCCTCCAGTAGATCGTAAGAGAAGGGGGAGCACCTTACTGAATATGTGATTGATATATACCCAATTCTGCACTTATGTATTAGTTCTACCAGGGGCTCAGAAATGTATAATGTGCCGCTGACGTGCCTAAAAGTGCTGCACTGGTTCGTGAATTGCTGTCTTGTTGTTGACAATGCTGTTGATAGTTTTGTATGTCTCTCACTCCAACTCCAAAATTTCTTCCGCTGTATTCCACTGAGGTTGAATGGAGATCAAATGGAGGACACACCAACTGTATATAAGTTTCCAGAGGGTATGGAGAGAATGCCCTTTGCCGTTGACCCACCCTCACCCCCATACAATACCCCCTCTAGTACTCATAGCTTACTCAAACCGTCCTCCCCGCCCCTCGCGTCCCCATAAGAGACGGGAAACAGAAGCTAGATATGCAGAGCGAGTCCTCCAGCTTCTCTTGTACCCTGTTGCCATGCGAATATACCGCTTAACTCAGGTTAGGTAAGTTTACTTCCGTGTTCCCAGAAAATGTAACGTAAGGTGAGGTCAAAGCTGCAATAGAAGGTGTAAGCATGCATTTGGTTCCGTGGGGTAGCAGGCTTGCAAGGGCAGACTGAGCCATGTGAGATAGCGGAGTATGGGGCAAAATCATAGGGACGGGCCTGGGCACCCTTCAACGAGACTATGCAAAGCTTTGATGATCCATGATTGTCTAGACCCCCAACCAGGTCCCCGGTTCAGGTAATTGAGATGGTCGATCAACTCGTACGCTCCACCGTTATGATGGTAACTAGTAGGATCAGTATTAGGATCAGTATTACGACCCGTTGATAGAAAGGTGCCCCACCCTCTGTAGCGCATGAAGTTCGGTCGGTCAGCAAGCAGCATAGCTCCTGCTGCACTGAAGGGCAAGTACATAACACTTGGTCCTGTTTGCGGCGAAATCTCATGAGAGTATGTTTGCCCCCCTGATGTGATCCGCTGTTATTTTGCATATACGACCTCTCAGGTGGTAGAAGTAAACCTGCGTACCAGCTCACTGGGCTTTCTCACAATTGTGCAACCATAGTAAGCCATAAACTGATTCCCGGTATGTCGTCAGGCTAGTGTGCAAATTTAGAGCATTGCATTCTGCAAGTTCATGCATATAGTACCTACCTAATTCCTTTATTTTTGACCAGTATGGATGATTCTCCATGACAAACTCCATCTAGGATGGTAAGATAACAATATCATAGGCTGCAGGGGAATCGCTGGTAGCTGCAAAAGTACGAAGTAGACAATAAATAATGGGTTCATCTACTGGTAATCAATACTGGATATCACCAGAAGAAGAGCTTTTCTATTTTCATTGCTCAACCCTAACTCACGTTCATACGCTCTGATCGATGAGGGCGGCTATGGGGTTTGTTGAGGGCCAGTTCTAGCTGCCTCGGGCTTCCACACCCATGGCCGCACTTTTGAAACTTAACTTCGTCGAATAGTATGAATTAACACGCATATAAATAGTTAGTCTGGTTGCACGATCCACCGACGAAGGGGTCTCCTTCGTCATGATCAAGAAGGTGCTCGTCAAGCCGTAGTCAAGTACCCATGGAAATAAAGGGTACAAAAGGTGAGGAGATATATGGGAGAAGGTCTTTCTCCGCAGCATAATTATTTTAGCGCGTAGGTAGATAAGAGACTGGGACCGAGAACAGGGAGAAGGTATGGAGCGCAACAGCAGAAAGTTCAATAATGGTGGATTTACTTCATACAATTGTAGGTATGAAGCGGCGGAAAACAAGCGACCACAAGATCGGAGAAATAAGATCCCCTGTTTTCGACCGGAGAGACTGGGGGTCTTAATTTCCAGATTTTGCGGGCCCAAAAGCAGGGATATGTATTATTTTGTATATACATCTTCCTATAGAATAAGCTTCCCCGGACTGTTCTACCCATCGCCCGTCACACAATATATCTGAAATGCGTGCAAGGAGTACATAATGCGCAGCCAGCTGAGGACCCTATACCAGGTTTACTCATCAAACTTCATAACTATAACTCCAGCCGATTCAGGAGGTCAACCAACATAATAACCAGACTAAACTATAATTGGGAGCTTGTGTCTAAAAGAGGAAGTACCTACTCCATCTAACTATACCGAAATGGTAACCAGACTACCGAAATGGTAAATATCGAGAACTACTGAATCACTTTGATATAAATATAATATACGACCTCTTAGAAATCCTTCTGTATTGTCTTAGGCCCGGTATTGTCATATTATTAAACTGGAACCCGCCGTCTATAACTTAAATATACCCTATCAGCTCATGACTCTATTGCTCATCATGAACCATCAGATCGGGTGCCAATATTCCGCGGTACCTTTTAATACTTCTAGGTCCAGGCTCTAGAGATCTCACCGACATAGATCCTAGGTCATATCATGATCAGCCATGCCAGGGTTACAGTATAATTTACATATTATGTCATCAGTGTTGACAGTCTATTATTAATGGGAATGAGCACAGAGTAAGCATGCATGACCCCTCAAATCACCTGACGGGCATAAGTACAATTAGAGTTCTTCTACTCCGTACGGCAGTCTGCCTTCAGTTTGTTGGCCATGGAAATTGGCCGCCCTGTTGAGGCCGGTTATGTTCTCGTAGCCAGCCGCACGAATTTTTTTTAATTGTCTTGGCAGCGCAGAGTGTCTGGGTATATACGAGAACAGGCCGGTTATAAATGAATGGTCTGGTTGCACGAATAAATCGGCATATTTTAGGAAGATAATGCAGGTCCATCCCAGCATGAATGTTGCTTACTATAGTCAGGGTCTACACAGTAGTATAATGAAACCTCAGCAGTAAAAGCCTTTATGGCAATGCGTAAATCCTGCCTTTAATTGAAATTGCGTGTTTTCTTTTGTAAATAGGTGCCCCCCTCTTCCGCCATTGTCTCCAGCACTGGGGCATGAATATTTTGCGTATTTTTTTTGGGGGGGGCATTGTATGGCTACATCATAGCTGCGCTGTCCAAGCCATAGCCAATTCCTAGCAAATATCTCACCTGCTGTGTTTGAATATCTCCAATTGATGGTAAGGTAGCGCCAGAATCGAAGAAAGCCATAGTAAGAGCCGAGTGTCCAAAGGAGAAACATGGAATGTAACGAGTAATACAAAAGCGAAGAAATCGATACGCTATACAGGTAGCATTTCAGGAAACATGCGGGCGTGATTATCGGTTTATACTGAAACGTCGAAATCGTTTAGTTAATCGTTCATCTTCGGGATGGCGATTGCCATCCTCAAAGAGGTTGTGTTTGGGAGGGCGCTCACCGCTCTCCCTGAGAATTGTCAGAAGCGTCTGCCAACCGGGGGTTTGCTGGAGGGCCACTCCGCTCGATAAGTCATGTTTGCTCGCAACTTCTGCTAAGAGTTTTTCTTCATTCTGCATTGCGTTGAACCTCGTCGGCGGATAGTTCCGGACACGGCATCGTTAGCAAAACATTTCCTGTTAACGCAATGAGAGAAAGAGGGTAGAGAAGCGAATTTAGTGTGTGGCAAATTGACAAGGAAAGTCAGGCCCATTCGGTATATTGATGTTTATGCGAATCGCAAAGCAAAGGGTGACATAAAGCTCACGAACCTCATCCAGAATTCCCATTGTATGCAGGAAACACAGCATATGGAAATCGCTAACAGCCTGCGCAGGGTCCTCATGGACTTTATTCAGCTGCTTCGCGACAGCACCCAAATCTTGACCCTGGCCAATGATCTCACGATTCTCCACAGGGAATTGACCCTTTGGGGCGATGAACATAGGATCCGGATTGTGTGGAAATCCGTGCGTTAGAGTTACCAACAAGTAATCCACAGGAAAAGAGACTTTGGCATTTTCCTGGACAGATGCTCCGTATTCGTTGATTCTCCGGTAGAAGACCTCAGGGATATACCGGCTGCGATCATCTTCTTCACGTACTAACATAACGGCTGGATCTGCACTTGGCTCGACTATATCCGCCCTGACCATTTCAACAGCTGTATTGCTGACCTGGTATGATGCAACATCGATGCCCCCTTGCTCATTTCCAGAAACAACACAGGTTACGAATTTGGATCCAAACCTCCCAGTTTCACTCCATTTGGATGGGTTAGGGTGTGCGGCTTGCAGCCGTGCAGCAAAGGCAATCTCAAGGGATGATAGGAAGTAGGAGTCGATATGACGCTTACATAACACAGTACCTTGTCCTGTGCCATCGTCCACGAGGTCTGTAAAGATTACTCCAACCTACATGCGAAGTGCAGGGGGGCCGGTCGGTCAGCAGATCACTCTTTACACACATAATCCTTAAATAGAACGAGATGGTGCTACATGGAGGGAGTACAATCAAGGTTACCTTTTGTAAGCCGCACAATGCAGCAACCTCATCCACAATTTTTTCACCTTCCCATGGCAAGCTGAGAGTAACTCCATCAGATTCCCCAACCTGGGGTGCTTCGTATATTGCCTCTACTACTGCCTTGATACCAAGTGGAACTTCCAAATATGGTGTGTACCAACCATACAGGTAGCCTACCCTTTGGCTACCACTTGCTCGCCAAAAGTTGATGAAGTTATCAATCAGAGCTGGGTCAGAAAACTCAACATGATCCACCATTCGGAACTCTTGCGGTTTTAGGGTGATAGCACTGGGTTGACATTTTGCGCAAATTCCATCTGGCCATGGAGCATGTCCTGATGGGCATTTCTTTTTCACCCTATAATATGGTTCCGTCAACGGTGGTATATATGATGTTGGATTTTCTGGCTTGTTCGTGGTCGTGTTGATCTTCTTGAGGTAGGAATGAAATGAAAGGTGCTTGACCTTCTTCTCTGCAAGATATGCAGTGTCGTACGGCTCTAATGGCATGCAGTAATCACACATCCCCTTCGGCCCATGCTTACACATTTTATGGTCCCTTCCTCTTGGTATCTTCCCATCTTGTTTCTCAAGTATGTTGTCTATTGGGTCTTGCTTGACCGACTCCCATGGATTTGCTATTTTTTTGATTTCATCTTCCGGGTCTTTCGGCCTGAGTGGGGTGTCTTCTCCCGGGCGGATTGCCTGGCCGTTCAACCGACCGCTGGCCTGCTGAGGCTTTGGTTGGGGCTTGGTTTCTTTGGCATCACCATCATTCCTGGAGTAGCTGAGAAAGAGTAGGTCTCCATGTCTGTATAGTAAGTGTCAGTCTGGAGCAGATGAAGGAATATCCATCATATCATATCCCTACTTCAAACCTGCATCTTTGATTGATATCCCACTTAAAGCACTTAGAGGTTTAGTTTTTCCATTGTGAGGTGCATCTGAGATGACAAGAGATGATGGATTAACTCCAGGTAAGAGAACGCCCATCAGCTACCAGCCCCTCACCATGTCAGTATATATTTAACAGCCAAGTATGCAAGATGCTCCGTAGTTACCTTCTCTGTAAGTATCGAGATATCCTGATCTGGCTGAACTTCGATCCGGTAGGCTCCATCAGGAGATCGAAAACGGAGAATCACCATTGGAAGTATATACACTTGGAGGCGATGACAGGGTGAATAAGCCTCGTTGATACACAGGCTTTGCGTTTGGTTGCACGAATCGCGGGGTATTGATTCTGTGTGGGATGTTACAGGAGCATAAAGACGTAATGGACAAGGGACGGTCACGTGAACTGCGTGATTGTCTTAGTCAGCAAGTAAACTAAACTTTAGAGGACACGGTGCCTTTGCGACTTGAACTGGCAGCCACGAAACTACTTAAAATACTTGCAGCAAACGGAACAATTGTTCTCATCTGAAGTTGGAGAAGTGTGTGCCGCAGAGCGATCCATCATATCGATAAGGGAAACACCGTGAGAAACACTCGAAGCCTCCCGACTCAGTACCTTACCTGCACGCAAGTAGCTCCGAATTACCATCCCTCCAGGCCAAACAAGAGACATTTCCCTCATTTCTTTTCCGTAATGGCGAAGCTCAGCATACTCGCCCCACTGGTATACATTGCCGTTCTTGTGGGGTCTTTGGCAGTGTTCTCATCACTATATCGGAAACGAAAAGCCAGTATGTGCTTCGACCTCTAATCAACATGTATCTGCTAACATAGTAGCTCAGGTAGAGCTGCTTCTCTTGAGCCATGGTTCCCCACTCACACCGCCCGCGATGTCTACCTTACCCTTCTCCACATGGACCCCCCCGTTCCAGCCTCTCTCCTCAAGGCTGCCCTCCTCCGTCGAGCTACTGAGGACATTCACCGAATAATTACTATTCGTTCGGCAAAGCAGGCTTTAGCGCAGCTCCTCCAACGGGGTAGTATTGGGGATGACCTGTGGACTAGATTCACTGCTGCTGAGAAGGAAATCGAGGAGGTGAGATTTCAACACAACTACGTATATTCCACTTGCAGATATTCTAATACCCCTCTCACAGGAACTCCGTGATGTTGTCATGGAAGCCAACGCCTTCAAGCAGGACTGGGGTGCAACCATTTTCCAAAGCGCAAACGAGATGCTCCTCAACGAAAAACTCCGCGAGCGTGCCGCCGAAGTTGCAACCCAAGCTGCCAACGAACGTGCTTGGTGGGACGAGAAACGTGAACGAGTCCAGCGTGAACTCCTTTCTTCAGCCTCTGACTCACCAGCAGCCTCTACCGCAACCCCCGCAACATCTGGTATTGGAAGCCCAAGGAGTGAGGAGGAACTGCTTGTTGTCGATGAAGAGAAGACTCCAAACCCAGCTATCACTGTGGGAGGGCTCAGGCCAGGTACACCGAGTACAGCAGCAGCGAGGCCACAGACACCAACGACACCGTCTGGAAGAAAGAGGGGTAAGAAGGGCACGCTTAAGAAATAAATTTCTCCTTGCTCGTTCCTGACCAGATTTTTCCCTCATGGCTCTAGATTGATGAGGGATGCTTCTTTGTGGGGAGGAGTGTTGGGGAGGAGTGTTGGGCAGGGCCCTAGATTTGCCTTATCATTACTATCTACCTCTACGTTTCATCCTCCAACCTGAGTTTTAATAGCTTCTTTTTTTGTCCATTCCCCCGATTTTCTATGTTGTTGCTCCGATTTCTGGCTTGTTCGTTTGGGGGAGTTCTTGCTATACACCTATGCTTTATGTTCTTTTTCTTGATTTTGATGAAGGAGGGGCTAAGCTATGAAATGAATTGTTGCTTTTCCATCTACCTACAAGCACTCTTTGTTGACTAGTCATGTTTGGGGAAGTGAAAATTTATTTACATGGTTCTGTTTGTCACGAGATTATTGTAATCAAGTACCTCTAGCACTTACTTATAGCTCTAAGTATTTGATATAGAGGCTGATATACCAGGGCTGTGTAACTAGACTGCTTTAAAATGTTATTGTTATATCTACTTTTACTGGCTACTTACCCTGAACTTCACGCCGACGCCACTAACGGTGGTTACTTGACGTATACAAACACTTTGCTAGAATTAATCTGAGGACTGGGGTCAATTATCTCGAAATAACTACCAGTGGTAGTCTACTTGCGCAAGGGAAAAAATGATGATGGCTCTCTCTGAATCCTCGTGGGTCATACATACCATTAGACAGACCATTGTGCCTTTTGAGTCTATCCCCGAAGCTCGATTAATCAATCAACGAAGGGCCGATTAGAGGCTGGGCACGAGATCAACACCTTTTGAACGCTGTTCTGAATATTAAAGTTGGTATCATATATCCTCAAAAAAAGATGGATAGCCCGCCAGAGCACTAGGGATTTACATTACACCCGCCCCAATTTTTTTTGGTTGATATTCAAGTGGCCAGTTTAACCCAAGCGAGAATGTGGTGCTCGTGGGGGGGGGGGGGGGCGGGGGGGGGGGGGGGGGC
>Ga0307514_10004580_pt1 | contig 12685 bp, 15 predicted proteins | sample 16_EM_MG_FD_203088 | JGI IMG/M metagenome (GOLD analysis project Ga0307514, IMG submission 203088) | Populus trichocarpa ectomycorrhiza microbial communities from riparian zone in the Pacific Northwest, United States - 16_EM | ecosystem: Host-associated > Plants > Roots > Unclassified | place...
GTTCACCACCACCGTACCGTGAATGCTTATTCGTGCGCAGATGTGGCATGGCTGGTAATATCAAGGTTCATACTGCTGGATTCAATGCTCCTCTTCTTTACGTTTACTACGGTCTTTGGTTTAACACGGTTCCACAACGAGCAGGCGTAGTATGTTTAACACAACGACGACTCATGACCGGTCACTCACTACTTTTTCAGCCCGTTCTCCCTTGACTGGTGGGTGTGGCTCGCCTTTACCGGTATCAACATTGGCTGTGTGGTCAGTGTAAAATGGGTGGGGTTCTTCGTCACGGCCTTAGTTGGTCTGTACACCATCGAGGACCTCTGGAATAAGTTCGGTGACCTCAAGATGCCCAAAGTACGACTTTCTACATTTCTTCCTTAGCCGCTCTAATCATTGTGTAGATGGTGTACATCAAACACTGGGTTGCCCGCGGACTGTGCCTCATTCTCCTTCCTCTGCTCATTTATATGGCCTCCTTCAAGCTCCACTTCCTTATTCTCAACCACTCCGGCCCTGGCGACTCTCAGATGTCCTCCCTGTTCCAGGCGAACCTCGAAGGCAACGACTTTTCGCGCAATCCGCTGGAGGTCGCCTATGGTTCAAAGGTTACCCTTAAGAACACAGGGTATGGCGGTGGTCTGCTACATTCGCACGTCCAGACGTACCCTGTAGGTTCAGAGCAGCAGCAGGTGACATGTTACCACTACAAGGACAACAATAACGAATGGCTCGTCATTCCACCTTGGAAAGAAGCCGACCCCGTTGATATTCGGTACCTCAAGCACGGCGACACCGTCCGTTTCCAACATGTACCAACATCACGCAATTTGCATTCGCATGCAGTCGTCGCACCCATTACGAAGCAAAACTATGAGGTCTCCGGGTACGGAAATAATACCGTAGGGGACGCAGGTGACCATTGGGTTGTCGAGGTCCACTCCGATCTCGTCCTCGGCCGTAAGGAAAAAGTTCTCAATGTGCGCAGCCTCACGACGCGCGTGCGGTTTAGGCATAAGACCCTCGGGTGCTACCTTGTTGCGCCTAATGTTCATTTGCCGCCCTGGGGATTCAAGCAGATCGAGGTTAGTTGTGATAAGGAGAACAACCCCGACGACCCACACTCGATTTGGAATGTTGAGAGTCACTGGAATGACCGACGTGAGCCCCTTCTCACTGCTTACTTTACTTGATGTTATTACTAGGATTGACGACTCGTTTGATCACGCACAGTCCAACCCGGGAACGTTAAGCTGTACAAATCACCCTTCCTGCGCGACTTCTGGCACCTCAACGTAGCGATGATGAACTCGAACAATGCGCTCGTCCCCGATCCGGACAAGGAAGACATTCTCGCGTCGTCCCCCTCGGACTGGCCCTGGCTCCACCTCGGCTTGCGGATGTGCGGCTGGGGTGACAATCAGATCAAGTACTACCTCATCGGGAACCCTATTGTGTGGTGGACCGGAACAGCGGGCTTGATCATCGCTGTCTTTGTGGTTGCTGGCTACCTGATGAGGATGCAGAGGCATTATGCTGATTGGGAGCATGGTGAGTGACGAAGAAAAGAATACGCGCATGAAAGGGTTATACTGATTGCATGCTGTAGGGGAATGGGAACATTTCTTGTACGTAATGAAGATTGCGTTCGGAGGGTGGCTGTTCCACTATAGTGCGTGGTCTCATCCTTTTTGGTCCTAATGTGTTACCAACATACCCCCTAGTTCCATTCCTCATCATGGGACGAGTAACATATATTCATCACTACGTGCGTAGTTTCTCACCTCCTTCCACTCTCACCCCCTGACGTACGACCTCCGCAGCTACCAACCCTCTACTTCTCCGTCCTAATGGTCGGACATCTCCTCGATCACTTTGTCTTCAAGTCTCGACGACTTAAGGAGCGAACAAAATGGATCGTGTTCGGTTTGTACGCAGGCGCGATCGTCGGCATATTCTGGTGGTTCCGAGGTGTCGCATGGGGAATAGACGGCCCGGTCAAGGAGCATTGGGGCCTCCTATGGCGGAAGGTGCGACTTCGTTCTATAGCTCATGACGCTCGCTGTGTTGAGTTGGTGACTGATGCCGGTCTTTCAGACTTGGAATATCTACGACAATCTCAACTAGAGGAAACAAAAGGGCGCAGTCCATTATCGTTCGTTAATAATTTTTTACGTTATGATGGACGCTCATATTAGTCAACATCCTCACCCCACTCGTTGGAGCTACTTTCCGATCGCAAAATGCTTTCGTTGTATGTAGTACGAGAATGTGCGCTTTCGCTAATTTTATTGTCCTTTGATAAGCGATTGAGATTGGTCGAAAAATGCAAGTCGCCGAGGTTCGCCCGCCGCAATGAGAATCTGCCGAGTTTGAAAATGAAGACATTTCCGGCTGCCCAGTGGGCTTGACACCGAGGCGTGGCGAGCCCGAGGTTTCAGTAACCGGTCTGCACACGCATTGTCCGCCACTTGACACTTGAATCCTATGTATGGTGAGTGAGCGTCGCCACTTACTATTACCCAATTTGGGCAGGACAATGATGTTCCTGCCGAGGTTGCTTTCTTACCACCTGGTGCCCAACTATGAGCTTACCCATGAGACTATCAAATTCCGCCACACACATACACTCCCGCCTAATATTGTATGGTTCGCATGGACTTCCTTGGGTCAATATAATTACTGTCTTGTTTGGTTGTTGCAATAAGAAGTGCCTTTTTGATCCTATAATATAACCAATTCTGTTAGAGTGTTCATAGCGGGACCGTTGTATAGTTTCGATAGTGTATCATGACCATATTGGACTCCTGCAAGGTGCTGCGCTAATACACTCGACTAGAGTAGGATGCCGAGATAATCGCACTTCGAGTTCTTGGAATTTGGCGAAACTCGCGGTCAGTCTTAAGAAGAATCATAGTAACGTCACTGTTGGTCTTGTATCTCGGAAACGGCCTTGGGCTACTTTGGGCGGCTGTGCACATTTATAGCGGAGCAGTTGGCCCATTACCCACTGATATATTTACTTCGATGGAGATGATCCGTCAGTGGGCTACCTACGCAGTGCGAACAGGCCCATATCCAAGGAAACCACTTTCGGCCTACCAGATCTGGAGACTCCCATGGCCGTAGTTTGACGTGCAAGGGGGTTGTTGGGTCTCTTATTATATTGGTAAAAAAAAATTATATCCGCAGTGGGCGATCAACCTTCACCGAGCGCGTGAAGAAGAGAAACCGACCAACTTCGCCATGGCCGGTCTTCGGCGACACTCACACCAAGTTCCAAAGAGTCACGTAGTAGTGGAAGCCAGCGACCAAGGAATGCTATTTCCAACATTAGTGCCGCACCATAGCTCTCGATATGTCGTATTTAGCCATGCGAGACACCGAGTTAGTTAGCCGGAGGAGTGCAGAGTGACATACCCACTTTTGTATATGTCGGCTATCACTAACGCGACTATTCATCGGACAGAGTATCTGGCTCGATTGGCGGGCACCCCTCCCACCGACGCGAAGCCCATCTGGGCTTCGCGTTTCAAAGGAGCTCACGCCATCAACGCTTAGGGGTGTTATCGCTCGCACGAGCCGAAGGTGAATCAAAAGACTGAATGCGACTCGGATAGATAACAACTTCTGGAAAGTCATGTGTTGGATCGCCTCTCTTGACACGAGCGCAAACCGAGCGCAAACCGGACCTTGGTGACATTCCAGGCGTAAATGACTGTCGGCAGGCGTTGAATACCGTGTGCGTCGGCATTCTAGAGCCGTTGGAAGCGAGAGGTACGACGCGTACGAGTTGCGGAAGGAGTCGAGGGAGCAGGGCTAGAGACGAAATACGGAGTCGGGACGAGAGATCGGAGTGTGGGAAATGGTTCTACGTAGAAGAAGGGTTGATAAGGAGTGATATGTATCACGGACGAGAAGGCGGCACGGTCAGCTGAGCCAGGAGAGGGGCGGACGAGGGCGGGGGGTTTGTTGGGAGGTTGCCTCACCGGAAGAACGTGTATCTGGCATCGATCTTGCATCTTTCACTCAGCCAAATCCCCCCCCAGTTTCCTATATAACCCAGACCCCCATCCTCGATCTAGCTGCCCCACCTCTTGGTCTCCGACTTCTCCGTCTCGACAGCCAACGCGCGTGCTCGTCGTCTATCACGTTGTCTAGCTCGTAGATAGTTCCAAGTAGATAGTCCTACACTATGCCTAGACTCAACGCGTTGAAGCCCTTCACCCCGGAGGTCGGCGGGGAGGATTCCGCCCACAAGGACTCGGCCATCTCCGAGGGTGAAGAGGACTTCATCACCAGGCCCGCCACCGAGCAGATCAAGCGCCGTCTCTCCGGTGTCGAGCACCCCGGCGAGTCGCTCAAGACCCCCGCATGGCAGAGCCTGCAGGTATCCATCTCGACGCGTATATCGCCCATCAGACTGACGACTGCGACGCTTCTAGCCCATGTACCTCGGTATCGCGGGAAATCTCGCCGCTGACAACACGTACATCGAGATCGGCTTGTCCATTCACGATTCGACATACACCACCGACTATGCGGTCCGGCACGTCCATTTTGAGAACGAAAAGGTCAACCCAAAGGCCATATCAGACTTCATCATCACTAGCATCACCGCCTTCTCCAATGGTTAGTGAGCCCCCTTCGCACCTTCGATCCCCCTTCTCCAGGGTCTAATCTGATCCTAATTCTGTAACAGAGCATCTCATGAAGTTCGTGGGAGCCGGTGTTACCGAGAAGCTCTACGAACTTGCCCCAGATCTCTGTGGTCGTCTCTGGCGTGAGCTCGATATCGTCCCCTTGGTGCGTCTGAACCCGGAACTCGTCTAATATGGCTCTTTGGAACTCAACTATTGTGTCATAGGTCTTCCATGTACGTTCGACCCAGCGCCTCACCCCCGGAAAGGGTCCCACTACCAAACTCGATCCCCTCGGCTTCCCTCTTACTCCCGGCAATCAAACCCCATCGGATCCCAAGGTTGGTCCTGGCGCATCTGCGTTGACCACTCAAGGCGGTCTCTTGAGCGTGGCCGTCACCAATGTCCAGGCTCAGCAGACCCCGCCCCCCGCGGCTCGTGCTGTCGATGAACAGGCCGATTCAGCTGTTCGCAAGGCTGTTCTCTACTTCGGTCCCTCTGGTCACAACCCTCGTCTCTTCATTGGCTTCAGGTGCGTTTTCAGCAACTTGATCACGGCCAAATTTCTTATTTGTGAATTCAGGAATGAAGTCGACGTCGATGCTGGCGGACGCATTAAAATCGTCGACTCCCTGGAGGACTATCGCTCGAGCGTCCGTGAGCCAACATGGAATGCGGTTCACAAGTACGCCAAGATCCTTCGCGACAAGCACATCAAAATTGCTTTCTTCAGCTCCACTCCCCAGGGTGGAGGTGTCGCACTGATGCGCCACGCTCTCATTCGCCTTTTCCGCTTGCTCGGCGTCGATGCTAAATGGGTGCGTTTGCCCTCCAACCCTGGCGGGTTAAAGTAACACCTTCTCGTTCAGTACATCCCTTCTCCGTCTCCTGCGGTGTTCAGGACAACCAAAAACAACCACAACATCCTCCAGGGTGTCGCTGATGCCAACCTTCGGTTGACCCTGCCTCAGCAGGAGCAATTCACGCAATGGATCACCTACAATGCCGAGCGCTACTGGCTCTCTGAAGGTGGTCCCCTTGTGAGATTCTTCGCCTTTTATCCCGTGTCTTGGTGATTCCAATGTACTTGCCCAGGCTGCCGGTGGCGCAGATGTCATCTTCATCGATGACCCGCAAATGCCAGGTCTCATTCCTCTCATCAAGAAGGCCAGGCCCAACATTCCAATTATCTACCGTTCCCACATCGAGGTATGCACCTGGATGCTCTTGATCATGTGCCGAGGAAGTGACGACTGACCGATTGTTTGATACATAGGTCCGCAGTGACCTCATTCACATTGAGGGTTCTCCTCAAGCTGAAGTCTGGGATTACCTCTGGACCCGCATCCAACATGCCGATCTCTTCATCTCACACCCCGTCGACAAGTTTGTGCCCGACACCGTCCCCATGGAGAAGGTCGGATTGATGGGTGCCACCACCGATTGGCTTGATGGCCTATCCAAGGTATGTCCACTGAAGTGAATCCATTCGCGAGAGTCTGACCAATATCCCCGGTAGCCCCTCGCCCACTGGGACGTGCAGTACTACATGGGTGTCTTCCGTACCGCGTGCTCTGAGATCCGCATGAGCAAGCTGCACTGGCCTGCCCGTGACTACATCGTCCAAGTCGCTCGTTTCGATCCTGCCAAAGGGTTGGTATTCACCTCCTGTGATTGATTATGATATGCTAAGTTGCTGACTATTTCTTTTAGTATCCCCGTCGTCATTGACTCGTTCGTCAAGCTCCGCCGAAAGCTCGACATGAAGTTACCCGCCAACCAGACTCCTCAACTCCTCATCTGTGGTCATGGTGCTATCGACGATCCTGATGCGACTATCATCTACTCCGAGGTTCTCGCCCTGCTCGAGACTGAGCAGTATGCTCCATACGCTGCTGAGTGCGCATTATCACCATTTTCCAAGACTGCATCTAAAGGGTTTTCAGCATCATCGTCATGCGCATTCCTCCGAGTGACCAGAGTTAGTGTTTCAATCGGACAAAACGTGGAGGAAACGTATTGACCATTCCCGAATAGTCCTCAATGCGCTGATGTCAAGCGCCAAGATCGTCCTCCAGCTCTCCTCCCGCGAGGGCTTTGAAGTCAAGGTCTCCGAGGGCATCCACAAAGGCAAACCTGTCGTTTGCACGCGTGCTGGTGGTATCCCCCTCCAAGTTCAGCATGGCAAGAACGGCTTCCTCGTCGATGTCGGCGACTCTTCTGCTGTCGCGAAGCACTTGTACGACCTCTGGACCGACAAGGCCCTCTACAAGCGCATGTGCGACTACGCCAAGCACAGTGTCTCGGACGAGGTCGGTACTTGTGGTAACGCTGCTGCCTGGATGTACCTCGCGACCAAGTTTGCCACTGGTGACTGGTTGAAGCCCAACGGCAGGTGGATCAACGACATGATGAGGGAGGACGCGGGTGAGGCTTACACGGATAACGAGCCCAGGCTCCCCAGACAAGGCTTCACTCTCAAGAAGTAGAGTATTCGCTTCATGCGGTATCCTCTCCCTCTTGGGCACCATTTCTCCCGTGATCCTGCTTGCTTTGGCAAACCCTTTTGCAAAATCCACATACATAGACGCGCGCATGTTACGAGAACAAACACCAATACCGTTGTATGTAGAGAAACCGAAATCCTATGTGTGTGACCTGGCAGTTGAAGTAGGATCGCGCCCCCTTGGTATGGGTACCGGACCTCAGGACGATAAGCACGTCGTGGAGAGTAATAATGGATACAATATGTAACAGACCACCTAACAACATAGCCACGGCCCCTAGCAGAAAAGGGAAGTCGTCTAATCTATCCTACATGGCAGAGGTATAATAGACATCCTTGAGTCAAAATGTTGGAGTGTGGTGTAGAGTACTGGTCTGGCGTGCACGATATGCGGCGACTGCGAGAATAACAGGCAAAGATGACGGGGAGAGAACGGAATAGGTAAGCCAGACCTAGACACGGGGGTGGCGATAGGGACGAGATAACATCGAATATCAGATAATAAATTCAAATGAGACACCCAACTGCATCTTCCCTATGTCACCGAGACGAGTTATTCGAGCCGAAAAGGGACGTTTAAATATCGGGTTGTACCCAAACCACGAGCGATCCAGGTGATGTTTGATTTCCTCGAGCAAGGCGAGTCATGACGGCCTCCAATGCACCGCGATAATCCTCCGTGGTTCGCAAGAGCGTTCGGCCCCCCATGTCGTCTCCGTAGTACATCCTCAGAGGCCCGTTGGCACCCGAAGAAGTACAAATCCTGATCTTCTTCCGCATCTTATCCACGACTTCTTCAAACGGAGTCGTGGTCAGAAACCCTAATGTGAACTTGTGGTCGGTGCCGTAGTGGACGGTGATGTGCAGACGACTACTAGTCGGTGTGGTAGGTGTTGACGTAAGGCCGCTCGTGGGACCAGGCGATCCACTCGACTGAGCAGGAACGGGCACTTGCTGATAGCCAGGGAAAGTCGCCGAGGGCGGCGTCACTGCGCCCATGTGTATATCGGACGAACAGCTTGCAAGACGGAGATTTGGAGGCCGGTGGACTTTCTGGCCAGAAAGAGCAGTAGGAAGCGGTGGAGCGGCATAGGGGTGTACTGGTGAAGCAGTATTCCCAGGGTAGCACAAAGAGGACCCTTCCCTCGAAGAGAACGGGGTGAGGGGTGACGACCTCCCACCATACACGTCTGATGATTCCGCCGAGTCAAAGGAAGAACCACTATTCCGTTTACGATGACTTTGGCGTCCACTCTTATCATCATACGAATGTGCGGGGGGCTGGTATTGTGATACGTTTGTAGTGCTCCGTCCAGCGGTTTGAAGCTGGACACCGTAATCCATCGCATATGGGTGTGACGGGATGGGCTGGACATTGGGATTCGAATGGCTCCTCACTCTGGGCTGGGCCGGAACACCTAACGTACTTGTAGGGGACATGGGATTGATCCTTGATTCGCGTTCGCGTGGTTCTCTTCCGGTGGCGCCACCCGACGTTGGCACAGGGTATAGGGGAGAATCAGGAAGATCCGGCACAGACGGACGCCGGACGCCCAGAGTTAGCTTAGCGTGATTACTACTCGAGTCGGATTCGGCGCTAGCGAGAGTGCCGGTGCTTCTCTGCCTCGATCGCAGGCGTCGTTCGGGCAGCTTGCGAACTGATGTGGACGGGAAATATATAGCAGGTGTTGGGATGGGTGGCTGAGGCAACTGAGGGGGAGGAGGTTGAGGTGGGAGGATCTGATTTCGCCACAGGATGAAAGACGATCCATCTTGTGTTTGGGAACGAGCTCGGAGGGCTTCAATGGCACCACTCTGCGCAAGGACCTCAATATGGTCTCTCTCTGGAGGCATGCTATATGCTGCCGTTCCTCCACGCCTGGTGACTATTGCTTCCGGCTCATCAGAAATGACGCTGGCATCGCCGTCGCGTGCAGATGAGGCGCCAACCGATCTGGAATGCACTCTCGAATTGGTTCGAGATCGAGGACGAAAGTCGCTCTCGTATGGGTGCTTCGGACGCGGTGCGGACCGCATGAAATCGAGGGAGTCATGGCTAGAGTCAACCTGCTCGTACGTGGGACGTTCACCATATACCACATTCAAACGAGACTCCTCGTGTGTCCGTTGCTCTTCCTTCTCCTTTTGCCACCGGTCCGACTGCCGTTTAATCTCGGAGTGCCATTGGTTCATCTTCTCGGAATTTGTGCAGTGGAAGGTATAGACACAGTGGGGCTGTTCGCCAGTGTTACGGAATCGAAAAGAACATGCACCTGCTAAAAAATTTAGGAGAGTAACTAAGAAACTAATTGACCAACCTGTCTCAATGGTTTCCAGGTCCTCAAAACTTCGAATGTAGAGTGCCCCTTTCAAGACCAGTTGTGTCGTTGCTTTCCGTGACATGACAACGCCCTCTGCGAGGAAAGCAGACGCTTGGGCCTGTAAATTCAAGGCGTTGGAGCTGGCGGATCGCTTGAACACTGAGCCCCTTTCCGTTGCTTTCTTTTCGGCATCCGGTGGTGCAGGAACACAGAGTATTATGAGTCGTTCGAAGAGGAAGACATGATATTCTCCGGATCCGTTTTGGTCGCTTGAAACGGCAAAGAGATCGTCCAAGAGCAAAGGGGCATGTTGACTAATTGGAACGCCTTTCCAGTCCTTCAATCGGGTCATAAGGGCTTCAAACACGACTTCATTCTCCTGTTGACGTTGAGCATTGTTGACAGTATCGGTAATCCGTTTGGTGGCAGCGAGGCCGTCGAGCAAGGCTTGGTAATGTTTGTGGTTAAAAGGGGTGACTTTTGAGAGAGAACCGAGAAGCAAGGGGTATTTGCAGATGCGCTGAACCGGTTTAATCAGGAAGGCTTGCAGTTCCTTCGGACTTATGACATGGGCAAGCGCCTGCGCAGCTGCATGAGCGTAGGGACCTATGGCCAATTAGGGGGCCTACCGAGAGAGCCGGCTCCTCTGAGATAGCCGTCGAAACTGCATTCTGGCAATTCGTGCAATAAGTGTCATATACCGAGAACGAGTGTTCCTGCAATTTAGTCAGGATCACAGGTCGTAAGAAGTCAAGATCCGCGTACATGGTCAGAGAAACATTTCCCCCAGTTTTGCTCTTCCCAGGTGAGTTCGAAGGTGGCTTCGATGGTGATGAGGAACTTGCGCTGGGAGTCGGCAAGATTCGAAAGCACAGGGAAGAGTTTGTGTATAGTGTCGGAGCTAACGATGTCCTGACTCCGAAGCTGTTGTGCATACGACTGCAGAAGCGAAGAAATAAGTGGAGTTTACACGAAAATCCAGAGCATACATACCAACATAACCTCGAGATCTTGCACATACTTCCTCTCAGTCTCTATGAGCTCCCGGATGATGTTGGTCCGTTCGACTTCCTGCGGTGTGCGTACTTGTTTCGAGGGCGCATTCTCATGGGGTCTGGGTATCTCTTCAAGAGGCTGCTCAGGTTCTGACAACCAGACATGTTCAGGGAGCCGGTCCAGAAGGCGGAGGAGACAGGCGACTAGCTTCACAAAGCCATTTGTATCTTGAAGATTGACAACTTCGGTGATAGAAGGTGTCGGGAAGGCGTCGTCCGGGTGACCGTCGTCTTTGAGGGTTCCAATGGCCATGATAAACTTTGCAACCGCCCGCTTTCTGCTGTTCATTGAGAGATCCTGGAGATGACTGATGTCGGGGGCCCCAATGTCCACGATTTCTGAGTCTCCCAAAAGGTTATAGAGGGCACATAAGGGAACACCGAATGAAAATGTCTGCCATAGCTGGCTGACGACGTCGAGAGACGCTCGGGGGCCGCTCTGGCTGAATGCGAGGAAAGGAGCGAAATCGGGGATGCGAGCGAGACGCGACCTGAGGAGAACTGACTGCTGATAGATACCAGTCGTGCTTGAGGCCTGCTTGTTGAGCTGATTCGGCGCTGGGGTCGCAGTCATCGTCGCTCCGGGCGTTGCTGTCGACTTTTTGCGAGGCGTAGCCATATTGGTAACTCTGTCTTGCAGAGTTCTGTCGTGTTCGTCGTCGTCGTCGTCGTCGTCGTCGTCAATGCTACTGAGCACTCACGGCGGCGAGGTTAACAAGTCCAAGGAGTAGTCAAACATAAACCGGCGGTCCCACCCAGCACCCACCCACTCAGCCTCCTAATCCTGTGTTTCCTAATACGGCTTACTCACTCGCAGCAAGCAGGTTCAGGGGAGTAATCTTCAACTACTCATTACCATCAAACACAACATCTCAATTCATCGTCTTACGCCGCGCAGCGCGGCACCCGCCCGAAACCCTTCCCCGTGGACCGGTCGAACAGGCGTGTAAAGCATATGATATCTCCGCATTTAGAGCATGAGGAGGAGCATGCGAGGAGCATGCGAACATGGGAATGGTTGCTCTTCAGATGCCTCCCTATTCCCACGAATGCGAATGCGAACGCGTACGCACTCAGTCCACGCACTCACTGCCTTCAAATGTCCACAACTCTAATGACATATAAGAGACTAGAGTACTCGCGGTTGAACAACCTCGACTTATTTGAAGCCAACAGGCCCAACAACAAGGAATAAGGGTTTGATCTACATTTGAACACCTTTCAAAGCTGCCCTGTGTGGTACTACTCATTTTATAGTCAGCGTAACACAGGGTGAGAGAGGCGGACTAAAACGTCAGCACCATTGGATGGGTGTGTACTGTCATAAACCAGCGGTCGCAGAAGGTGGACAATTCAGGGCGCACGATGCATCCGATTACCATGATGAGCGCTTCGATCCTTCAGCGCACAAGTACCTGCAGCTACTGACATACATAAACCTTCCCTTTTTTTTTTCCTCATTACGACGCTCCCTGACCTTCTTTAATTGCTTGGGGCTCTTCTGACTTATAAGGAAGTGCAATCCCATGCCTGTGACGGAGTCAAGATAATACCTCTCAAAAATCAAATCTATTGACCAAGAACCGCTCTCTGTACACGGTTGTCATGCGTCCCTAGTCTGATATGAGGTCCCACTCTCGCTTACCATCGGGAATGAAGGCTAAGATAAACCAAGAATAACCAGTTTCAAAGAAATGACCCTTGATCCCCTATGGACGATCTATGTATGCAAGGAAACCAAGACGAGCTGATGAGTGCATCAATGATATATAGTGTCCCCGATATATCAATAGTGTCCGCAACATATTTGTTGCATGAGATGAAAAGCTCAATACCGATGAGACTAGACCTGTTCTATGAAGGTGGACCTGACCGCCACGCTCCGTCTGGAGTGGGTACGTTAGCTGGTTGCACTACCTAATGCACGGCCTCTTAGTATGGACAAGCCAATTAAGTACTAAAAGGTACCCACGTTGGAATCAAAAAAGCGTTTTTGGACACAAAGGCATGAAGGAAGGGAAATGAGTCTCCCGGCACCTGCCGGGAACACCCCATCGGGCCCCTACCGCGAGTAAAGGTAACTCCTGAGAAGCGGGAGTGTATTGATCTCCAAATTTTGCAAAGCTGACATAAACCCGGTCCATTGGAACCTTACCCCCA
>Ga0307514_10004581_pt1 | contig 12684 bp, 13 predicted proteins | sample 16_EM_MG_FD_203088 | JGI IMG/M metagenome (GOLD analysis project Ga0307514, IMG submission 203088) | Populus trichocarpa ectomycorrhiza microbial communities from riparian zone in the Pacific Northwest, United States - 16_EM | ecosystem: Host-associated > Plants > Roots > Unclassified | place...
AATCATTATGTTTATAATTTTGAAAAAAAAAAATGAATTACTCATCAATTGATTGCACTCACATGGAAAATGGACCTGCCACGGCCAAAGATGAAGTCAATTGAGCCCTGAATGTAGCAATTGTCATAGTAATGCCTCCCCTTGTAATCAAATAAAGTGTTATGGGTGCTGTAGAACCCACAGTGGTAGAATGCAGCCATGTCCGAACCAACAAATGCCGCCACAGACTGGTTTTGTGATGTAAAAGCCATCCCTGTTGGTGCCTCATTCTGCATTAATAGTGATAGATCCATTGAGGGCTAACAACAAATATTAAAGGAACGCAAAAAGCAAATTCATATGGATAAAATGGCCCCAATACTTGAATTTAAAGGCCATGTACCTTGAAGCTAATACCAAAAGCAACGAAATTGGGGGCTTCGACGGTAAATGTTGCAGATGCCTTGTTATTAGCAGAGCTTTGGGACCAGACAATGACTGTCCTTCCTTTACCATTCCCTCTCATGAATATATACGGCTTATTCTTGGGAACGTGTACCTTTTCTCTGGTAGAAGATTTTTTTGTAAAACCTCAAAGATCATCATCACCTTATACATGGCTCAATCCTTATTTATATTATAACTAACCAACAAAGAGGGGATATTAATTATTTACCTGTAAACTCCTTTCCTGAGATGGATGATAATCCATTGAGAATTGTTTTTAGGAACAGCATTTATGGCCTCTTGGACCGACGTAAAATCTCCATCGCCATTGATATCGACCTTGATTGTCCGATTGGTGCCAATTTTGTGTGTCAACAGAGGAGAGTCTATAACTGTTTGTGCAGTCAAGCCATCAACATGGCCTGAAAGTGATAGGGCAAGGACTAGAATGGTAGCAAAGGAAGCAACATGGGCTGGTTTTAGGGACATAATAGGAGGCAAAGAGAAAATAGCCATGACGTTTAAGGAAAGAGTCGTGTTAACAGGATTTTGTTCAATTCTAAGTCAAGGGCGATGAAAAAATATTTGGAAGTTCATAAAAAGACAGCAAGAAAGGAGATATTTATGATGTTCTTTGGAGGTGAAAGTTAAAATTGGATGTTGTTAATATGCGTTAGCGCGGGAAAGGTTGTTAGGAAACTAACTATAATTTCGGAAGGGCTCTAATTGAAGCCCGAACTTCTGTGGCTCATACGCGATTACTGTTTAATTTTTTTTTCCTTTTCTTTTTATTTTTTGGTAACAGTATAATTGAGACCATATTCATTCGAAGTAATAATTTTAAACCGAAACATCAGCTGCGTCGATGAATAAAGCTGTTTATGTTTATGCTTCTTAGGCTAAATTGGGATGATAATGCAGTTCTCGGTTGCTATTTATAGGTACTGTTAAACAAACTAACAACTTATTGCTATTTATAGTGTTTTTTTTTTCTTTTTATAGTAAAAAACCAACCCATTAAAAATAAATATATTGTAACCTAGGAGGTTTTCTTTTCAATTTCTTTTTCTCTTCAAATTTATACAAATCAATTGCGCTAATTATATTTATACATAACTTTAATAAAAAAATATTTAAAACATCTTTTTATTATTTTTTTTATGAATTCATTTGCATGTGATCGGGTTTAAAGCTAAATTACTTAGATCCCTTCTCTGATTTAAGTTTTTAATTAGAATCTCAAACTTAATATACGCAAGTCTCCTTAATTTTTTTATTTTTTTTATCCAAACTTAAATTGGTTGCCAAATTAAATTATGATCCGAGTAAATTTCATGTTTAATTACTAATTATGTGCATATATGAATTATAGGAATGAGTACCTAACACAGGATCTCAACTATCCTAGTTGTATTAACTTGCGGGAGGTGCTATTGGCACATCCAAACTTTCTATTGGCACGTCGTCTTTCTATTGGCACATCCAAACTTTCTATTGGCACGTCGTCTTTCTATTGGCACATCCAACTTAACCAGTTTCACTTTTGAGCTAGCCACAAATTTGACAGTTTCACATATGGTCCACCAAGCAGTTATTCCTGACAGAAGCATCATATGATGTAAGAGATCCTTAGCAGGTAGAAAGAACAATTCGCTGGTGCGTAGGTTGAATTTATATTATTTTTTAATATATTTATTTAAGTTAAAGCTCTTAAACTTGAAATTTTTATACATTTATCATCATTTTATGTTTAATTTTATCAAATAAAATGAAGAAGTTTATTCAAATTTATGATAACTTGATGAATAAAGTTATCATACCGTATCAAAGAATAATTCAATCTCAATCCAAAAGTAGTAACAGACAAGCTTAAGGTAACAGACCTTGCTATATGTAACTGACTTAGTACGTTGTGTATCATGTGAATTATGACCACATCGATTTTACGCTTCCAAGCTCCCATCATGGTAGGGTATGGACCTGGTCAGAAGTTGATGTTGCCTGTCATGTGACTTTACTGGTTGCCTGACCTCATATCCTTCTATTTTCATCAGTCCTGAGAGAAGGTTCAGAGAAAGGAGATTATAACATTGACACTTGCATTTTAGAATGGCCTTAAGTATCATTTACAGTCTCCTCTGATGCAAATTGTGTGATTCAGAATCAATGAACAAGTCATTTCCTCTCTTATGTCCCAGAGGACTGTTGATGGGTTTTGTATCAGGAAGATGCGTTGTTATAGGTGTGATACTGCATATGGCAACAGCCTCTTTTTTGTTCAGTATCTGCTCAGCAAAGGATCCTCCTGCTCTTTATATATTTGGAGATTCACTGGTTGATGCAGGAAACAACTTCTACATTAATACAGCAGCAAAAGCAAATTTTCCTAATGGGATTGATTTTGGGAATCCAATAGGAATTCCATCTGGGCGATTTACAAATGGTAGAATGGTAACTGATATCTTAGGCAAGTATTATTGCTGTTTCTTTCCACTAGTTATTAGCTGTACTTTCCCTTTATTTAATTTATTTTGTTTTGGCAGGAGAAGAAGTGGGGTTGCCTAGTTTAACTCCTCCTTACCTGGCTCCGACAACCACTGGAGATGTGATTCTGAAGGGTGTCAATTATGCTTCTTCAGCATCGGGAATTTTAAATGATACTGAACGGTTCTTCGTAAGCTTTCTGTTCCATTGAAAATAGGTTTCATCTTTAACAAAGTGTGGTTGAAGTTGATCAAATTTTCGAAAACTCTTTCGGGCTGTTTAAGGAAATCAGTTTAGCGAAATCCATCAAAGAATCTCTCCAAAGTCCAAAGCATGTAATTAATGTTTTACAGTGACATAATAGCACTACTCTATTTCATTAATGACAGGGTCATCAAATCCACTTGGACACACAAATCAGCAACTTCGTAAAGACTAGACAAGACATCATCTCAAGAATCGGTTCACAAGCAGCTAAAGAGCAGTTTAAACAGGCCATCTTTTTTGTTTCAATTGGCTCAAATGACATCATATTTAGCCAGTGGCAGAATTCATCATCTTGGAATACATTACTTGACACTATAATTTCAAGATTCAAATCACAACTTGTTGTAAGATTTTCCTGTGCCCCTTTATTTTGATAACTTTTATATTAACTTTTGCATAACTTTCTTAGAACACGAGATGTAAACTTTGGGTGCAGAGACTCTACAATCTGGATGCCAGAAAGTTTATAGTTACAAATTCTGCTGCTGTTGGATGCATCCCTTTCGTTAGAGATCTACATTCATCTGTAGATAGCTGTGTTGCTGTCATGAATCAGAAAGCACAGTTATTCAATAGCCGATTGAATAGCCTGCTAGCGGAACTCACCAAAAATCTCGAGGCATCAACTTTTATTTGTGCAAATGTTTATGCAATGCTAGATGATATTCTCAATAACTACATGACATCATATGGTATACCGAATGAGTGAATTCCCTTTGCAACAAACATTTTCCGTCGACGTTGGATGATCTTAAATTTTCTGACAGGCAGAACCTCTATTTTTTTACAGACTTTGAAGTTGCAGATTCGGCGTGCTGTCATATTGCTGGAGCTGGACTACATGGGGGTTTAATTCCATGCGGAATTCTATCTCAAGTTTGTCCCGACAGATCCAAGTATGTGTTCTGGGATCCATTCCATCTAACCGAAACTTCTTACGAAATCATAGCGAAACATATGATGGATGGTGACTTGAATTATATTTCACCTATGAACATTAGGCAGCTTCTGAATTATTGAACTGTTTACTGCGATAAGACGGATTTTGAGCTGCTCTGTTTATTTTTCTTCTGGATTCTGTGATGCTATAAAATGAACACAGTATGGTCTATTAATCAAAATATGAATTCGGAAAAAATTCCAGCTGCGCATGGTCTTTCTTGTGTAATGGTACAGATACATACATACAGGCGGGTGCTACTAAAGCTAGTTAATTTGTCATCAAAGATTCAAGTTCTCTCCTCACATTAAAAAGAATTTTATGGAAAAGAGATTTGTTGCATGTGGTCATAACATGTGCATGTGATGGTAGAAACTGATTGACGTGAATGGATAAAAAGTCTACAGTGTGTCAATTGTGTTAAATCAAGGGTGTAATTAGAATATTTTATAAATGGAGGACCGACCATAACATAAGAGATAGTTGGAGTAGTGTCTTAGATGTGGTTCCTGGCTTCCTGCCGCGTTTTACATGAGAGAATATTAGGAGTTTAGTAGTATATTGAGTCCCTATACTCTTAACATTTGCTTAAGATAGTCCCTCTATTCTTTTTTTAATTAGTCGTTCCATTTACTCTAGAAAATCTTTTAATGTAATCCCTCCTCCATCCCACTTCCTTCCAATTTATCATTAATTTCTTATAACATGTTAGAAAAATTCGACACCTGTCCAAGTGTATGCCAGACTAAATGTCAAGAATCAATAATAAATTAGATGAAGGCACCACATTAAAAACCTTCTTAAATAAGTGGACCAACTAAAAAAAACATAAAGTGACCACATTTAAAAAATATATAACTAATATGATAGTCACTGAAGGCTTACATGGTTGTTAACTTCAGGACCCGTGAGATTAGTCGAGGTACACACAAACTAGCTCGGACATCCACGTTAAAAAAAAAAAATTGCCCCAAATATACAATTAATCCGAATATTATGGGATAGATTTATATGCATCATCGTTTCACGTTCTATTTTATTGGTTTTGAATTTAGAATGAATTTCATTGAATGAACAAAACCACACGCAGTGCCTGTCAAAAATTAAGCCAAACCCTTCCCTGTTTCTTCTCCAAGGGAACAACTAGGGTTGCCAGATTCAGGATGGACTTTTCCCGGAGGCAAGACTGGAAGTTTCCGACAAACAATTGAACGAAATACCTCACACCATGTGTTAAGTTGTGGACAGTTATTTGTTAGACTTAGAAATAAATGTTACAGTACTTGGTTGGTTCGCAGTTCTGTCACAATCTATAATTCATTCATCTTTTCTACTGCACCAATGAAGAATATTATTGCATGAAGGGAGCTTTAATTTGTAAGCCCACAACCCTAGCCAATGAGCTCATACAAAATTAGATGAAGAAGTTAGCCCAGAATAGTAATTACCACCCCCAACACGCACGCACAATTGGGAGGGTGGGCATATAATCAACCAGCTTAATGAGCTCATACAAATCAATATCAATGGAACTTAAAATCTATTTGCTATTTTTAAGTGACCGCATTAAATTCCTAACACGGGGCAGCTCATAGGTTTGGAATTTGAAGAGGCGTGAAGGTAGTTAGAAAAATCAATACGCTTTGCCTTTTGAGCTAAGCACAGATTCATTCACTGTGCCTCAGTCTCCAATATATTTTGCGTGAAAACTCTTAAGGATTTGCTTCATAGTTTATAATTTATACACACGGGCTCGGTGCTGATTCTGCAGGGCATTCAATGTTATAGTTTACTTATTTTTCTTTCATTTTCAAGAGGGCCATCGCCGTGTATTTCTTAAATCCATTTCAAACTACCATCCATTTTCATATATTTGAAAGTCTTGAGACTTTCCCATGAATTGAATAGCATAAAACCTGGAAGAAAATCAAACGATTTTGGGACTGAAATGGAGCATGTTTTGGCGACATGACTGAGAGCCAAATTGAGTGGCTGGTGATAGTTTCAGTCTTTCATATGGAATTGCAAGCTCCTAAGTTTAATGGAGTAGCTTGAAAGAAAGTTAAATGCGAGGGACTGTGTGTAATTTATAATTTTTTATTGAATGGACAGAAGTGAGTCTATGCAATTGCAAATGGGTATCTGTAATTATTGCCACCCTTCCATTTCATTGCGATTTATCCTTTTAGAGAAAGTCTAGGAAAGATAAGGATTAAAGTTCTTTCAAGTATAGGGATATGAGAGCTCCAGCCTAGGCCTTGGCTGATCAGATTGCACATGTTTTGATATTCGAAACAAGAGTGAAGTGTCCCATCTGATAAGATTTATTAGGATGGTTAACGGTTGCGCATCCTGTTTGTCTTTTGATTGAAACCTACTTTTTAGTTTTGGTGATTTTGGAAATTAAGACACGAAAATAAAATAAAATAAAATATGACTTTCACATAATTGCTCTCAACCTTTCGAATTAATTGATTTGCCATATAAACAAGTTCCCACAGTTAAATCACATTCAATTCTATTCGATAATGTTCTACCTTGTCCTTGCGTTCTTGAATACCTGTGATCTGCTTTTTGTTGCAAGTTTTTTGAGCTCTAGTATTTAACAGCAACAGGACCCTCAAGAATCAATAGTTACGCATATCTCGTTGTCTTTTCCGTCATGGATATCCTCTTAAATAAACGAGGAAATGCGTGGATAATGTCTCAAGTACTGACAATCTTTGTATTGTCAAGGGTCAGCATTGCAAACAGTACTGTTCCTGCGAATTTTATTCTTGGTGACTCCTTGGTTGATGCTGGAAACAACAACTACATCGTGTCACTGTCTAAAGCTAACTACATCCCAAATGGGATTGATTTTGGAAGGCCAACAGGAAGGTACACCAATGGAAGAACCATTGCTGACATTATAGGCAAGTTCATTTCTCTTATTTCTGATTGATAGCTACTACTGCAGTGCCTAAATAATGACTCAGCCTGATAGTGAAGCCGATAAATGATCTCATTTCCTCATCGTTATATCAAAACTTTGTTTAACTAACAGGTCAGGAATTGGGTTTTGAAGATTTCACTCCTCCTTTCTTGGCTCCTACAACAGTGGGATCTGTGGTTTTGAGGGGTGTCAATTATGCTTCTGGTGGAGGTGGAATTCTTAATTACACTGGAAAGATTTTTGTAAGTTTTCTGTTTGATTCAATCGAATATTTTAATTTTTCAGAATGTATGCATGCTTGAAAGTGAATCACTGAATAGACAAAATCAACTCAGCTTCCAAGTTTTTTGAAAGCTTTTAATTAAGACAGTTAATGCTTCTATAAAAAGTCTCAGAATCGATGAACGAATTTGTACTTCCATAGTTTTTGAATGATTGTTTTTTTTTTTAATCTTTTCAATGTTAAGTGTGGGGTTAGATTTTTTAGAAAACCTCAAACTTGAAAGTGCATTTTAAAAAAAGTTGCTGCACCTCTATTTTAGCCTGGTGAATTCATGTGATAAGCATTCTATGCATAATCTATAGGGTGGTCGGATCAACTTGGATGCGCAGATTGATAACTTCGCAAACACCAGGCAAGGCATAATTGCAAGCATTGGTGCTCCTGCAACTCTGAGTCTGCTTAAAATGTCTCTCTTCGCAGTTGTTATTGGCTCAAACGATTTTATCAACAACTACTTGACACCAGTCGTCTCAGCCGTAGAGCAGAAGGTGGTAGCTCCAGACGTGTTTGTAGATACCATGGTGGCAAGATTCAGATTACAACTCACGGTAAAAAAAGTTCCTTGCAACTATATATGTTTAATTAGACCCTTAATTTTCGATGTATTAGACCAATTCTGGAATCCTATAAATAGCTAGCTCCATACTATTTGCAGAGGCTCTACAATTTGGGTGCTAGAAAGATTCTTGTGGCAAATGTCGGTCCAATTGGGTGTATACCATATCAGAGAGATACAAATCCAGCCGCAGGAGACAACTGTGTTAGTTTTTCCAATCAGATAGCCCAGCTATATAACACAGAGTTAAGAAGCCTTGTCACTGAACTTGGTGCAAATCTGGAGGGATCAAATTTTGTTTACGCAGATGTTTACCGCATTGTCAATGACATCCTGCAAAATTATAGATCATATGGTCTGACATCTCGATCGTTTTTGGATGAGTACGTAGATGGTGTTTGTGTTCTATTCAGAAATAAGATTTGTAATTTTGTTTTGCAGGATTTGAGAACGCAAATGCATCATGCTGCTATGCTGCCGGGCACTTTGGTGGTCTGATACCATGTGGCCCTTCATCAAAAGTTTGCTTCGACAGGTCCAAGTACGTTTTCTGGGATCCATACCATCCTTCTGACGCTGCTAATGTGATCATAGCGAAACGGCTATTAGATGGTGACTCCAATGACATTTCACCGCTGAACATTCGTCGGCTCGCTACAATTTGAATCAAGTCAAATGAGAGCAATTAACCCTCTTCCAGGCAGAAGTAAGTTTACCAAGAAATTGTACTTTTGGACTGTTAAATAATTGTATCGGTTAATAGAAAATATTATTTTATATAGCCATCACAGAAGAGGAAAATAGTTAATTGTTAGAACGGCCTCAAAATTTAGATTCTTCAGCATTCTTCTCTGTTCACTGGGTGAATCAAAAACAAGAAAAGAAGCTATTCATGAGTTTGACTGGATTGACCTGTGACCAAGTTCAAAGCTCATCATAACTTCTTTAAAGGCAACATATATATATATATATAACTTGAGCTCCTATCTTAAATAGCTCACACTTTCCTATGCAATATAATTTCACATCATGTCTTTGTAGCCACTCCTTATCTCTTATTTCTCACAGGCTGAAACAGCAGAGAAATCAATTTTTTTTGCTGCATCTAACTTGATTGCTGACATTAATTAATCCTCTGCCAAGGGCAATTCTGCAAGCCCTTTAATGTGACCTGTAGTTCACGGTAGTAACTGGTGCTCTCTCCCCGAAGAAAAAGACCCAAGAAGAACCATCCATGTAACCATTAACCAACCTGATCAGAGCAGCCGCCTACAGTATGGGAGCAGTATACTAGCGAGTGCTTAGCAGTGAGTAATGACCAGTGAGAGTTTATTTCATGGATGGTATTCTTGATAAATGGAATTGATGCTCAACTTTATGAGCAACCGAGTGGCCACTAGTTGTGATGCATATAGCACAGACAACTATTATTATTTTAAGTTCAAGTCCAAATAATGTGTACAGAAAAAAAATCTGATGAATGTATTAATTTGGATGCACATGATTGATTGAGATCCAATTAAGGAAAGACTCAGTGGTATGTGAAAACTAGCATGAGGATGCCATGAATACAGGGAGGGAGGGGGAGAGAGAGAGAGAGAGAGAGAGTTTCACTGACACTAGGATGTGTTGTTCTGGGCTGATTATATGCTGGTGTTGCGCTATAATTTCTAGCCCCAAAGATCTGGTTGCATTTTAACCTATCTATTGTGGCAGGAGATGCATGATGGCCATCTAATTGTACACAAGAGAGGCTTTGGTTAAAGATCTGAAAATATCGTACTGAATTGTACAGTCTTTTGCTGGTGTTCCTATCCCAACGAATTCAGGAGGGAAACCTACATCTTCCACCGCTATCCTGAACGAAATTCCAGCTTAAACAGTCACAGGCCTTCTCTAAATCCACCTTTATAGCCATGAATCCCTTCCTCCTGCGTAATTTATGCATAGAACGGATAACCTTCTGAGCCACAATGACATTATCATTAATTCGTCTACTCAGCATGAAACAATTTTGCTGCGGACTAATAATGGAAGGAAGGAGCAACTTCATCTTATTTACCAATGTTTTGGTTGTCAATTTTACAAGTCACATTGCATAAACCAATTTGGCGAGATTGAGCAACATACACTGGCCTCTGTACTTTTGGAATTAGATTAAGAAAAGTCTCATTAACCCGAGAAATATCTTTCTTTCCCCGGAAAACATTTTGAACAATTTCAACAATACCTCCTACCTTCCATTGAGCTTGGAAGAAATGAGCATGGAAGCCATCAGGACCTGCAGCTTTATGAGCACCCATATCAAATAAAGCACTTTGGGCGTCATCATGCACAACTGGACTACTCAAACTGGACATAACAGCATCTGCTGAAGGAAAAGCGCCTCTAATAGGAAAAGAAGGTGGTCGAGCCACCACCTCCTTCGAAAATAAAACCTTATTAAGATTTCATACTGTACGCTGAATACTAGTAGTATTCGAAAGTCGAAACCCCATTTCCCTTATCATTGCGCAGGGATCCAACACGGTTTCTCTTTCCACAAATCACGATGGTGGCATGAAAAAATCTAGAATTCTTATCCCCTAAACAAATCCACTCGACTCTAGATTTTTGAAACCAGTGCAATTACTCTTGCCTCCAATAATCTCATAATCTTCCTGCATCTGATTTTCTTTTCTTCTTTTTTTATTAGAAACCTATTAGGAAGAATAGCCAAGGCCTTTTGAATCACTCCCAAAGGGGCCAAAACTAGTAAAACAAAATATTTCAAAAACCTCCGAAATCCATCCTTGCAGGATATCCTTCCAAACTTTTGTATCCCCTTTAAAAAAAGTTGTTTTACAAAAGTTTTTTTTAGTTGAGATTGGTTTGGTGTTTATACATGTTTGGTTAAAACTGTGGTTAAAATTGAGGTTGAACAAAAAGTAAATTGAGGTTATAAAATAACTAAAAAAGATATATATTAATATTGATGGTTTTTAATTTAAGAATTGTAGATTTAACTATTGCTATTACATCATAAAATAAAAATAATACTCATATAATTTTTTTTTATTTTCCATTAAACCGTTTACAATTCCATCACTACAGTTTTTATGGTTTTTTGAGCGTGCAACAAAATCATGTAAAATATCATCATGAACAAAATTAGGATTACAATCAAATTCTGTAAATGTTACGTCATCATGCGATCTCTTTCTAATTTATGTAGTGTCATTGAATAATATTAAACACTAATTTTTGAAATAAAATACAATTAAAAATAAAAAAAGAACTTTTTACTATTCACTTTGGCACATTTTTGTATACAAAGTTTAATTCACTCTGCAATTCACTTTTGTAATGTGAAGGTTCACGTTACAAAAGTGAACTGCAGGAAAGTCATGAAAAATACCTCTGAAAAAAATTGGGATCCCGCATGATTATTTTGAACCACCTAATTTTTCCCCTCTGCTCCCAACCACTTCCACACACTCTCTGAATTAAAACTCTGCAAGAACAATATTTTTAGCTTTAAGAAGATAAACAGTGCAGAATACTAGCAAAAATAACAAAAAACAGTAATTTTTAGCTTTAGCAAAAACTGCGGCGTGAACTCAATTTTTAGTGGACCCATCTCTAAATCAGACGTCAACTTGTTTAGCCAAACGGCTATAAATTATAGTGGCGGCAAAACGCAGCCTCATCTACCAAAAGGAAAGGACACTTATTGATTTTCTTTTTTTCTTAATCTAATGTAGAAATGGACAATCATGCTGATGGTTGTATTTTGGACTCTCTCTTTTTAAAGGAAATACGCTTAACATGGTCACCAACAACGATTCTGCTATTGGAGTAAAATGAAAGTTTTGACTCTAAACAGTTTTTTTTTCCAATCATTTATTCTTTAAATTTTAATTTTTTTATTAAATCTTTTCATGTTTATTTAATCATTAATAGTGCACTGTTTTTTCAATAAAAACTATGTCCTTAAATAGTAAATTTAATATTTATAGAATGCTCCAATTAATAAATGATATCATTTGAAAATAAAACTAATAAGAACATATTTTTAAAGAAAAGATGAATATCAACAGAGGGGTATTTTTAAATTGTTAAATTCTGTTGAGAATGTTTAGATTAAAAGGAGAAAGTTAGGCAGAGCCGCAGCGGGTGTATAAATCGTATGACTTATAAATAACAATCCATCAATTCAAGGCAATGTCAGCGGGTTGATCCTACCCTAAGACCGAGCCCCATACCTCAGATGTTGCCATCACACAACCCTACCCGTAAGCTTTCTTACACGCAAATCAATAACGCACAAAACCTTAAATAAAACAGGCAATCGATCAAACCTACCTGGAAAAAAAAGAGAAAAAAGTAGTTTTGTTCACTTCTCTGACTTGAAAATGGATCAAACCAGAATTGAAAACCTTATCCTGGTCACTCGAGACCAAAACGGCATCGCAACGATCACAATAAACCGTCCCAAATCGCTGAACTCCTTGACGAGGCCTATGATAGTTCGCTTAGCCCGTCAAATCAATGCCTTAGGTAAGGACGACTCAGTTCGGGTCATCATTTTGACGGGATCGGGTCGGGCTTTCTGTTCGGGTGTGGATCTGACTGCTGCGGAGGAGGTGTTTAAAGGGGATGTAAAGGACGTGGAGGCCGACCCGGTTGCCCAAATGGAGCAGTGCAAAAAGCCCATTATTGGAGCTATTAATGGGTTTGCAGTTACCGCCGGGTTTGAAATTGCACTTGCTTGTGATATTTTGATCGCTTCTAAAGGAGCTAAGTTTATGGAT
>Ga0307514_10004582_pt1 | contig 12680 bp, 13 predicted proteins | sample 16_EM_MG_FD_203088 | JGI IMG/M metagenome (GOLD analysis project Ga0307514, IMG submission 203088) | Populus trichocarpa ectomycorrhiza microbial communities from riparian zone in the Pacific Northwest, United States - 16_EM | ecosystem: Host-associated > Plants > Roots > Unclassified | place...
CCATGGTGTGTACCCTGGGTCGCCCTGGAGTCCTGCCATGCCGAACCTGCTTGATTTGCGAGCCACATCGTACTTCCCTCCCTCGATGGCACAAGGTTTGAGAGGGCCAGCTTATGGTGGCAGTATACCGGGCTCGCACCTCGGTTCGCGAAAACCTTCCCCACGAAGTAAATCGCCTCTTCTGCCGACGCCGGATACACAACATCTTCCAACCCAAGAACCAGACAGTACGGGGAGTCCTGACCCCCAGCCCATGAAACGCGAGCATCCGAATCTACAGCTTCACCTGCACATCTCATGGGAATCGAACTTGCGGCTCACGTTGAGCACATCCTTGCTGATCAATTACCCTTCGCCGATGTTCATGACCCTCCCCATCAAACTTTCGATTACCGGATTAGTGTTTGACGGTCAGCTGGCGGTGGCTTATCAAGGCGAGAAGAGGCGAGTTCATCTCTGCATTCTCGATGAACTCGATCCGTACGTTCCCAGTGCACCATATCGGAACCGGGACCCTGGGGCATCGAGGGACAAATCGAACCTCAATTCTCCAATCGTCATGTCTTCGGACGACTTGACTTCCAGCCCCGCGCCCGCGCCTCCGCCGCTGAACCCACGCTCGCGTGCGGTACCGCTCTCGCACCAAAGCTCGGAGGATTCGATCATGCGGGAGGACAGCGAGAGGAACGAGAAACCGCTTCCGATAGGGCAAAGACTCCTTCCGAACATTTACATCGAAAGTGAGATTGGCCAGGTGGATAAACATGTGTTGAAGAACGTGACGAGGGTGGAGAAGTTTATCCAGGATGTGATTAGGAAGAGTATTGTTGAGGAGTTGGTGTTTCCGAACTTCCACACGTTGATTCTTGGAGATGGGTCGTAGTGGCTACGTTAACGGGATGCATGCACTTATTTTGTAATCGTTCGCGAATCGTCTGCCGCTGTGTGGGGGCCGGCAGCCCAGCCAAGTCGCTAATTTGAAATCGGTTTTCGTAGGGGCTCGAACCTTGTATTACTATTAGACACACGGAAATAGTTAGTAGTGCGACTTGGAACCGTTCCGTGATCTCGACAGACCTTCGCCAGATTTCCGCCACCGCCTTATGCACTTTCTTCGTGGGAAGGAGCATCGAGACGTCGTCCCCGGAGTCTGCACAGCAAGGATTTGGCCTTGCTCGCCAAGTATATAGATAACGTAGACCACTGCTCCCTTCAGGCAGACTTTCACTGATTTTCACGTGAATCAGTGGGTTGAGCTGACTCAAACCGAGTCCCTGACTGCGGCGACAGATAAGTACAAGCCAACTGACAACAAAGCTTTCCTTCACCATCGCTCAACCAGCCCCGGGTTCCGCACCTACTGCCCGTAGCGTACCCTGATAAAACCTGCAAGCATCCCTCTCCACCCGCTGACAGTCTTGCACCGACGCCACTCAGATCACCCGAGGCCGATGGCCCCCCTCTCGCGCCTTGACTTTTATACCGCCCACCCGGAAGCGGAGGCTCCAGGTAGGTATCGACCTGGAGGATACCATCCAGTGCATCTCGGGGACCTCTATTGCCAGAGGTACCGGGTCATCCACAAGCTTGGATATGGTTCCTACTCTACTGTTTGGCTCGCACGCGATCTCCAGTCGACCGTTCAAACGTGAGTTGATTTAGCCACCAATTTCAATTTATTCCGCTCCATAAAGACTGGTTCCGGCCATTGACCTTACCTTTCCCATGTAGTCGATACGTTGCACTCAAATTCGCCGTGGCTGAACTCACCGGAAAGAACAACGAGATCAGGATTCTTCATCATCTTGCGTCCCGGGCGGGGGTACATCCTGGATCCGATCACGTCCTCACTCTCTTGGATCATTTCAAGGTGAAAGGCGTGAACGGAGAACACGACGTGTTGGTGTTGCCCGTTATTGGGCCTCCCCTCGAGACCAGGCATCATGCAGGGCCAGCTGTGATCCGGCGAGCGATCAAATCTGTCATGTATCAAGTTGCCCTTGGGACGTCTTTCCTCCATGATTCCGGGGTGGTACACGGGGGTAGGAAATCTGTTTTCTCAGCCATCCAAGGGACAACTCACAGACCAACTCAGACCTACACAAACGCAATATCGCGTTCGAGGTTCCAGATTTCGATGGGAAGTCTGAGGAAGACGTGCTGATGACCTTAGGCTTGCCGGAATGCACACCAGTGTTTGCTCGGGACCAATTGCATCAAACCGAATCGCTCCCTAAATACGCAGTTCTTTCCGGGGATCTAATGGGGTTTGTTAAGCAAGATGACCTGCGTGTGAAGATAATTGACCTCGGAGGAGGTTCGTCATCATCGTCTCGATTGTGTCGCTGAACACTGATTTTCCCCAGCATTCTTCAGCGCTGAAGTGCCTCGGGAGCTGCACACCCCGATACAAGTTCGGGCACCGGAAGTTCTCTTCAACAATCTCTCGGCACTCCTCAAGATTGAATACGGGACACGAGTAGACGCTTGGTCAATTGGGTGTCTGGTATGGCTTCACAGACCAACGCGGGAGTGTCAAGCTGACATTACGAAAAGATCTACGAGCTGGCTACATCGCTTACTCTTATAGACAATCCACGCAACACGAACGGGGCATTGCATAACCTGATGATCACCCTTGGGGGGGACCTTCCAGAGGAATGGATGGATTCGATAGGTACGGAGGTTCACCCCCAGAGCGATCGCTTTTTTCATTGGGTTCCCAGAAACATTACCTTCCTCCCGCTGCTGTAATGTTCCCCTCGAACAGAGACTCCGATCGTCCTCAAAGGTCGACGACACGCCCGGGTTGATTGTATTACTTCAGCAGATCCTTGTGCTTGACCCACTGCGGCGACTGGAGGTGTCAGAATTTTTACATCATCCATGGTTCACAGGCTCACCCAGTTCGACTTTGTCCGAACCTCTATCGGAGAAGCTGGGGGACTGATGACATCATAAGCACTCGTTTTATACCTCTTCCTGCAGTCTGTGTGAAGGAACGCAGACACCTAGTTTTTATGAGCGAAAACCTTGGATTTTAAAATAGGTTCGTAGCTGTAACGCATTTGGTCGGTTTCCTAATGGCACTTAGACGTGTCGCGCCTGCAATTTCCCCTGCAAAAAATTGTTGTCGCGTCGTTCTTGAAAACATCCAGCACGCGCTCTGCATGGGTCCTTGCGAAGGTAGCTCTGACGAATCGGTTTTCAGGAGAGGCTGCCATCAATGATGAAAGACAAATGTTCGGAAGAAGAGAAGAGTTGCTGTTTCCGAACTTCCACAAGTTGATCCTTGGAGATTGATCGTGGTGGCTACGTTGCAAGGGTTATAATTGTTCATGAATCGTCTACGGCCGTGCGTGCCCTGCAGCGCGTGGTGGATGACACATGCCCGTCCACTCAGCCGGCTGATGATCCACCCACTCACGTCTCGCTTGTCGTCGAACTTGGTATGTACGAACTCCTATGGGCCTCGTGAATGGGTGATTTTCACGTCGACAGTACTTTTTTCCCTAGTGAGCCACGGTAACTGCATGAGGAAGTTGCACGAAAACGATGCGATCAACGACTCACTTCTCCCTTGCGGCCCTGTCGCTGATTTCGGAATATTTTTACTTCTCAACAGCAGCACCCACACCCCCGCAACAACTACCAAAGTGCGTGAGCAAGATGCGGAAAATGGTTTCGGAGCCTTTGATATTCGTGCACGTTCTCCCAAGTATGCCGCGCAAACGGTCATTGTCCAATGGCTGTCCGGCCCAATGACATCCGGCGCTTAGTCAAGTTTACACGCCCAGAACTGCGCCAGTTTGCCGTTATCTTACCAGGCATCCCTATGATCTTGTCCTATCACTTGAAACCACTCCACGACCTCAATAGAACTTCGCCGCAGTTTCACAACCAACTTATCGACTTCCTTCGCGGGAAAGAGTATCGAGACGCCGTTCCGAGTCTGCAAATCGAGGATTTGGCCTGGCTCATTGAGTATTTGGATGGTGTGAGATACTAGACTGTTACTCCCTGTTCCGCACTCAACCTCAACGTTGGCATAGGTCCTCTACAGTATCCCTGATCCTGCAAGTGTCCCGTTTCAGGAATCGCTTCGCGAACTCAGAAAGATATGTGGCGTCAAGGAGGTGCTCCCTGAGTCGTGCAGACTTTCGGATTCTCTTCTGGGATGCGTGTATGAGGGGACTTTTAACGGTTCGAAAGTGCGCATTAGACGCGTAAGGATGTCCTCCAAGGGAGATCCTCAAAAGATCAAGGAGGTGTGTCCTCGATCCCACGTCCTCCCGTTCTCGGGCGCTAACTAAACTGATAGACCTTCCACCAGGTAGTGGTGGCGTGGAAACACTTGGCACATCCGAATATTGTCCCCCTTTTGGGTGCTACCACCGATCCACTCCAACTCATCTCGGATCGGATGGATGGTGGAAATCTGGTGGGATACATCACGAGCTACCCAGACGTGGACAGATTGCACCTGGCGAGTGTTCTCTCTATCTCATTGCACGAGGCGCTCATTCCCTCACCAGTTGCCTGATGTCGCTGAAGGTCTCAACTACCTCCACTCGTGCAATCTCATTCACGGAGACCTCAAGGGAGTACGTGATTATTCCGTGTCTCTTTTCGTCACTATAATGATACCCGTTCAGTCGACTGTTCTCGTGGACGCGGCTGGGCGTGCACGGATCACAGATTTCGGTCTCGTCATGGTCTGTCAAAATTCGGAGTTGGTCCGGAGCGCTTCAGATGAACACGAGTGCAGTGCACGGTGGATTGCGCCGGAGATTTTGGATGGCCGGGGGACATATAGCAAAGAGTCGGATGTCTTCTCATTTGCGATGGTCACGATCGAGGTCTGTTCCAGATATCCTACTCGGGTCGACCCAATAGGGCTAACTGTCATCGATTGAACAAAGACATTCACTGGTGCCGTCCCGTTTAGCGGCAAACCACCCCAGGCAGCTATGCGGGCGATCATTGGGGGTGAGCGTCCGCCCCGGCCGACCCACCCGGCTCTGACGGACAGGCTATGGGGAGTAACGCAACAATGTTGGGACCAGGAAGCTCGCCGACGTCCGCATGCCCTGCGAATTTCGTGTACCTTGTAAGTTTCAACTCAGGAACCTAAGTGTACTATGTTTGCCTGACCCGTTTCTAACTTTCAGCGGCATTCCAGCGTGGAAACGTTTGATTGGTGGTTCTCTCGCCAAGGAAGAGCGCATCTCTCTGATTACAGATTTATTCTCCGACCGCGATGAAACCGAGACGGTCAGGGATCTACACGGAGACAACGCTCAGTCCTTTGTTGACGTGATTGATGAGGTACTTCCCCACTCATCTCGGAAGAATGGGTCCCCTAGCTTAACTCAACTTTCCCATCATAATGGGTAGATGTTAGATAACTTGCCGCCGGGGCTCCGGGGAAAATGTTTGGCTACGTTGTGTTGGATATGCGGTCGCCAGGCTTTGCTTCCCAGTTCAGTGCAAATACCGCTTTGCTACAATCGAATGGATTCCCCGCGCTATCACGGCGGGTTTGCTGAAGTATGGAAAGGTGAATACCAGGGGCGCGAGGTTGCAGTCAAGGTCCTGAAAGTGTACGTAACGAGCAACCTTGCAAAGATCAGAAGGGTAGGGTATACAGTTTTACAAGAGCGCGTGTTCGTCGGCTGACATTGACCGTGCAGAGGTTCTGCAAGGAGGTTGTCACGTGGAAAGCCCTCCGCCATCCAAACGTCTTGTCTCTCTTGGGAGTAACGATGAGCGACAACCAGTTCGCAATGGCATCGGCATGGATGGCCAATGGGGACATCAATGAGTTCGTGAAGGCGCATAGGAACGCAAATCGGTTCGAGCTTGTATAATTTTTATCCCTTTCGCTGACCAAACCCATCACTTACGAAATCACCTCTGGCAGCTCAAGGATGTTGCTCGAGGGTTGATATACATGCACGGTCAGGAAATGATACACGGAGATTTGAAGGGGGTATGGCTTCGAACGCCAGTCGTTATTCCGCCTCCTAACACACATTTCATCAAGGCGAACATCCTGATCGACAATGACGGCCATGCACAGCTAGCAGACTTTGGGCTTCTCACCATCATCTCAGACTTTACCCACCCTGCGACCTCAAGCTCATCTAAGGGCGGTGGCACGACAAGGTGGATGAGTCCAGAGCTCCTTGATCCGGACCGATTTGGTCTCCAGAATGGTCGACCAACGAAAGAATCGGATTGTTATGCGTTAGGGATGGTGATACTCGAAGTGCTAACTGGCCAGCCTCCCTTTCCACAGCATACTCCCTTGATTGCCATGAGGAAGATCGTCGACGGTGAACGTCCGGAGAGACCACAAGGAGTAGAAGCAGCGTGGTTCGTGAGTGGCTTGTGGGAGATGTTGGAACAGTGTTGGTCACCCAAACCGAATGTCCGACCCACCGTCGAAGCCGTACTAGAGCGTCTGGAGCGGGGTTCGAAGACTTGGCAGCCACCACCTCCAGGTACAAGAGATAAATTTGAGGCGGACAGTCACGATGAGTCGCCTTTTCTAGTGAACGATCATCCTCGTATGTTCTTCCGGTCTCCAGTCTTCTTTTTTGGTAATCAGTCCATAGCTTCCGTTTCTAGCGGTCAATCCCTGGCTGATACATCGGTGGATCACAGCCCCGCTGTAACACCAAATCCTGGCCATCATTGCACAGATTTGCAGCACCAGTCCGTGCGCGGTGCCATGTCCCCTTCTTATGATTCTGGGAGACTTGTGAGTTGGAGTCAGTCTTTCATCGTCCACTTTGTCGAGTTAACCTTCTCCCATCAAAGTCGCTTTCATCCAACGAAGAATCAGATGACGACGAGTCTATAGGAGAGTTTTCCGGTTTCTCGGATCACAAACAAATGGGGACCGCCGGTCGGCCGGAGGGCAAGAGCAAGAGGAGGAAGGTCTTGATTGCGACGCTTGAATACGAGATCATTGATTGGGGGTTCGGAGTCAAGATCGGAACTCTCGGTTTCGTGTTGAGTCGGATGGTCAAGTTGATGACGGACGTTGATGTGATTTGGGTCGTTCCAAAGGTTAAGGACCTCGAGTACCCTCCTGGCGAGCTGATTGAGCCGATTGAGGTCACCATCTTCGGGGAACACTACCTTGTTGAGGTCGAAAAACATATCTTTGACAACATCACCTACGTCATTCTGGACTCCGCTATCCTCCGTGTTCAAACCAGGGCCGACCCATATCCCGCTCATATGGACGACTTGTCTTCGGCCATCTTCTACTCGACTTGGAATCAAGCCATTGCCGCGACGGTCCAACATGATCCAGACATTGACGTGTATCACCTCAATGATTTTCACGGTGCCCTCGTTCCCATCTATCTACTCCCCAAGGTCCTCCCCATTTGTCTGTATATTCATGGCACAGAGTTCCAGGATCTGTGGTCGCTTCGCACGAAGGAGGACATGAAGAATGTCTGCTCTGCGTTTAACATTAGCGAGGAGCACTGCAAAAAATACGTCCAATTCGGAAATACGTTCAACTTGATCCACGCCGCTGCCTCGTTCATTTCAGTCCACCAAAACTCCGTCGGTGTTGCTTGTTTCTCCCGTGGATATGGTGAACGTTTTTTGACTCGTCACCCCGCTCTCCGGACCCTCGAGCACGTCGAGCCCTTGCCGATTCCCATGCCCAGCAATATCAGGGCGTTGGTCGCGAGACCAGCCTTGACGGAGAACCCCACGGTTGATCAGGAGACGGTGATGATACGACTGGGACTCAAGAGGCACGCGCAAGTATGGGCGGGCATTGCTCAGGACCCAAAATCTGAGCTGTTTGTGTTTGTTGATCGTTGGAACAAGTGGAGTGGCATTGATTTGGTTGCGGATATTATGCCTTATATGTGAGCATTTCCCCCTTTTTGCTGACGTGACGGCTTCTCCGTATTTCGCATTCGAGAATATCGAACTGATCTCGACCCAGTCTCAAGAAGTACCGGTCGACCCAATTGATCGCTGTTGGACCCGTCACCGATCTTTACGGAAAGTTTTCCGCGGAGAAGTTGGCCCGCCTCATGAAACTTTACCCCCATCGCGTCTACTCGAAGCCAGAATTCACTGATCTCCCTCCATGTCTACTCAACGGTGCAGACTTTGCCTTGCTTCCCTTTCGTTGTGGACATTTCAGCGTCACTCCTATGGAATTTGACCGTTGTGGGATTCTCGGTGTTGGATCTCAACTCGCTGGTCTTGATCTCACGCCTGGGTTTGTAAGTGGTACATTTTTGAGGCAGTCTACGGTCTTGTTGATCATCTCGATAGTGGTTTCCCGTCAAGTCCACCTCAACGGAACACATGCTGTCTCAGTTCGAAAACACGGTCAGGGAAGCCCTCGAGTCCACCCCGCAGGAGCGCCAGCTGCTCCGTGCTCGTTCTGTCGTCCTGCATTTCTCCGCCGTCGAATGTCGTCAACGCACTGAAGATTTCCACAAGAAGAGTATTAAAGCTAGCCGTGGGACCACGGGATCTGACGCTGGGAGGAAATCTTATCGAATGGATAGCCCGGGTCAGCGCAGTGCGGACGAGGCTGGTCAAGATAGTCTGATCGCTGAACAACCGCCCCCAACACCAGAGACGATTGTGGACAAGAAGCAGAATTCGCCCTTAAACAAGGCCATTAGGGAGGTACGCGACCATTTTATAACACGTGCTGGCCGCACTTATTGATACCCGTCATTGTTAGTTCGCGGATGAGGATAGGATCATGGTCGCAGATTTCATTGCTAAACTGCGCGGGTTGAACGCGAAGAACTCTCGAAACGAGCTGTCAATTGAGAAGTTTTTAGCAAAGAATGAAAGACAAAGGAGGAGAAGCTCTCGGTCGTGGTGGGTTTATACTGGCGCTCTGTCGGCGATTTTACCATCATAATTACGAGGAGGCACGACTATACTCAGCTAGTACCTAGGTTCACCGCTCGCGGCACTTTCAATACAAAATAATGACGCGGCAATTGTGTGTTTCTGAGATTACAGCCTTTTGGATTATTTTATGCAGCGAGAGGTAAAACTGTCTCTGTATCCCGTAAAAAAAAGCTCCCTCTTATGTGGTAGTATTGTTCGTAGCCCCGATACAACGTCCGTATATGAATAACCAATAGGCGGTCGTCATCTAGATTTTCCTTGTCCTACACACATCTCACTCGCGGCGCTCGAGCAAGAGCACTCTCCCTCGAAAAACTATGCAGAATCGTTCGCCGTCGGGTATCGGTGATCCGCATGATCACGAAAGGGTGAGCAATCTCAGAAAAACAAGGCTAGAGGAAAGCGAATGGAAAGAAAGAGTGGCCATTGCATTGGAGTCGATATAGAATTGTCTGGATCTCCAGGTAACAGCTGTTGGATCGGGGATTGGCAAGAGCCTATTACCCGTGTTTTTCGGTGTTCGTGAGTGATTGATAGCATATCCAGGAGGTTTTCTTCCCGGACGCGTTTCGTCAGGACTGTGTCGCACTTGGGTTGATGATTCGCTGGCTGCGGATGAGGCCAAAATCTGCAAACTCGTATGAGTTCCAAGAGTCGAGTCTCTCGTGCAGGTCAGATGTGCTCACGTACCCCGAAAAGGTACATTGGTCGTGTTTGACCCGCTGGCCCTTTCTAGCACCTTCCTCCTGTGTCATCAGCAAATCGTGGAAAGTCTGGCAAACGATTATAACGCCGTGAGCATTGCTCAGAGGGTTATAATGCATTGTATCGCGATATATGTGTCAGTTTTAAGCGCCGCTCGCGAGCTGTACAACGAGTTATAATGGGCTACAATGGGTTATAAGCCCTTACCGGGGAAGCACTTCAATGACAAGCGCATGTCAGACTTTCCACGACTTGCTGATGGTTACGGCGTGTGCTGAACGATGGGATCCACGGGCTGCTTGGTGATGTTCTTTAATAAGTGGCTCAGTCTTATCACCAGATAAAGTTCCTCTCGAATGAAATATCCTAGATTTCGACGAATGCGTTGATGAACCGAAGAGGAACTCGAAAATGACTAGGTGGAGGTGAAACATGGGTGCGGAAGCGCAGAAGGTCCTTTCTGAAGTTGATCGTGTCGACGAAACTCGGTCACCCGAAAGCCTGGCCTAGTGTATCAACATTGAGCTTGAAGAAGAGGCTCACATTTTGTATACGATGTCCCGAGTAACAGTAGTTGCATAAACTCGTTGAGGCCTAGGTCTGATCCAACTTCTTGGTCAAGGATAACTTCGCTTTAGCCACAGGCTGTGACTAATGTTCTCGAAGTCCGGTTCTGAACCCCGCTGAACCTGAGTTCGAACGCGAACGCGACCGGTGGGAACCGGACTTCGTTCATGCCATATTCTGAGGCGTCGGCCAACCGAGTCACGTCCACAAGATACCTCCGTGCGGGATGGGCCGAAGTCGCTCCGCTGCCCCAGGATCTCTGACAGGGCTCGCAGACCAAATCATTCTCCGGACACGGGTTTCCTTACGTCGAGGCACAAAGAGGGAATCCACCGACTTTTGAATAGAACTCCCCCTGTTAGGTGGTTTCCTCTGACGATCGAGTTCCCATCACGCATCCCTCGCTGGTTCTCACCTACCCCTACTCAGTTCCAGTGGTAGAATCTGATGCATCCTTCCCTCAATATTTGTCAAGTTCACAACAGTGATCCAAATGGAAGAAAAAACCCTTATTCCGCGCCATGTGTTATTCTTTTTTCCTCCCTAAAGCCTTGACTTCGTCGTCGACGTGGACTTCTTGGGACATGGTTGCCGCTCTTCGCGAACACTCTAGGGGGTCGGTCAAGTTCTATTGCAGATACTTGAATCGAATAGTCCATGATTCTACACGAGGATAACCGACACAAAAAATGCGCGACCTGCAGTAATTAATGAGAGGGTTTGTTCTCATTTCTCCTCCGTCCAGGTCAGTGTCCTGACGTCGTGACGGTTCAGAATTGTAGAAACGTGTGTTTGTGAGCGAAGGGCAGAATCGGTTTCTGTCGCCGGATCGCCTCCTTTCGAGTCCGGGCCGCTAATTCTCCCAGCACCCCTCCGTATACTAGGAGGTTCGGGCAATATGGCTCTATCATCGACGGCTCTTACCTCAGCCAATCACCAAAAGCTTAACCCGGTATACCACTATCCCCTCTACTCTCTCTTTTCTGTGCTCCCCCAGCCACGTCGAGCCTATATTTGAGCATCAGCCCTAGGCATCCATCTATGCAGATATGAAAATATATGCGTACACACAAGTTGTCGTTCTCTACCCCCTCCCTCCTGCGCGTATTGTATAACGGTGGCGTTGCTACTGTCTGGTGCCGTAGCTGTCGTCATACCCTGATGTACATATATTAGAGTCGCGCTTTTTTTCTACGAATGAAAACGAAGTTAGATATCTTCTCTTGGATATTGAGTGGTGCGCGCTCAAACAAAGGTTAAGAAAGTTAGTGGTATGCGGTTGACGAGAAGTAGAGGTATCCACGGCCATAGGACCTTGAAAGCACCGCATCCCGTCCGATCTGCGAAGTTAACCAGGGTGCCGCCTAGTTAGTACCACGGTGGGGGACCATGCAGGAATCCTGGGTGATGTGGTTTATTTTTCATTTCCTTACATTTTACTCTCTCACTTCACTTTCCCTTCCCTGACTTCGAAAGGAGGAGGGTTTTGTCCGTGATGAAACGTCCACCACTCTCAGCAAACGACCGACCCTATAGGCATTGTCTTGTGAAGCGGGCAACGGGAAGTCCCGATCCCGATCAAAACAAATATGTACAAAGCTGGTGGGGTCACTGGATAGGATCCCATGCTGCGGTAGTAGCCTACCTTATATCTGGAAAACTCATAGTGAGGTTACAGTTGTTGCAAAGAGGTTCAATAGTGTGCATCCGCATTTATTGAACTAATCCCGGGACTGGACTGGCATACAGAGTACGGGCATAGAGACCTTCGAGGGCTCGGGTAACGCCGATTCTGATCCCCACTCATACATCCACATAAAATTGGCCGTTTCCCACGCCGATAATCATCTCCTTCACCTCACTATCATTTTTAAGCGATTCCTATCAATTCCGCTGTGCCATGGATGCCAGACCCGTCCTCAACTGCAACTCGACCTCATCAGTTATCGCCTTTGTGATCGTCGATCATAAGAGCGATTTAGTTCCCGTCCATCCGGGTTGTTCGGGAGATGCGGATGTGCTCAAGCGTTGTTGATTGTTATCCCAGATGCATATCGAAACCGCCGGCAAAAGTCTCGTTCGCCATTAATTGACCGATCGTAGCCCAATGACAACCTCTAACAAGCAATGTCATTCAGAAATCACGTCACCCTACAAACGCCGTGCGTACCAAGGTCTTTGCCTCCCGGTTAACGCGCTTATCCCAAATGGGAGCCAAGAATCACAAACAGAAAATCGAGCGGAAAACTAAGAGAGATACAATTCGAGTTATATATGATACATGGAGTGATGGCGAAAGTCGGGGTATCTTCTACATCTTTCAACGTATCCGCTGCTGAATTTGAAGCTCAAACAGATGAGCGGGTAGACAGCTTCGGGTATTTTTCAACGTCGATGAGCACTGGAAGATTACGGGTGAGCGGCAATGTACGAAGTCGAATGATCACCACAGTGCTTACCCCTCGACAGTAGGTCTGGGCACCCCCATG
>Ga0307514_10004583_pt1 | contig 12679 bp, 9 predicted proteins | sample 16_EM_MG_FD_203088 | JGI IMG/M metagenome (GOLD analysis project Ga0307514, IMG submission 203088) | Populus trichocarpa ectomycorrhiza microbial communities from riparian zone in the Pacific Northwest, United States - 16_EM | ecosystem: Host-associated > Plants > Roots > Unclassified | place...
GATAAACAACGCATCTTGCAATTTCTTCTCATAATCACCCACGCTTGGGTTGGAGACAGTTTCAGAAAATATCTTCAATGCCCTTGCGCGATCAAATTCGTCTCTTGAGACCCGTAGCTTTTCTGCCGCGGCGTCGTCGGGGAGGGAGGTGAGGGAAGTGTCGAAATGCATGATTTCGTCGACTGCGCCTTTCCAATCCATCCGGAGCATCTTGACACCAACATCATGCGTTCCCCGTGCGAAAGTCCCGAACCGCTGAAGGCCGTAGTAGTTGATAAACCCATTCTTTTCCAAGCTGTCCATTGCGGGTTCTACGATGCTGCGGAGCCGGGCTTCCTGCTCTCCAATGGTATAACTTGCCCAGTCCCCAGGGGTGGTGTCGGTGGGAGTAACATCCCTCAACGTAATCAGGAACTCATTCCCCTTTAGATCGCCCAACTCCAAACCCGCCGTTTTCCACTCAAAGTCCCCTACCTTACACCCCCTCAGCAACCCAAACGCTGTCGCACCACTACCACCACCACTACCACCACCGCCTCTCCCACCTCTACCCCCACTCCATGCTCCCCTTCCACTACCTCCAGTCGACGGCCAATTTGCACCCGCCAACCTCTCCGGGTTAACCTTGAGCGCTGAGACCCTCTGGGTTGTAACTGCCCTCTTATCTTTCGTTCCCGCAAACGCAAACGTCTTTTGCTGCAACTGCCTCGGGAGATTCAATATCCGGCCAAGCATACTCACTACATCCATGGTATCCCGATTCTCCTTGTGCAGAGTGAAATGTAAATACTTTCCATTCGGATAAGGGTCTTTTCTTTCTCCCTGATCTCCTCCTCCACCTCCTCCGCCTCTACCACGACCGCCGCGTTTCCCGCCGCGGCCACTCCGCTCAGGTCGACCACCACGAGACGTGTGTCCAGCGTTGCGCGAGACAGTGATGGAGATTACCCCTTCGTTGCCAGCACTTTCGAGGGTCGTGGTGTCGAACTTTCCGGAGAAGATGCGGCGCATAGCGCGGTGTATGGAGGTGCGGGAGTCCTTGGAATCGATTCTGGGGGTGAGGATTGGCGGGTGGTGGGTTTGAGTCCCGGGCGTACTGGAGGGGATGGTGTACAAAGCGAGGAGAGATGTGAGGGCTTCTTTGCCAATGAGCGCGAGGAGTTCCGTGTGGTCTTCCGGGGAGATGGTAGCTTCTATTGCCACCGCTGGGGCTGCTGTCGGTACTGGTATCAGTGCCACCTCCGACCCAGCCTCCTTCTCCTCTAGAACCTCCACGAGTTTCTCAGCCTTCGCCTCACCATCTTTCGCCTCCTCAGCCCTGCCCTGCTTTCGTTGCTCCCTTCCATCCCTCCTCGGAACATCTAGACTCTTCAAATGCACAACCTCCCCCTCAGGTGTAATCTCATTTACTAGAAAGTCCGTATATCGCTGCTTTAGCACACCGGTAAACCCGGCGAGGGTGGAGTTGAGGTACTCTGTGATGCCGACTTTGAGTTCAAGGGAAGTTGAGTCCAGGGCATCATTCTGGCCAGCTGCAGGGGCTTCGGTGGTGGTGCGGGTGGAAATAGTGGGTGGAGGGGAGTCCAGTCGAAGCCGTTTTGTAGGTGGTGGGGACAGGGCTTCAGTGTGTGGGGAAGGGGAGGCCATTGCTGGTTGGCCATTGCTGGTTGGAGTGGAGCATGAGGGTTGAAAGCGTGACTAATATTGCCAAGATTTCACCGAATGCCAAGGTGCAGAACTGAACTCGTACATTATGCCCCACTTCGACGAGGATGTGAACTACTCAGTAGAAACATGACCAGGCCTAGATAAATTAATTATCAAGAATAGAAAGTATACATGCCCAAGTGTACTTTATCAATGCCTAACTGGCACTTATGGATTGCGCTGGAAGCTTCACATGTACGGGGATACGCATGTGGTTCGTTTTACATTCGATACTCTGGTTATTCCCATCTGTTTGGGAGCCAGTTATCAAACACTCTACGAGCCATACAATTCATATACTTGTACTATTAATACGGCAGCCCCAGGCGGCGACCTGTCTGTACTTACAGGTACAGAGGAGTGGCCCGTGGCTTCTCAGTATATCATAGATAATCAACCTACGACTCCCGCTTGACTGTAAATAAGTACAATAAAGAATATACATTAGTATTCGGTATTTCTCGCATTCCCCCGCTTCTCTACTTCTTCTTCTTAGTCTCTCCCTCCCCATCCTTAGCCTCCGCCTTAGACCTCCCCAACCTCGCCACCTCCTGATCGAACCTCTTCTCACACCTCCACCCCTCCAAAAACGAGCTGATTAACCACCACACCCATGGCCCCATCACTCTCCCCCTCTTATGCAAATCTACCCCATGCTTCCTCAGCTTCTTCGCCATATTCAACACATCCCCCCACCGCTTAACCAATACTGCCGCGTGAAAGAACACCGCCATATTAAACTTCCACTCCTTGTTAAACACTTTTGTTGCAAAAAACTCCCCAATATATGGCGTATCCTTACCAAACCTGAGCCAGGTGTAGATCAACAACGTCAAGAACAGGAACTGGAAGATGGTGATGAACGAGGCAATGTTATTCGGTGGGATGTATCGTTGAACAACGATATCGCTCCTGCCGTCAAGGACCTTTGTAGCCTCGGCTTCCATTTCCTTTAGGCGTGCTGCACAGCCAGATTCCCACTCATACGCCGCGTTTTCGTCCTCGTTGCATTTCTTCTGTGATGGGATAGCTGGGAGTGGGGGGATAAACTTGATTTTGGTACTCCGGGGGACTGGGGCGAACCCAATGTCTTCCACGGGTTGGAGGTAGCTGAGGGAGATGGCCTCAGGGGTGATGGCAGTAATTTTGATGTTCTTCGGGGTATATGCGGCAACGTGATGCGTTAGGAGAGTTGCAAGGAGAGTTTGGGGTATTTGAGGAATGAGGTTCCGCACGGGGAGGGGATGGTGAAGCAGGGTCGGGTCTGCTACTGGCTCAGTGGTTGTTTGGCCCATTGTCGCTGGTTGGGTCAGAGGTGATAGATATCGCGAAGGTATGGTCAAGAGCAGGTCGCCACTGTCAGCTCTGGATTTTGAAGTCTCAAATGTCCTGAATTGTGGACAGATATCTAAATTCTGGTCCCAAAAAGGGGTATATAACAGAGGCGCACAAAAAAACTCCTTGTATTCCTCCGATATAAATTTTTTTCTGGGGCGAAGCCTCTCACTGTCACCGAGTGTGTCGCTGGTTGCAGCCAAGGCTTTATTGATCCCACGTGGGGCATGCCATGGGAAGACGAGCGACAACACGTGACGACTGAGGAAACAAGTCTTGTGCGGACTGACCACAATGACGATGATACTTCAACACTTGAAGCTCAATGCGTTGTGGTGTGAGATTACGAGGTTATGAACGAAGGAATTGTCACTGATTTGTGAAAGTGAAGATATATTGAGTTTGCTATTGCGCCCCTTGAACTCTTAGAGAATTCTCTAAAGAACAGAATTCTAAATACATGCAGAAACCCAGCGCTTATATCCTTCATCTGTTACCGATTTATGCCCTGATTAGGATACCCTGCTCCCCTACTGATATATGCCTGGATTTGGATATCTGATTGTTCTCACGTGGTATGCATCTTGTGTGGATGCGAGGGTATTTCCCACAGGTGGTACATAGCACGAGCTCACAAGGCTGGCGGTTGTACAGGTACAATATACCAACCTCATTTGAGGGTTTGGTCCTGAAATCGCAAGCATTAGTCTGGCCTCGTACTACAAGCAAAACAAAATCCATTGCAGATAGGGAACTTTTCTGCGAGGCCACACCAGAGGGGCAGATAACGTGCAACGAGCCTTATTGATACATAAGTTACACTCGTTATAATTGGAGTAGTCATCTGCATAGTCAATCAAGATAAAACCCCAGGTGACCATCCAGAATCAGGCACACAATCGTAGCGTAATAAATCACGATCAATCAGATAACCCAGTTCCTTCTTAGCTCCATCACGCAACAAAATAAATTGAGCTCTTTAGATCGATCTAAACCTACTCGGGTAGTCGCTGCTTGTTCAGTAATTCACTTAAGTAACGTGACGTGAATTCAATTTTGCAATATGTAGCACGCAATAGATATGTATGGCAAAAACCATAATTAAATTAAGTTCATCCAAAACGCTATACGCTGACAGGAATTCAGGGTAATTTATACCTATAATTCCGTGGTATAGTATCCAATAAGCGCCACAGATCTGTTGTGCATAGTGTCCTCAGAATCAGTCTGTACGTCATATTTGACCCGAACGCTCTGTTTTGCCATTGCCAATGCTGCCATGCTCGGCTTCTGCCCAGCAGCTAGCTTCAGGGCCTCAATGTTTGAAGCAGTATACTGACTCGGGATGACAGCATTCATACTACCAATGTCCTGAAAAATCTGCTGTAAGGTGGTGTTCTCTGGGGAGTTACGGTCCGCAAAGCTAACCAGTTGCACAGCTGGCGAGAGATGGCGATAGCATTTCAGTGGGCACTCCACGAGCACTGTCGTCGGTCGAAATGTAGCAGACGGATCCCGGACCTGCATGTGGATTTTACCTCTCTTTCTGTCGTCTCGAGCTACCAAAGAGGCAGTACCGTTTGAGATTGGCCGAGAAGCGTCTGAATCATGTACTGGGTTTCGTAGATTTCGTGAATCATGCATATCAAGGGCTTTTCCCAATGCCCCAAGATCCCAGATATCGACGAAATTTGGCCGCATTTCTTCAGGGCTCTGGGTTCGGCCCAACAGGTCGGGGCCATTGAGCAAGTCCAGCTGCTCACTCGGGCCTTGAAGGGGCTCTGGTGGTGGGAGCATCATACCAAATACATCCTCGCTCAACCGGCCTGAGAGCACCCAGGCCCACGTCTTCCTGACATGTTCTTCGAGAGATTGTCCTTTTTCAGGAGCCGAACCATGGTCATTGCCAATACCAGCGGGAGGATTCCAAGGATTCATTATATTATCGGTACACGCTGTACTCCCGCCTGTCAAATCTCCAGTTGCTAGGATTATCGCTATCCAGTATATATTCTAGATCTGCTGAGGTACCGAGAAGGATCAGCAGATCCAGTCGTAATTAATACTGAAGTAATGTATTAACATATGGTGTTTTTGAAGGGTTGATTTTCCAAGAGGTCTCTGGATTTCCTAGATAATTATGGTGGACTAGGAATGGGTGGTGAGAGGAGATCCCACCTCATTATATACACCACCCAAATAGTAAGGAAAATCAGAATATACATTGCCTTTCGGTCAAGGTTGAATTCGCAGTTGGTTATTTTACGGTTGCGTTTGGGAAGTTTATTGCTTCATGTAGCCGTATAAGTAAGTCATCAGTCAGAAGTTTTCGCTATTTGCACTTTTTCCACCCAAAGTACTAGCCCAATACAACTCCACAAGCAAACAATAAACCACTCCTATTTGACTATTATTATAGCGTATCACCCTCCCACCCTCGTTCCAAAAAAAAAATTCAACTTAAAAAAATTATGAGAGTCTGAAGTAATAAGTAGGCTTGGCGCCGAATTTGGCTGTAAGTGGTGGAAATTCTACCTGACACTCAAGTATAAAAGCTGTGTCTCGAGGAAACCTAAAGCTACTGGGAGAGGTTTTTTGTGACATCTATCTAGGTATGCAGTGAAGAGTGTCACTTACTGCCAACTCGCGAAAATCTTTGACCTATATTGGAACTTGAGGGTAACAGAATTTGCGATGCCCGACACACATAGGGCTTGGTTCCGACAATCCATGAACTGGGAAGCCCTTTAAAGTGACCGTGCGGGCCGCTCTAAGATACCCACCTCAACCAATCTATATTCTTAATGTATGCCTATCGGAGCTATGTATTAATTATAGAACAATTAATATATATGTATATATTCAACTTTAGCCAAAGACCTGCAAAACCCGCAGGAGGCCGTTGCCTACACTCTGCTGTGTCTTTGTACTTTGCTTTCGTGATGCCATCTCTCCGCGGCAAGCACAATGCTTATATATGGAGCTGATCTGGATTTTGGGCCTCTGGTATAGTGCGTATACTTTTTTTTTTTTTAAAGGAGTCATTAATCGCATTCAGCCTATCTAGACTATGCGTATACTATTACTCGCAATTGGCGAGCGTAGCCGTAGCAAGATCTATAAGGTTCCAATCTTGCAATTGTGGGGACATGTGGTGGACGCTATTTCAGAAATGGTACAAATACTGGCCAGCCCCAGAGCGCTACTGTGGGTGGCCCTCGCTTGCTCCATGGCCTCGCTCTTGCTTCCATGGCAACGCTTTCATGGTAGGACTGCTTCTTTAGCCCCGGCCCACCCACGGCCGGCGCCCGTGGCTGCATGCAAGGCTTTTCGCTTTGTGGATGACTTTTTGATATCTTTATTTAGGAAACGTCGTACAAATACCTCCTCCCAGCAGAGCCTACAATATTAATGACATTTGCTAAGGCCCAAAATTTCAGGAGAGTTAACAGCATGAATTAGGCAGAACTGCAACTATTATTTTCAACCACTCCAGGCATGGGCAGTGTACGACATGGATCTGTTGAACATGGGAAGGTGCGGCTAAACATTAGGCTCCAATATATTAATATAATATCGATTATTCCGTGGCCTGTTCTGCACATAAACCGTTGCGCTTACACAGTCACCTGATATGTATGCATAGTGTCACTTCCAACTTCTCAGATACTAAGCTAGATATACATATGCATCTACTGGTTCTCAAGAGCTAGGGGTCTATAGGACTCATTGCCCTCTGGGCTAAGGGCCCCAGAGCTTGCAGGAGCCTTGCCTCCGGGCTTCCCGTGGCTGGTATTGGTCTCCTTTTCCCACGATCTAGGGCCCCGGACCGCAGACCCTTTTAGGGTATTGGTAAATCATCATATACTATATATATAAATTGAGACCTTTAAACTCTAGCTATATATATCACTATTCACATATATAATATTGAATTGGGTTGATTCAGGAGCCATGTAATATTTTGGCTTCTAGAAACTTATACACTCTTTTCCTTTATCTTCCCATTGCCCCTGACTTTCATCAACGCGTATATTTTTAGAAACTAACTTACAAGCACTTCCACAATGAGACCAGAGCCCGAGATTTCTAGGCAAAGTCCAGGGGTCGTAGAACATAAGCTGTGCATGTCAGTTATTCTATACATGTTCTAGAAAGCTTCCTCAGGGCCAGCCCAGTGAGCACTGGACTAGCTATCTAGGAACCCCTACTAGAATAGTGGATTCCAGGGAGCAGGCCAGCCCAGAAATAGCGCTTCCCAGGGTGCAGGACGCCCGTGGCCAAAGTCGTAGTGCAAACTCTGGATTTTTTGTCTGGATCTGAGAGAGCCCCGGGGCTCACAGCACCCAGTGACATTTGGAGGGGTAGTTGGAAAATTTAGCTATCTTTTTCATTAGGCTACAGTACCTGTGGTCATGAGGCTCTTTTGCCTTGCAATGACAAAAGCTCTTTTGGCTTAAACATGACAGTATGGAATCATAAAGCTATAGCATCATCTATATATAGTTATATTCCCATAAATTTGTATCTACAAAGCCACAAAATCGGGTCCCCGTTTGCCCAAGGCCTATCGATAGGCTAAGTCCTGAGTGCACAGGTGCAGAATCCGGACTTAACAGTGTTGGCTTTAGGTTCCCGGGTTTTGCACTTGTACATAGTTCCTTTATTCGAAAATGGGTCATGACTACGGGTAATATGGAAGGAAAAGCAAAAGGCTTACATCAAGCCATATATTGCTTTTGTACGTTTCAGCATGTTTTTTGATTTTATTTTAGGGCACGTGACTTGGCCAGTGACCGCCCCCGAGGCAGCCTTAGGAATATCACCGACAATGATTTTCAAGATATACGTACACGATGGGCATGGGTTCTAGATCTATGTTCCAGCTGAATTTTGGACACTTCTTGATTCATGAAACTTGACTACTACCTCCTGCAGATATCATTGTTTCAGCAACTCAACAATTAGTAGTCATACCCCCAATGAATCGTTTTGCCCACCTTGCGCAGCTCATCATACACATGCACATACTAGTACACGTGGTAGCCTTGCGCATAAGCGAACCGAGGAAGGACCTGCATTCATAGATATGTGTGTGCCTGGCACTGTCGGTATATGAGTATACATACATATATACTATAGTATCGATGCATATACTTCGGTCCGGGATTGTTGGTGAGTACAAGCTACGTACATACCACTGAGAAACTATCTCCCCTAGCGTATTGGCAAGAATCCAATTTGGTGCACTAATTAAGGGCCATTTGAAGCTGAAGCGGTCAGCAGAGCCCGAGTTGACAGGGTCGATCATGACTACAGGTCTCATAATTATCCTTCCGTACTACTAATCATCCTCACAGATAATCCGATACGCATGCATGCCCCTACAATTTCAATGGTAAATAATTCGCAGCTGCAATGCAGGCTACAACGCTAGTATCATGAACTCTACTGTAGGTACATTGAATTGAAGTAAGTACCCTGTTTTTGCGCCACTGCACCAACCATATCTGGGAGCAAAAAGCCACCATCATGTAACCAATATTGAGATGATCATAATGATACATATAGCCGTGATATATCTGACTTTGCAGACACGATGCTGTACTATACCTTGTCTTGTTTCCATTTGCCATCGGGATATACAGTGGGGTGATGTTGATTTAGTGTATACCTAATATAATGCCCGGAGCTAGAGGGTTCTGGCTAAATTCAAGAATTCCAAATCAATAAACACAGACCTAGGTACCTAGGTTACCTGATCTCGTTCCCAGATTCTTAGCGCTAAAGCTATCTTCGACTAAGATTACATATGTAGTTGAGTAAAATATGTCGGGAGCTAGGCCTCGAAAACACGAATTTGTTTTTAGAAACAAGGCTTCAATCTTTTAAAAGTAAATTATGCTATTTGTGGCATTTAAAAAATTCTGGTTAATATCCTCTTGAAGGAAAAAACCTAATTGTGTGATGGCTGAGCAAGTGAAACTTAGGCTTTGTGTGTTATGCAGACCCACTCAGCCACAGCATACTTAGACGCCTTGAACCAACGAAAGGTGCCTTGTCCGCATACCAGATTAATAGCCCTGTAAAATTAACGGGCAGAAAAGAAGTCAATATCTTGCGCTAGCTATAGCAAATTTGTTTTCGGCGTGAGGACAATAATATTTGCAGTACGCTAGATGAGATCCGGGCCTGGAAACAATACTCCGAGGCCGGATTCATCACGATATCAGTACCAAAGGGGCCAGTCTTGCCCAAGGCCCTCAACAGATCAGGCAGACTCAGGGTCAAGCCTGATCTGATCCTCATGAGGACTAAAACCTATACGCTCATACCACATCTGGTGTCTGTGGCTGCTTAGGCTTTAAATTCAATATTGAAGCAATCATCCTGCACGCTGCACCACCAGTAGATTGAGATGCAAATAATATGCAGGATCTGGTGTTTCGCTATTATAGATCTGTTGAAACTCCCCGGCCCCGAGACTATCGCCGAGGCCTTTCTTCCTAAAAATTCCGGTACGTACCAATGATCATTTTGATTATTGCATTTGGTGACAAAATCGAGCTGAATGCAGCCTGATGCTGACCCATGTCACCACTGTATTGCATTCCGTGAGCTCAGGGTTCCATGTGCTTCATATTATTGAATCCTGGATAACTCTGCCGCGGCAGGCAGATCTCATACCCGCAGGCAACACAGAGTCTCGATCTTGCTATCCAACGCCACGGAAGCTCCCACACCTTTACTCCACGACGGCGAGCAACATGTAGCCCTATCCAATGCATGCAAAGGTGGGCCAGGGTAACACCCACCTGTGCGATAATATAGGGAACTCAGAAAATCCCTGTAGCTGCCATGCACTCCTTTCTGACTCGGAAACCTCACTGGTAGAGCGCTGGGTTCTGTGAGTACTAGGCTCGGTGGATGAAGGATGACTACAATTGGCAAAGCTAGTGTAATTATTTCTGGGTGTGATCATGACAGGGCTGTGTGTGGCTTTTTGCCTGGCTACTTGGTAGCGCTCCCGACGGATGTCATTCATGGCGTTGACAGAACAAGCATAGTGGCAGTCAGAGAAAATGCATGTGCTGCCCTCTCAGTGCTTTCCTGGTGCTTGTGCTACATACGTACTGGCGCAGGTTTTGATATTTGAGGGACTTGGGCACACGCTTCAGGAATGTTTATAAAATATTGAGATTTCCATCTAGTAATAACACATCAATCACATCACGCTATAGCTTGTTCGATACTTCGTATATAGCGTACCTTGAATTCGGAAAACTACTCGAAATACCACAATTCTTAGGACTATATAATCTACATATCAACCCGTCCAGTGCGATATATACGGTGAGCCACCGCATCATTTCTGGCTCATATTCATCGATCTTTGAACCCTTCCAATAAGGACATTTTTCCGAAACCCACCAGAGTACTAGCGCTTTGCCCACAATGTGCCTCCGAGTAGTCGAACAATTCTCTGTCTGTCGCTGCATTTACTATGTTCACGGTGTTGATCAATGCAATTCCTACGGCATGCGTGGTCACTATATCCAAGATAAAGTAGTCCTCGTAGGGCATACATGCAGAGACCACTCATATTCCATGGCATCCTCCCAAAGCAGCTCCAGCCAAAACAGCCCATCCGGCAATGCTATACTCCTCGGTTCCCAATTCACTGGACAGGCCGCGGCTGGTGGCATTGGAGCCCAGATTCGACAGCTGCAAGCACAGCAAGAGCTCTACGAGCAGCAGCGACGAGAAGCTGCAGCAGCTATGGCATTCACAGCCCAGGGGCAACAGCAACACTACTATGTTCAGTATAACGGATACTCTCGATGACGTGAGGTAGTGGAGAGGGGAAGAAGGTGTTGACTCCATGGTCAAGCAAAGTACCACATTGCTTGAAAACACAAATCTAGCTATAGGCCCAGTTCGGGGGCTCGATGGAATTTTGAGGCCCGGACGGGCTATGCCTACGCTGATAAAGGAATTCGAAGATCGTGCGTTGAGACGAGCTTTGACCGAAGGAACAAGCTCAGTCCTACGAGGCACCGGGCCTCGTGCTCGATCGATTGATATCGGGTTCACTCACGCAGGATATATTTATGGCAAAATGGCAGTCGAAGATCAACATTGTACCCTCTTCACGTCGGTTATCTAGATCTATACGTCTTGCAATTGATTGAGTCGAGACTCGAGAGGAAAGAGCATTGGTGTCACAACACTGGCCACAGGTGGAGACTTCGCTCGCTATGGATGGGGCGTGGCATGTGGGAGCCGGCAGGAGACACGGGCACCACGATATAGCTACAGGCGGCCGGTTCGGGCCCAGAATATTGATATTTTGATTATAGTTTGCTTTTACACTGGTGCCGAGCTGCGGTACTTAATTTTGTTTCTTTATGTTTTATGTATTTTTGGTCATAATACCTATACTAGTTTTACCCTTAATTCTTGTTTTTTTATGTTTTATGCATTTTTGGCTATGATATACCTACATTTATAGTACATATATATATATTTGGAGTCTATACGCCTTTTTAATACATATATTTTGTATACGGATATGTATATAAATATGCAGGAATGCAGGGATGCATATAGTTTGAAGAGGTTAGGTATGCCATAGCTATAAATAGGATGTTTAAATTAGTCAGTCATATTATTCATACACTACAGGTTCTTGTAGCGGTAACATCAAATTGTGCGGCTGCCATTAAATTTATAATTAGAACCTACCGTACCAATCAGGACATTCTAGATATTTATACACATCTAAATGTATACTTGAACTGGGGAAGTTCTGTAAATAGGTACAATGCTCTTGCCACCAGTCTGTGATAATTTACACCCTTTTGATATCAACTCGTCAGCACATGGGCACCTAACAAGTACATCCGCGCATGAAAGGAGCAAGGGTTTACATCAAAATCTTTTTAGATCATTCCACCCATATTTCTGCAACTCTTGTGGTGGCACTGTATAACCCGCGGTCGTGATGAACATTTTGACAGATTGCGCACCAGCTATGTGGCTGGTCCCATTACCGAAAATTTTGTCTGACAGTCGATCAGCCGAAGCCGGTGTCTGTCTCCGCGTCGAGACTACCCCTGGATTTCCTAGATTTCATGGTTGATCATGACTGGTTAGTGGTTGCGCCTCATAGAATCCTCTCGTAACGTTATCTCTTATCACAGAGGCATACGTAGCATCAACTGGTAGCTGGTTGCCTAATGCATATAGACCTCGGACTGAAACTCGCAATTCGAAGCTGAATTAGTTGCTCGTGATGTATTTAATTCACAAGACCGTTGAATTCATGACCAGATTAATAATGAACGCATTTAGTTCAGAATCCACTAGAGGCTCTGACTGATTTACCCAGTGATGTAACAGCCTTGGTTGTGAGGCTCGGTGGTTCAGGAGTCGGTGATATAGTCATGAGATGAATCATAATTCATGCATATGACGTACAGCCATGATTTCATGTTCATGTACCCACAATCACCCACCCGGACTCCTCACGGTTTCGACTACTCCTTATGACCCATACTGCTAGCGTTCGTAGATGAGCCCCCGGGTAAAGATTGCCGGCGGAGGAGGCCGACACAGCGGGGGAGACACAGGTTGG
>Ga0307514_10004584_pt1 | contig 12677 bp, 12 predicted proteins | sample 16_EM_MG_FD_203088 | JGI IMG/M metagenome (GOLD analysis project Ga0307514, IMG submission 203088) | Populus trichocarpa ectomycorrhiza microbial communities from riparian zone in the Pacific Northwest, United States - 16_EM | ecosystem: Host-associated > Plants > Roots > Unclassified | place...
GTCGTTTTCGCCCCCCCCCCCACATTCCTTTCTGGAAAAGAATACCAAACTTTTGAACCGAATAAGATCCGACTATTCCACTCGATGTCGCCCAACTAAGTTTAAAAAAAAGTTTTCGAAATCCTGGAATGACCTCGCCGCCAGTAAGATCAAGTTTTACTTTCCACGAGTGGCGCCATTCTAGTATATCTTGAACACAACAGATTCGCAGCCCATGCGAACTTACGTTTTTCTTTTTAGTTGTTCCCCATCGGGCCTTTGCAAGATTGTCTCTTTGCGATTCGGTTGCCGCCTTCCTACTGAGAAGGGATTGTGATCCTTCCCATACTGACTTGGTCGCCGCTACAGAAACAATCTTTCCAACATATTCTTTCTAGTCGGGAAAAGGCAATTCGCCAAGTCACACTGGCGATTCAGCGCGTCTTCGACAGCTATCTGTCATGTGCTCTTGACTCACAAGTGCCAAGACGCTCCATTGGTTTGCCTTCGGTCGTCCCTAATGAGTTCCATTCCTTATTCTTTCATTCCAGAGCTTAAGAAACCCTTAGCTTCTCAACCTACTTTCTCATAACAGGGATCTATCTTCCACACGAGATCTCGGGACGTGACAGAAAGTGCATGATAACATTTTAAAGCTATTCTTCTCGCGGCATAATTACCGTTCTTTAAGCTTTTGAAACAAAGACAATGAATGAATTTCAAGCCATTCGCGATGCGTTGCCGTAGCATTCTTTCATGGACGGGGTGTAGCGAAGCACGAGAGGCTGAAGTTGCGCGCAGAGAACATGCTTTTAGGTTCGTCTTATAAGAATAGCGGCTGTCCATGTGCAAAGAAATAAGTTCTATGTTTTTACACGACGTTTAACTAACTAGCATTGACGATCGATGCCCACCGCGTTCAGGATGACATTCCTCTGTTCTCAAGTTCTGAAGGGATTACGACACGTTCCGGTGTGCATGAACCCGACGCATTGGCAAATCCCAGGATTCTAATCATGATCTGGGTTATATGGATTCTGAGAGGGAGTCCCTCCCCTCTCACTGATCAGATCAAAGGTTCCCATTCTGCGGTGAGTGCGGTTTGCTTTCTATGGAAAGAACTCCATTAAGATAAACTATATCGGGAAACTAGAACGATCTCTTCCAAATTCGATACCCAAATGTTCAACACACATAAAAGGTCTGCCTTTTCCTGCTTTCTCCTCATCCTCCACCCCATCTGTTACTAGTACACAATGCCTGCGTCCCACTCTAAGCTCTGTGTCTATTTCCCAAATGCCTCTATTCAGTCTTCTTTGTTTTCGCTCTCGACATTGAGCCCAAAGTCTTGGGTTCTCTCAATGGGTTCGCACCGTTCTTTCTGATATAAATTTATTATAAAGACCTCATTCTCCAGCTCGTTCGTCTATCCTATCTGTTTTGGACGACGCCATCACCATTGGCCACCTGACAATTTCCGATTCGGAAGGATCCCACTATTACGGCAACTATCGAAAAGGATGCAATGACGTTCATCTAAGAATCGTCAATGATAACTTTTGGTTTCGACTTTTGCTGTGAGTGACTTGTTCTGCTTTATCTATAAATGCTTACGCCACTTTCAGTTCCGGAGACCTTGGCTGTATGTTTCATTTTTTTTAGTATTTAAAAACATTTGGTCTCAACTCTCTTTTCTAGTTAGTGAAGCGTACATGATTGGAGATGTCGAAGTCTCGTCCCTCAAGGGAATTATGAACGCAAGTTCACTCTACAAACGATCTACCACGTCTGCTTAAATTTATTTTATAGCTATGGTTAGAGAACCAAGAGGGCATGCAAAGTACTCTATCATCCACCCTCGCGAAAATCTCATCGGCCGTCACCGGTCTATACAACAGCTTCCTCGGTCAAACAAAATCCCAAGCACGCCTCAACGCCATCGCCAGCTACGACCAATCCAATGAACTTTTCAAGGTCCGCTTTATTCAACACATTTTCTTCTCCATGGTCAATCTTTTTTTTCAAAGGCTTTTCTGAGCAAGGAGATGATGTATTCTTGCGCCCTATGGGGTGAAGCGGAAGGAGGCGTCCGTGGTGACCTTGACATAGGCCCAAGCTCTGGCGACCTAGAGGTTGCCCAAAAGCGCAAAATTCACCATGTGCTTCGAGCTGCCCGTGTCAAACCAGGACATCGACTCCTCGAATTCGGAAGCGGTTGGGGAGGATTAGCGATCGAAGTCGGTATCACCACTGTCGTTTCTCCCTAGTTCACTCCTGAATCCCTCGTTTCATAGGCTGCACGTTGTTATGGCTGTGAGGTCGACACTCTGACACTCTCTATCGAGCAGAAACGACTTGCAGAGGAGCGTATCAGAGAAGCGGGTTTGGAAGGACGAATTAGGGTTCACTTGATGGACTATCGGGAGATTCCCGAGGACTTTGAGAAGGCTTTCGATGCCTTCATCAGTATAGAGATGCTAGAGGTATGAATCCTTTTCTTCTCTAGTCGTCTCCCACAGCATTTGACGTTTTTCTCAATAAATAGCACGTCGGTGCCAAGTATTACGACCTCTACTTCAAACTCGTTGATTTTGCTCTCAAATCCAAGAACGCTACGGTCGTCGTCACCTCGTCTACTTTTCCCGAATCGAAATTCTCAAACTATCAGTGAGTATCCCTGGAATCTGCCACCTCATCCCTTGTTGATGACCGTTGATTTTGTTTTCGCAGAGCCGAGGATTTCATGCGTAAATACATGTGGCCGAATTCTTGTCTACCCAGCGCGACGGCACTTATCACTGCCGCACAGACAGCATCGCATGGCCGATTCACATTAGAAGGTGTTGAGAATCATGCAGCCCGTAAGAGGAAAAATGAAAATAATCATTTTACGCAGCCTAAATATTCTTTCCAGATTATCCACGCACGCTTCGGGAATGGGGAAGAAGGTTAGAAGCCAACCTGAGGCAGGACATGATCACGAAGGATTACCCCGACCTCAAAGACCATGCAGACTACGAGGCTTTCAAGCGCAAGTGGCAATATCTCTTTGCCTACGCTGGTGCCGGTTTTGCACAAGGATACATCACTTGCCACATGCTGACCTTCATCCGAGACGTATGTTTAACAAAAAAAAAATCTTTGCTTGATAGAAATACTAACTTTCATTATTATAGTCTGATAAACCAGCATTTCGATGTGATTGATCTTTTTCTTTCTTTTTTTCTTCATTTGGGCCATTTCAGGTTTGTTACATATTATCATTTGGGGAAAAAAGAAGAGAAAAAAAAATTCACGTCGTCAATTGCAACCCACTCCATCCTCAATCATTAGAAGCTGTATCATCTTTCTTGGACAACTCGTCTAGCATTACGTGTATATAAATTCTTTTTTCTTTCTTTCAAAGTTTCGTCAAGGAAGGAAAACAAGTCAATACCCTTTAGACTACTTGTATCATCTACTTACATGCTTGCAATATATAAAATTTTGTTTCAGATTTTATAAGGTTTCGGTTGGTTTAGCAACCTTCGAAATTTGGTTCGAATCGATCAAAGTGGGACATTCAAAAACACACGTATTATGGGGTAAAACACCTAGTCATGACAAGATAATAAAGTTACATGGTATTCAAAAAATCTTTTCTAAAATATAGCATTGATCCGCGAATAAAATGAGAGGATAAAAGGGTTAAGATGATAGACGAGTGGGGTCCAGTTTAGATATCCAAGATTGCAATTCTTTGGCATTTGCAGCCGCCAGAGCATGTGAGTTCGACGAAGTAAAGAGGGTAAATGAAAATGGTTTCTGTATTCAACAAATCGGTTGATCATTTTGTTTGACGGTTTGGTGAATATAGGTTGCACTCACTCCAAGTAGGGATTCTTTATGTGGGTCGCTTTCTACGTTGACACCGGTGAGACTTATGATACCTGTTTCTTCTACTTCATTGGAATGGGCATATACGTGCAGGTAAGGTCTGCAATGAATTATTAGAAGACACTAATAATAGATGGCCGACTTGCCTTCTTAATACAAACCATCTACGCTCCCATTTGTTCTGACTTGCATTGACTAAAACCATCAGATGCCCTTTCTTTGTCGTAGAATCACTGCGAAATAGCCATTAGTGAACGGAACGCCGTCGAGTGATAATTGGGAGAAGAACCTCTGGGGTACAACTTTCGTTTCAGAAATTAACTTTAGTCCATGAAGAAAATCAATCTCCGTCGTTCGATTCGAGGAAACAGGTCTATCATACTCAGTTGGCTCCTGACTTAGAATGATCTACAGAATGAAAACCACGTTATATCATAAGTGAAGGACGAATAAATATTACAACGTACTTTTCCGCGATGGCCGAGCTGCTTTTGCCACAATCCCAGGGACTTCCGCAGAAGATCGTCGGCTCGCCACGCCAAAGTGTCAGCCGCAATTGGCTTTGGAGGTGATATCACAAGTATAACTCGTATTGCCTGAACGTCTGCTGCTCGGCGCTCGGTGGTGATCAACCGAGTATAATCCTCAACGACAGAAATCCCGCGAGGTTTCCATCCATTCAAGATTTCTTCACCTCTTACATACTTTTCAGACGTATCGAGGCGCCACAAGTCTTTGGCGGAGCGCGTTAGCGGTGGGGATAGTCGCACGGTGAAAAGTGTGCTGGTCTTCGACAAAATCTTGTTGCTACCGAAAAAGTTGAGAATCTTGGACGGAGGTCCAGCATCTCTGGTTTGCATGGAGATAGCCATGTCTGTGCTGAACTGAATTGGTTCAGCACATGTCTCTACCGCCACTGAACACATCAACTGGAGTAGAATACGTTGATTCAACGCTGTCACGCGATTCAACAGGAGAGAATCATGGACACTTGAATCCCAAAGTGAAGTACATGTCAATAGGCCAGTACCGTCCGGCTTGAACTCCACAACTTGATCTTTCAGAAGGGAAAGTGTTGTCATTGATTTGGACAACGAATCATGCATGCGGCCTTTAGCATCCAACAGTCGCAAGTTCCCAATGCGAACCTTCGTAATTTCTTGCCAAGGTAATTGTAGACCCGAGTTGGATGACAAAGAGAGAACTATGCGGCGCTGCAGACCCTGGTGTAGTGAAAATACGCCGGGATCGTGACTGCCCTGGGAAATTACTGGCACTGGAAGATAAGTGCCGTCTGGAGAAAGCTCACAGACTTGCAACCACGCGACCACATCGTGCGTTTGCTCTACCACGAAATCGGTTTCTGAACGGCGCATTGGAGGAAGAGTGACTGGATTGGATTGGAGAGAAGAGAACGAATCAGGTTGAATGTATTGCCTCTGCTCTCGCATCTCATCCCAACGCTCCATGCGTTCCAAATAAGTGGGCTTGAGTGCGGCAAAAAACTCTATCGGGGCATAACTTTGCCGCAAGTGATTCAGAACCTTAGACGTGGTCACTATGGTGAAACTACGCCTGAACTTCAATTCAGATAAGGAAGATGCCTCAAAATCGAGAGCTGTTGAAGGAAAGATCTCTTCTGCTGAGAGCGTTGATCCAACAAACGAAGATAATCGGACCTGTAAATGAACACTTCGAAAATCGTGGGAGGAGAGGCCCTTAACTTGATCGATAGTAAGGAAGAACCCCAGTTTGCTTCCGGGTGGTAGGATAGATGGGGCAGGAGACGACGATCGAGTTGTCGGTGATGATCCATTTGTGTACTTGGGGGATAGGACAACATTAACAACCTTGATGTCGATCCGACACGAACCAATGGCCTCAGCTGTATACCTACAGAAGATCGGCACCGTTGAAACGGACGACATCTTGCGCGAGAGCGTTGCTAGTGACAGAAGCGCATTCCCAATGAAAGAATACTCTGGAGGCGGCGAGTCGAAGAAGGGTTCGTCGGAGGAAAAGTGTTGCGTATAGGAGGGACGGTCAATATAAGTCGTGAGGTTACGCATGCGCAATAGTTGCTGCTGCATACGATCCAATGACCACACATAGATTGCATCGTTCCTTTTGTCAAGGACTTTGACCGCGGCGGATGGCTGGGTGACACTGCCGAGAACTGGGTCGGCAACATCCCCAAACTGATCCAGACCTGCAATAGTATCTACTGCTGAGCAAGGAGCAGCAAGAGATCCACCAGATGCAATTGTGAAATTAAATGAGACCTCTTTCCTGAGTTCTTTGCTGTCAAGGTGAAATCAATGCAAAAGCAACAAGTGAAAAGCGAAATGAAGTACCTGATAATATTCGCTTCCTTGATGACCACGGCACTCGCCAAAATCTTTTCAGCCATTGAAAACGCACGATGGGCCCGCCATCTATCCAATACCTTCCGGATCAATCGTAGCTGTCTGGCAGAGAAAATGACAGGCTCGAAATTGATTGCAAGTGCCTCTGAGTCACCACGAGCCCTGGCTTCAATAAGCCGCTTCATCTGCGACTTTACAAGTCTTAGCTGTTGCTCCATATGCTCCTTCTCCAGCCTCAGATCCTCAGCTTCTGTGGGGTCTCCACTGATCTCCTGAAGCCTGCTCTCAAGTTGATTTCGTACATCTTTAAGAGGGGCATCGACAGCCGGACTACCTCCATAGCTGGGCACGGCATATAGGCTCGTATCGTCGGTATTTGCATCGCTTGTCTGCGGCCTGCTTGTCTCGCTCCATACGTCATCAACTTGGCTCATACTGCTTTCCGGACGCGACTTCGTGTGATCACGCATCGTCTTCACCTTCGTGATCTTCTCGTACAACTTGTTCAAGTCATCATCGGGCAGATTATCTAGGGTAGGATCTAAGCCAAGACGCGCCAAAGCAGCCTCTCTCTTGGCGAAATTCCAATCGACGTCGAATTGCTCATCTGTAGATGAAGCGAGGGAATCTGGTCGAGGGGAATGTTCACTAGATTGCTCAAAGTCTGCTGCGGTCACACTTAGATGCATGTTTGATCTGGCGGTCGCACGGTCTCTCTGCTTGCGCACTTCCTCTGGGTTATTGAATCTGAAAACGTGGTTGTCACCTTTGCACAGATATGAATGAGCATGAGACCAGACAAATCATTTAATACCAACCTAGAATAATCCTAAATCCAGAACGGAGTTTGTACGGCTAAAAATGTCAACAGTTCGTTAGATATGAGAGATGACTTAGGCAGTATAATTCCCGTTGCCGTACTCACCTGGTTTGGGGTGAGTTGTTTACCATTTAAAAACTGATTGAAGAAGGAAACACATCAGCTGGATGTAAATAAGCAGATAGTGTTGAATCTCGGTTCTTACAGTGATGCTATCCGGCATGGATATAATTGTAACCTTGCTGTCGTTGTTGTCGAACGCGCAATGTTCCTCCAGAATATTATCCCCACTTAACCGGATCGCTGTTGGCCTTTCACTATCCATGCGACCAACCTGATAGGAACGATGTAAGCCTTCTTTACCATTCATATACGACAGAGTCGGGCGAAAGACCAGCACATACAATTGTCTTTCCTAGTTTGAGTTGATAGATCAAACACTCGCTCATAAGAGGGTCTTTTTGCAAAAAGGGTTGTAAGCATGCTAGTCGAAGATTTGGCTGTTTGGCTGTTGGCCCATACCTTCGTTCTGTAAGGGACACCCAAGAGGACAGTAGATAAGATGGGCGTAAGCTTCGACTTTTCACACCCAAAAACAGCAACGATTTGCTGGATGGGCGAACATGAAGAGAGACACACCAAATTGACAAGATGGGGCATCTAAGAATTAAATCAGTTAGCCAGTCGCAAATCAATCACATAAACAATGAGGGGTGGCTCGGGCAGGAGACGAGGAATATTGAAAACGGTACTCGCCTTTTTGGGGGTATGCACACCGACAAGATTTTTCTCTACTGTGATGCCGAGCTCCTCCAATGCCTTCTCACGCTCTTTTTGTACCGCTTGAGTCCTTTGCAACTTTTCTTCCCAAGTTTCATTGAGACTCTGCATAAGTTTCTCACTCGCCTCCATTTGTTCCTGTAGTTCTGCCTTAGTGACAGTCTTGATTCGTCCATCTTTGGTTTGGTAGGTGACTTTCTGCTTCTCGGGAGGAACTGTGGGATCGAAGGTTTCTTCTGAGCTCGCTCCAGAAACACGAGCTTTGCGTGCATATCACGAAAATGAACGAAAAAAGAAGGTAATCGAGAGACCAGGATACCACATCGCGAAGGGAGCGCCGCGAGCACCGAAGACAACATCGAGAAAGAACAAAACCAGAAGTGAGGGAATACGTCAGCATCGTGATTATGAGCGCAAAAGCCCGACTCCCCCGAGTGCGATTTTATCGTACATACCTCTCAGTATTTCCAACTCTTCCTTGAGTTCGCGCACTAGCTTCGCGTTCGGATCCTCGTTCACCACCGCCTTGTTCTTGATCTTCTTGGCTTGATCGGCATAACGGAGTGTACTCAAAGTCTCCTCATAATCAGCTGGCGAAATAGCTGCTATCATCGCAGTTTTCGAGTTCCCTCCCAGACTGTCTTTTAGTAGCCAAGTTAGAACCTATAGATCATAGATAGATCGAAAGTGAATTCAGCCAGAAACTGCAGATGTATTTCACCTACCGAGTCACGATAAGGCACAAACTCTTCGGCTTTCTTCTTTCCTTTCTTTCCATCTGTTTGACTTGCCAAAGCGAGGGTAGAAATGACCTTTCCGAGTGTCGTAAGTGACTTGTTAATATTTGCACCTTCTTTCAGACGCTGGCCGGTTGCACCAGTAGAGTTGGCACGTTCTGATCCAGCGAGGTCGACTAAGCTGTAGGCGAAACCATTGCATATGCGTCATGTGGCAGTCATCAGAGAAATGAACAAATGATGGTGAAACATTGGATGTATAATTAGCCGGAAAGGTGTATCCGTACCTGATGCGGGACACTTTCTCTGTATCCAAATTGGTCTCTACATCACGCCTCTTCATCGACAACAGCAGTGTAAAAACCGCATGCGAACGCGAGGATCTGGGGTACAGTAGAAAGTCGTAAGAAAGAAAGAATTGAGCTGCAAGGCACCACAACAAAAGAGAGTGAAGGTAGGATGCAGTATCCGACAACTCATCCTAGCGAAGGTGATGTCTGGGAATCTTTTCCCTCAGAATAAACCAGTTGAAGGATGAAAAGGAATGCAACTGATCGATAAGTAATAGTACGTACGTCTCGTTCATGTTGGTAGCCGCCACAGTACGTGCCTTATTACCTTCGTCCATGAGCGTCATCATCTCTTCGTAGCTTCCAACAACGAGTTTACTGAGATCCTCGACGTAAGGTCCTAAACTAGGATGCTCACGAACCCTGAGGTTCCCACTGTTCTTGGGGTTGAGCAGGTCTCGCACTTTTTCGTTGTAAATCTGAAAGAAAGGAATCCCAACAGGAAGAAGTAAGGTCGCGAGACATGAGCAGATTGTCGGCTTGGACGCGAAGAGGGGTTGTACACACTTCTATGTATGAGACTTCGACAGTGAAGCTGAGGTTCACATCTGCTAACGTCTTCGCCCTCACGCGTTCAAATAACTCCATGCAAGTTAAGGGTATAATTCCTTTATCCGCACCGTCTTCAGAGCGTCAGATTGGCAACAATGAGCAAGCTTAGAATATCCGAAAGACCTACATCCCATCATACTATACAAGTGTATGAGCTTCTGGAAATTAGAACTTAATGAAGTGTAAGGTACACACACCTATAGGACTTCCCGGAACCTATGAACGCGAAAACCAATTTAATTAATACAACTCTAACCCTCGCAAAGTAAACGCCACCTACCCGTTTGTCCATCTGTGCGGCAATGAGTCAGTTGTCAGTATACCTTTCCATTTACCAATTTCCAAGGACACCCACACGCAAGAATACACGCATTAAACCCAGCAAACCCATGGTCCAAGAGTTCCTTTCCCAAATCATCGAATAGGGTGTGTTGTGAACAATACCCCGGTTCGTCTCTGGGGCCCGCAGACCAGTACGACTTGTCGAAGCTGAAAGTCATCGTTTTCCGCTCAGTGGCGCGTTTCGTGTCCTGTGAGGAGCCTGTTTCTGGCGGCTCAAGGAAGGTCTGGTTGCCTTGCATGTGGATAAGCGGTTTGGCCCCCCGGGCAATCTCTGCGAGTCGCCCATGAGTCGTAAGGACTGATTTGAATTATGATTCAAAAATGACAAGAACGCACCTCGAGAATTCAACGGACGACATCGAACAACCACTTTGATATTTCCAGATCCGTCGCCATGGTCAGCCATGACCTGTTGAACTTTCCAAGACGCTGAAAAGGATTCCGAATTCTAGAAGGTATGTCGTTAGAGACCCGGATGTAGCTTGAGCCGAGCTAGTAAATAATGTTAACGGTTGTGGGAGACGAGGAACGAGGAACGCGGAGTCGCGTTGTGTTTTGTGCTCCTGACTTGAGCGCGGGACTGTTTAGACGCGAGGTTCAATTCGGAAAGCACTGCTGTTCGTAGCAGGAATAAAAATTGCTCATGCGCACTACAGTACGTTGCTACAAGTGGTTGCTACTAAAGAACTACTTTATGGGCAGGAAAATTACGGAGATCTAACTTCGACGCTTGTGGATTAGGAAATAGTCACGCTCTGAAAGCATAGAAGACGTTATAGTAGATCAAAGTCGTCCAACTGGACGGGAACATCGATGAGATGATCAGTGTTTAAAAAAGAAAAATTGAGGACGCACTTCATCGTTGTATTGCATGATAGTACGTTTAAGCTTGGATGTGTCGACCCAAGTTACAAAGTCTTCCATACGCCTGAGGAGGATATCAGATTCACGAAGGACAATGAAACTACGGTATAAATAGGAACCTAGTCACTAGGTATGCTGGGTCCGTTATTGTATCAGGTCCGACACGAACATGTCCTTGTTCGATAAATTTTACTGCCTTGAAGAAATATTTCAGCGAAGTGGGAGGGGTGCACGGCTCAGATACGTACAGCACTGACGGTTTCCGCCATCTTGGACATGCACATAAAAACGGCAAGACGTCTTCGACAAAAAGCTGCAACGGTGATTTTGTTTTCGACATCGCTGAGTTTTGCCGATGAATTTAGGACACCGCTATCATAGAGTTTCGACAAAAGTTGGGCTTCCATCCTTGCGCGAAAAGGATCCTGGGCTGGGAGAAGCGAAAGACGATGTGCGAATTGTCGTAGAGAGCCACATAATTTGTTGTACCTAACGTTGTGAATTTTTTTCCTTTTGCTTTGAATTGAAGATTAATTTTGATTACTTGTGATAATCTTCGCGGTCCTGAACATGATAACGGCGCATAACCTTTATTTCTCGGAGATTGGCATCTTGTTTCCACTGTCAAGGTTAGCATTGTAAGGACGATGTAAAACTGGCCTCACATTTAGAAAATCAACTTTTTTGAGGAGCTTTTGCTCGTGGTATTTGAGTTTGCGCACCATATTGATGATGATGGTGCTTGTTTGAGAGCCAGCCACGTGTGGATAGAGGACTCGTTGGCTTCCTCATCGTCCAAGGGCTTGGTTCGTCGCGTTCTTCCTTCTGCTCATTGCTTTGTTGTCGTTCATGCTCTGTTTTTTTCTACTTCTACATCGACTTCATCGTGCGCTACCCTCGTCTATCTGAGCCTCCACGGTTTTCTTTTCTTCACCGCCACAGCAGATGAACGGTCCCCTTCGCCAGGGCATGCTCCCTTCAAATAACATCGGTCAACAGCAGAATATGCTTTCAATTGGAAATCCATCTCCTTTCATGCAGAATCCGGTCAGTCTAGCCAGTCAGCAGGCTTCGGGATCGAATCCTATAGGCATGCATCAGAATATGCCTCAAAACCCTCCAATGGGCATGCTCAGTGGTGGTCCTGTTCCTCCAGGTGCTGTTTCAAGGTATCCGATGCAGTCAAACTCCATGCAGCAGCAACCTCTCCAGCAGCAGCAACGTCCGATGGTCCCCCGACAAGGACAGAATTCAGCCCAACTCAACCCTGCTGCGAATAATCCCTCCAGTCTTCATATGCAATCACAACTACAGGGCCTCCCTTTTGCCCCGAATATGATGCAACAATCTTTGGCAGGAAATAATGCTACCCGTCGTGCCCAATCCCAACCGCATATGAACATTAATTCTATGGGTGGCATACCCCCTTCCGTCGCCAATAGCATGAACATGGGCATGAATCCACAGGCGGGCATGTCTACTCAAATGCGCCAAGGGCCTGGTCAGCAGCACCAGAACCCTCAGCTTCACCACATCCGTATGCAGCAGCAGCAACCACAACAGATGATGCAGTCAAATATGTCCGATATCATGATTCGGAATCAGGCCGCGTCTAATTCTGTCATGCAAGGTAACATGGGTGTTAGGATGGGCCCTACACAGGCGCAGGTCATGAGTAGTCTGACCCAACCCTCGCCCCTTGGCTCAACGCCTCTCCCCGGAAATATGCCTCCTGCACATCAAATTGCATTCTCAAATGGAACCATGCAGCATCCGCAGCTTTCCACCTCTCCTCGACCAACGCCACAGGGCATGCCCATGCCTACACCAGCTCAATCACATACTTCCGCCAATCGCCTTCGAACGAGCCCAGACTCCCCTAACATGTTCATTGGTTACCCAGGATCGCAATTTCCAGGTAATGCCACTGGGCGTGCTGTTCCTTCTAGCCAAAGTCCATCGTCATATCCATTCGGCGTGACTTCACCACCTCCCATGCAACTTTCGAATA
>Ga0307514_10004585_pt1 | contig 12673 bp, 13 predicted proteins | sample 16_EM_MG_FD_203088 | JGI IMG/M metagenome (GOLD analysis project Ga0307514, IMG submission 203088) | Populus trichocarpa ectomycorrhiza microbial communities from riparian zone in the Pacific Northwest, United States - 16_EM | ecosystem: Host-associated > Plants > Roots > Unclassified | place...
TACAATCCTTGTATAGAAATCCGCACTGTTTATGGGCCTTATCAGTGTTCCCCATTTTTTACATCTTGGCCAATTCAGGGTAACTATGAATGAATATACAGTAAAATTTCATTGATAAGCCAAACCATAGTTTTTCCTAGTAAAAACACCCGAGTCAAAGGGAAGAGCAAAGCAAATAAATCCCTCACCCCCCACACTTCTGAATGCCAAACTACAATTAACAAGTCTCTCAACACGTTGTCAAGCAATCAACCATCGGGATATCCATCGAAAATGAAGCAAACATACAAACCCGAACATCAGGCTGCACCCCCTGAAAAAGTCCTTTATGGGAGATGGCCGTCACTGCGGGCAAACTGCTGAGATGAGAAGAGATGTACTTATTCCAGACTATTATCCTGACTCAAGCATCCTAAAAGATCCATGAGCCTAACCCTAATCTGAGTGAATTGCAGCCTGGCGGCAGGTCCAACACCCACTACATGGCCCGATCCTCACCCCGGTGAACCCCGGAGTCCTCATCAAGTGCTCAACCACTTGGAATCCATTAACTGTGATGGTGTACACAATCGTATCCCCTTGTTTATTTCCCACGAAAAGGCTGACCAGTCCAGGAGTCATGGCTAGGTGCCCGATAGGGTCGGTATAGGCTCTAATTGTAAGGTGAAAGACTTGCTCGGCACTTGAAGTGACCGCTGGTGTGTCCGCTGGAGGGCGGACAGCCGGAATGGTAGCAGGCGCTGCTGGGGTAGCTGCCACTGCATGAGAGTGGGTTGGCGCTGGCAGAGGTGGTGGTGAAGATGAGATCTGGGCAAGACCACTAGCCAGAGTCTCTGCTGGAGCCCCTCTAACTGCACTGAAGCGGCTTGGTGGTGGTTGTGGGTGACGTATTTGAGAAGGACCACTGGTTGGTGCCTCTCCTGCAAAAGGTCCCGTTGTACGAGAGCGGGTTGGTGCCCCTGTACTTGCAACTTGGGGTGCAACTCCAGGGGGTGGAAGAGAGAGCCTAGCCAGGACTGGGGCCCGTTTTACTGACGACGCCGTAGCACGAGAACGAGTTGTTGGTGTATTTGGAAGCGAGATCGCAGCTTCAGGGAGAGAGGCTGAAGGAGAAGTTGGCAAGGAGTTTCCAGCAGCAGGAGGCACAGCCCTAGCAGGGACATCAACCCTAATACTCCCTTCTGTGCTAGAAGCAGCTGACCCTTGAGATCCAGTGTGCGCCTCTTTCTTCGCATCAGGCCTGCTAATCTTTCGTTGCTGTAGGACCTCCCTCTCCTTTGCATGCATATGAGGAAAAGTAAGCTTACAATACGTCGGCAAATCCCTCTCACTGAGCCAAGGCTTCTTGCTCTCCGGCTGTTGTTCAATCCACTTGTAAAACTTCGCCATCCTCAAATGTTTTTCTGGGACCTGCTTCGCCCATACTCTAATGAACTGTATTATTTGAGCAATAGTCAAGCCTATGTCTGCCCCACCGCCACGAGATTCTGGGATGACCATCCAAACTTCCTCTATACCCCATTCGCTGTTTTTGCGACCTTCAACACAGCCAAGAGTGAAGACTAGGTGGTTGAGACGTTTGACTTGGTCATCAGTGAATTTTGTTGTTTTGGCGGGTGGGAAGGCATACAGCTCAAAGTCGTTTGGGAAGGGATCGCCGTTTGGTGGGGATGCAGAGCGAAGAGGAGGAGGAGACTTTGTAGGGTCGACAGAGGAAGCCATATCAGGAAGCTTGTTAGGACCGGCGGTGGAAACCATGGCAGATGGCTCGCCAGGGCTGGCAGTGGAAGCCATGGGTGATGAAGGAAACCTGGTAGGGGCTGTAGGGGGAGACATCGAAGGTGACTGGGTAGGACTGGGAGGGGAAGCCATGAGAGGTACTCTTTATAATTGGCTTCTGCTAGCCAGGGAAGTATGAGAAGCGAGTATTTGTTTATGCTCCGGCGCCTGGTGTATGTGCGTTGTTGGTGTTTCGGGCGAGACCCAGAAGGTAACAACGACTCGCTCCCCACGCAGAAGTTAGGGCTAGACCGGGTGGCCTAGTAACTTGCAGTCCAAGCCGAATGGTATATGGATGTGACTGTGCATGGCAGTGGTCAGGTTTGTCGTGGTCAGGTTTGTCGTGGATGCAGATAGTGAGAGGTTTCGAGGGTCAAGGTCAATGGGCGTTGTGACATTGTTACCCTGAACTCCTGCGAAGCATCTTGAGCATATCTGTTTTACCTTCAACTTTTAGTACAACCCACCAACTTGTCATTTAGAGTCAAGGTAATAGTCTACCCCAGCTAGTCTGGTTGGCACAAGCTGCTCTCTCCGTAGAGCTTAGATGACTGCATCTTGCTAGACTACAAATTTCATATTTACGCAAACAAATACACCATCACTGAGCGCATACGAACTGCTACCCAAAAGCTTAAAATTTTGTATATAACCCGCTCATACCTATGTCCCACCGTTTACTCCATCTCTAGTCTCCCCAAGCTAGCCTGCCTAGTATAACTGCAATTATACACATGTTGAAGGTAAAAATGGCAAAATACACAAGCAAGATAAAAAAAACCACAAATATGACAATATTCACTTCCCCTTACCCTCAACCCCCCCCCAACCAATGCTCCCCATTAAACTAGCACCTTAAGCGGATCCCGCCGCTGCCTGCTCCTCCCCACCCTCTACCACTCCAGACCTCGCCATTTTTGCAGCCGAACACCTCGCCATTGTTATCGAGCTTCGTGAGATAGCATCTGTAAAGTAAAAGTTCTTAATCGGGTTCTCCAACGCTTGACCAGTCGACTTTGCGCCTCTATTCGCCTCTACAAGCTGTGTCCTCATACAAGTCTTCACAAGGTCCGCCACCGGCTGCTCGAGTATATCGTACCTAGTCAAGGCCGGGCTAATCTGCTCCATCCTCTTCCTCAACTGGGAAATATTGTCATATGGCAATGTCGCACCAATAGCCTCTGAAACCGCACGGATGATCTTCCAGTCCTCCCTAGCTACACCTGGCAAAGTCGCTGCTGGGCGGGTAAGCTGTACCCGCCCCTCAGTATTAACGTAGGTTCCGCTCTTCTCAGTGTAGGTAGCACCGGGGAGAACCACGTCAGCGTACTGTGCGCCAGTATCACCATGATGACCCTGGTAGATGACGAACGCTCCCTTGGGGATATCCGAGGCCTGGATCTCATCCGCGCCGAGGAGGAAGATGATCTTGGGCTTAGTCCGAGAGATGGTAGGGTTGGGTGCGCAGAAGCCAACGTCGTATGCGCCCGCACGGGAGGCGGCACGCTGGAGGATGTTGTATCCGTTCCATTCAGGGGTGATGAATTTAGCAGAGTTCTTGTCTACGAATTGGCCAATGAGCTCGAACATAGCATTTCCATCGGGGTGTTCTGCAACTGCGGAACCAGCGATGATGATGGGGCGGTTAGCAGAGGTGAGTTTCTTGCCGAATTCACCAGTGAGGGCGGACTTTAGTGACGCAAGGTCCTGGCCGAGGTGCCCGTATTCAAAGGTTCCCTCAAATTTCTCACCAACAACGGCCACGGAAAGGTCACTGCGGAGCCATTGTTTCCTGATACGGGCGTTGAGAACAGCGGCTTCGTGGCGGGGATTGGTACCAACGAGGAGGATCGCATCGGATTCTTCAACACCAGCAATCGTGCTGTTGAAGAGGTAGTTCGAGCGGGAGTCGATACCATGTGCCAGAGGCTGGTCCCCCAATGGCTGATCAAGGGCAAGGTTTTCTGAGCCAAGTTTGTTGACAAGGTCTTTCATTGCCACGAGGGACTCTACCTCTACCAAATGCCCTGCAATAGCCTTAACTTCATCTGCCTTGGGTTGCAATCGCTCGAAAGCACCGGCAATTTCAACCAACGCACCCTCCCATGTTGCAGGGAAGAACTTGTCATCCCTCCTTATAAGCGGGGTAGTTAGACGTTGTGTCTTCAAACCATCACACGCAAATCGGGTCTTATCGTTGATCCATTCCTCATTCACATCATCGTTAAGTCGGGGAAGGATACGCATGACTTCCTGACCACGGACATCTACACGAATGTTGGATCCTAGGGCATCAAGTACGTCGATAGACTCAGTATGCTTGAGCTCCCATGGGCGGGCACGGAAAGCATAAGGCTTGGAGGTGAGAGCACCGACGGGGCAGAGATCGATCACGTTTCCAGAAAGTTCAGTGTCGAGATTGCGTTCTAGGTAGGTGCCGATTTGCATATCATTACCACGGCCGGTAGAGCCAAATTCGGGAGCACCGGCAACATCGTTAGCGAAACGAATACAACGAGTGCAGTGAATACAACGGTTCATGGAAGTCTGGAGAGATGGAGGTGAGCATGGTAGTCTCCGTGTCAAGAGTACTGGAGTCATTACCTTCACAAGGGGCCCAATGTTCTTGTCCTCAACGGCACGCTTACCACTAATCTCGTGGAAGCGGCCTCGGTCCGCACCATATCGCATGGATTGATCTTGTAGATCACACTCTCCACCCTGGTCACAAATTGCTATATTTTAAGCTATGTTAGCCTCTGAAGGCGAGCTCATAATTCGCCTAGGTATACATACGGCAATCTAATGGGTGGTTCTGAACTGAAGTTAGCTGTTGCACGAGGCAAGATACCTAAAGCTAAGTATACTCACAGCAAGCAAGAACTCCATCACACCCTCCCTCGCCTTATGCACCACTGGGGAGTTGGTCTTGACGACCATACCGGGCTGTACCGGCCTACGATAACTTCCAGTCAGCCAAGTGAGCCATTCCGCCGCAGAGAGGAATTGTGATACCAAGCGCAAGATGCTACAGGCTTTGGTACTCTCTCGACCTCTACCAAACACATACGACAGTTTCCGGCAATCAAGAGCTTCTCGTGGTAACAATATCTTGGGATTGTCACCCCCGCCTTCTCCGCGGCCTGAATAAGGGCAGCTCCCTATGTCACTCAGATAGTTGCTGATCAGCCCCAGTCCCCATATAGATATCCTTCTATCCTGTATCAAATTCCCCTCCCCCTCACAGGTCCTCCTCATATATCCCTCTTCCCACCATACCTACCAATTCCAGTTTCCTTAACCTTCCTGAATCTGCCATCTGGACACGCACGGCAATTGCTCACCTGCTCTATCATGACCTTCTGCCCATCAATTGTGATCTCCACCTCCGCATTCCTCCCCACACCCGCGCTGAACGCTCTCCGCGTAGTGGTTGTAATCGTGGTGTTGATAGCGGCATTGTGCACCACCCTCTGAGTAGCGGCTCGCGCAAGTCGTTGCCGCAACATCATCGTGCCTTATATGTGTCTATGCTCGTTCGGATTGCGGGGTGTGGTAATGCAGATCCAATTGGTAAGGTAGTTGACCTCCAGTCCAACTGGGGACTTGAACTGTCGAAAGCTATGTACTGGAAATTGGCCCTCACACAAGGCTTTCCCCTTTCCTGTCTATAAATCCAGGTCACAGCAGTTCTATCTAAATACTGTACATCCGTAGCCCGCCTTACTCAGCAGGCAAACAGTTGTGTAAAACTCACTAGCCACCACAGCCACGCAATGCTACTATATAAACCATCCCTCCCCCGCTCCCCTCTTCTTCACGATACTCATTTAAGGGCCCATTTTATTGTAGGAAACTTCCGATTTCTTCACCCACGGAAGTATCCTCTGCTACGGGTCACCAGATGAATGTTATATTGCGACGCTAGCTGGAAATCCGGAGTCTACCACAATGTAGCAATTGGGGTGGGTGATGAGACGAGTTTTTCCTTACCGGCGGTGCCACATTCGCTCCATGTTTTTTTTTTTGGTTACAAGTACCTAGTGAATGAGAGTTGAGAATGTTAAGTAATTTGGTCACATAAGAAACACTTGTCTTTGGGCAACCGATGATACTTTAAGCATGACCAGATTGTAATCACAAATCAGCGGAAGCTGGCTTGAGGGTAACCAACCACCTAGATCAGTCCTCTACGTATAGAAACCTTCCGCACCACCCTCCAAGTTTTCCGGTTCGTGCTCTCGCATCGCTCGTAGATGTTCTGTTTCTGACGCGCTGGCAGCAGTAATAGCCCAAAGGCGCCGTCAATATATGGCTACCCCCCACCTTGCTCAGGACCGACTCTTTACCTCTCCAGACCCACGCCCGTGTGGTGATTCTACCAGGTCTAAACACCAAGTCGTCGGACAAACCAAATATACCGAAAAACAAGTAGAACGTCTTAAGTACCTAATCAAGACCTTGGGGTGCTGCCAGAGTAACCATATCGCCAAAAAATATATCCAGATGGTGTGGGTGAAGGTGCCAGAATCAAGAGGCGGAGGATTGGGGTTGGGATTGGACATAGCCTCAATCATTCAATATATCAGAAGGTCTATATATGGGAACGATGAGCCGGGCCTCACCACGCAAAGGCAGATGAAAAGGTTTAAAGCCTGGGCTATAAAACAGCCAGAGGGCAAGGCACTCCTACGACCCCCTAGGTCTGCCGTGCCCTCGAGCCGAGATTCTACAATCATCGACCTGACTACCCTCGAGACAGAGGAGAGTGTTGAAGGTTCTGGTGAAGCAAACCTATTCCGAACAGCAACTACCTCGTTTCCCAGCTCCCAATCTATGACACCTTCAACCCAAGCTCAAGGTTCATCAACCCCCCTTCCCGCTATAGTAGCTCCTTCAAGAGAAGCTCCTTCTCCTCCTCCACCAGAAGATCCTTCCAACCAGCCTTCTTGGGTATGGGTCAGCTCAAATGTTGACCCTATTGACTACTTATCTATGACACCTGGGCTGCTTAGGTTTGTGCCCAAGGGGGCCCGGGGCCACGGATTTTATGGAATCTTGTCTAACCAGGCAAGTGCATTGCCTTATTTAATGAGAACTCCAGGATTGGTGGAGCTGAGCATGGAATCCAGGCATCAAGAAAAAACAATTTAGGAATACGCTGCTTCTGTGGCCTCCTTGTACTTTTATTGTCGTCAAAGGAGTATCCTAGGGCTGTGTTGGCTGTTGATGGCTTGTATGAACTCGAACTCTGTTGTCGTTGATTGATATTTCAAGGGGTGGAAGAGAGAGCCGAGGCTAAGCCGAGCTCTTCTCGTGCAGAGTTGAGCATGCCATTGGATTATAAGTCATTTAAATAATAGTAATTGCCGCCTCATAGCCTAAGGCGGAAAAGGTGAAAAAGAAAAATAATAGTAATTGCATCAAGAAAACAGCTTCCCCTGTCTTGGCAGTGGTCTAAGCAAGTGATGCCTGGTACCACACCGTAGCAATCTCGAGGGTCATGAGATCACCGGGGCCGTAGTACCTGTAATTCCCAAACCTCATGATGTCCACTGTTGATGTCAAGTTGAGGGTAACCACTCGCAACGTGGGTAGTTGAGCAAGTAGGTACTAACTCCCAATAAACCTCCCAAATCCAGATTCACCTTTTCTCGTTCTCTTTATATAAATTGCCAACAGCAATAAAGAGGCCAACCAGACTGACACAAACTTTCCCACCCAGTGCTCGCTCTACTCAGGGCCGACGCTCCGCCTCTCCAGATAGATAGACTCTTAGCCAATAATATTTACTCTAGATCTCATCAGCAAGCCCATGAAGAGAGTAACTACACCGAAAAGCAAATAACATGGCCTAATCACCTAATGAATACCATGGGGTTTGGTCGGATTGGCAGTATAGCTGAGCTATATTATACACCGAGAGAGTGTGGGTGAGGGCACCGGAGGAAAGAAGCGGAGGACTAGCTTTAGGATTAGAAGTGCAATCACAAATTTAGTGGACTCCTCGGTGCTCTTTAGAACCCTCCGCAACCTCATCAAGCCGAGATTCCAAACCGCTGGAGGTCGCGCTAAGGCAGCCCGCATTCACACGACAGCTACCTCCTTGCCAGCCCTCCATGTACGGTACCTGCATTGCAAGCTCTTGCAATTGGCATAAACGATGTACCAACTTCTAAGCATTTCCAAGAGAACCCTCTATTCTCACCGCGGTTAAAAACAACAGCCCAAGGCTCAGGCTAAAAACCGAGCAGTGCTTTTAAAATGATAACAACTTTCCTGGCTTCGTAGTTTTAAATATCGGTTTTTAGGATACTGGTTATTGAGAGTTCAGCATAATTACGATTGGTGGGACTACCTCTTGCTTGGTTACGCAGCATATTTTTTTCTTTTTTCTTTTTTCTTTTTTCTTTTTTTCGTATCGTTAGGCCAATTCCAAACCACCTATCACCTGGCCTGTAGGTGAACAAACACCCCTGGATGTGATCGCCGTCAGGGAACAGAATAGCGATCAGGGGGGCCAACCAGAGGAAGGAGAGAGTGGATGAAGGTGAAGGCGCGGATTCTTTGCCGTTCATTTCTTCTGTTTTTCCTTTTTGTTCTCTTTCGAAGGGGAGGGGAGCTACGGGACAGTATACGGTTTTCCGAAGAACATGTATCTATCGTAGCGGAACAAATAAAGACCATTTCTTTCCATTATATTGGCTTAACTCCACACTTTCCATGCACAGTACTGATTCAAGGCCTAGAGTTGAGGGTAATGGCTCCACCACCTTGTTGAGGGTAATGATGTTTTCTGTATCTATCTTGCTCCAGGCGTTGTTCAAGGGAAAATTTACTGTAAAATCATCGCTTGGGCACTGGAACGGAGGCCGCTTTTTCTCCCCCTTCTTTACATGTCCTGGGCTTGCCTAACCCTTTGGTCGGCTGGACTCCGACCCCCCTCTTTTCCTTATAATCCTTTCACTCCACCGGTTTTGGGGCAATGATAAGTTATGTTGCACATTGAGACTTGAATTATTCCCATCCTGGTAGGAAGTAGTGTGGCCTTGTTTGTGAGTAAGAGTGGAAGCATTCTTATATGCAAGACTAGTATTCTTACACATATACAAAATGCCGTACTTACGAGAGCAAGCCCTCAGTATGTGCATGAAGTTGAACCTCCTGCATATAAATCTCAGCCTCACGACTAATTGATGAGTGTTAAAACCTGGGCCAAGCTTGCCCTTTAATCCCATACCTATCAAATCATCACATCCCCTGGTTTATTGACAACATCCAACCTCCGTTTCCCAGTACCCACGAACTGTCCATCACTCACTCAGTCAGCTCCTAGACGGGCAATCTCATACCCCAGCCCGTACCTCACCAATGCCTAGAAAGGCAAAAACCTCTAATCCTGACCCTCCCGCTAATGGCAGGCCTTTGGGCAATTACCCCCCAGAACCCCATCACAAGGAACGTCACACCAGGTACACCAGCGACCAACAGGCTCGCTTGAGACACCTCCTCTTCGGGTTGGGGTGCTGCCGCTGGACAGCAGATGCTCACCGCCTTATTCGTGATGTTTGGCTGAAGATCCCGAAAGAAAGAGGTGGAGGGGAGGGTATTGGCCTACCGCCCCGTCAGATTCTCAGGTATTGCAAGACCTATGGTGTGGATATCTTGAACAAGGAGGAAAGGTTTAGGGATTTTTTCCGGTGGTTGATGAATCAGCCTGAGTATGAAAGTTCTCCTCCGCCTCCGGCTCCCTATAGAAATCAGGAGCCTCCAGTGACGCCAACCCCTACGCCCAGTCTCGGCAACGGATCAAACGTGCCAGTGTTGCCCATGGAAAAGACACAAATGGGGCCTTTTCAAGACCAAGCTGAAATGATAGACGTTTCTCTACCACCAATGGGATTTTTTCATTTCCAATCACCAGCAGGGTCTTTTCCAAGCCCGCTTTGGCCAGTAGAGGCCCCGTTTCCACCACCAGTGTCTCCAGGAGATGCGGTGCAGGCAACAGTCGAGCAGGCCTTTTTTGGTCAATCACCTGCACCTTTGGGGGAGGATAGCACAAAATTCTTTCAGATGATTGATGAAATTCTGCCCGACAGGCCACAGGATCTGATAACCCACCCTCACACTTTACCCCCTACTGCAATAATGTATCCCCCTAACCAAAGCCCCTCCCCAGTGTCTACTTATGCAGCGACAGCCCCTACACCAATCAGAACCATTTCATTGGCAGCCCCTTCAACAGCAATGCCTTCCCTGATGAGCCATCGATCTCGTGTGGGACATGGGTCCAGGGCCTCGCTTCTAGGACTGCCTCCACAGTCCATCACCTCTTCATCCACACCACCAACGAAAGCTGCTGCTAGGGGCCACACATCGAGTGTTTTCCGCTTGAAAGTCCGATACAATGCCAACTGTATAGACTATCTGGCGGCGATACCAGGGTTGGTTTCCGTTGAGGTTAGGCGGGAAGACCTTCTAAACAATATTATCGAGTACGAAATTATTGTCATGAGGAAAGATGTTATGGGTTTCTTGATGAAAAGCCCGGGGTTTGTCGGGGTTGCCAAGTTGGGTTGTGAATGTTCGCACTGGTGTGAAGGGGAATTCAGGGTGTTGTAAGGTGCTAAATGTTGTTTTTTTGTATTGCTGCCTCGTTGGATTAGTGATTGATAATTAGCCTGAAGCGAGCAATTCCTAGCCTGTACACATTCTCCAATAACACAGCCCAATTTGCGAGAAACAGTGCACGACAGTGTGCATCCCAGGGGTCATGAGTAGGCATAGAAAGGGGATTTGGAAGATTCAAAAAATTAAATCCGTCTAATGTACACAAGCTTTTTTTTCACTCCATCGTTAAAAGTAATGCTATCCAAACCTCAATGGCCTTCTCATGATGCCACCTCATATACCAATTCCTTCACTCGCCCGCTGTAATGTGATCTTTTGGCAGCTTATAGGAGCTTAGAGACATAGTCGATGACGAAAGGGGCTGGTGGATAGGCGTTAGTATGGATGGTAATATCGAGGATGGATGCTACTGACAGATGTAGAGAGTGGCGCAGAGTAGAATGGCCGTCTTGAGGGTGCTGCTGGCTTCTCGCTCTTGGTGGGCGATTTCTTCTGGGGAGGGGGGTGCTGTGTGAAGTTATGGTAATTAGTAGAGGGCTTCTTGGGGGATTTTGTAGGGGTTGATTGAACCTGCACTGAACATTGTGAATATAGAGAGATTGGGGCGGACTTTTGAGACTCAAGAGATGTGGCTATATATGGAATTTATGTTGGATGCCCTGTGGCGGGGCAGGGCTTGGCAATCACCGTTGTGTGGCGTTGATCTTTGTTTGCACCACTGCGGGACGGGCTTCCTGTCACCCTTTACATACAACATCACCCCTGTTATTCAAGCGAGGAAAGGGAGGGAACAGCATAAAGAAAAAAAACACAAACTGAGCACCTCGCCGTACACTCTCAAGCACCAATCCACAGCAACCCCATCCCAAGGATCCTGCCCCCCAACACAATGGACATGACCGACGACCTCGACCACCTTGGCCTCTCCAACAGCGAGGAAAAGCTCAAACTCACCGCCGACGCCCTTGCCACTCTCGGCGGCCCCAGCGAACGCAAGCCCGACACGGCGGCTGCAGATGACGCCTCTGACTCTGACCTCTCCGAAATCGACGACAACCTCTTCAAAGACTACCAAGAGGCCATTCCCCTCAACAACCGCCCTGTTGTTCCCATCGACGAAGACGCTATTGCGAAGCTCGGTGTTCACAGGAGACAGAGGGATCCGAATGAAGTTGCTAATGACCGGCCCATTATTAAGAAGGGAGGGAAGCGGAGGAGGAGAGAGGAGGATGCAGAGGAGGAGCTTGGTGGGGGGGGGAGGAGGATTGGGGGGGGAGGGAAGAAAGGTGGGAGAGTGGTTAGAGGAGAGGGGGAGAGGCCAGAGAGACCGGTGAGAATATTAACGGCGGAGGAGCAGAGGATTGCGGATTTGGACGCGAAGATTGGGGAGGCGCTGAAGAGTAAGACCAAGAGGAGGAAGAAGAGGGATGAAGTTGTTCGTCTTCCCGCATCCCCCAAAAAACACATACACCACCCTCAAACCCTCGAAGTATACAATACCGATCTACTAACCCTTTATACATCTAGGAACTCGAACAATTCCAAGATGACCTAATCGCCAATCTCCGGGACCGCATGATCGCCGCCGCTGAACGCGATTATGCCGATGTCAAATCCGGGCACGCAGCGACGCACAAAATCCGCATGCTGGATGAAGTCCGCTCCGTCATCACGAAACCAAACCTCGTCGTCTCCTGTATGGACAATAACTTCCTCAGCGCCGTGCGCCGCTGGCTCGAGCCCCTCGACAACAAAGCCCTCCCCGCGTACTCCATCCAGAAAGACCTCTTCAGGTACCTCACCTCCATCAACCCGGACGTGGAAAACCTCCGCGAGTCCGGCATCGGCAAAATCGTCTCCTTCTACACCAAAGACGTCCGTCCTCAGCCAGATATTAAGCGCCAGGCTAACACCCTCATGCGTGACTGGGCCCGTCCAATCCTTGGACGCAGTGATGACTATAAAACAAAGTTGTGGCAGGAGGCGAAATATGACCCGAGCCAAGTATTCTCGCAGAGTGCGTCTCAGAGACCAGCGAGGGAGGAGGAGGAGAGAGACCCGCTTGCGCTCCCGGCGAGAAACCCGAATAGGACGAGGGTGCCCATGAGTATGCCAAAAACGTATGAGATTGTTCCGAAGAGTACAGTTACGCCCGGTGGGGTCAAGGTGTTTGGGAGTCAGGCGGATGAGTTGGTTAAGAGAGTTAAGGCGAGACAAATGGCCATGAAGAAGGGGGGGAGGAAGAGTGGGTTGAGTATTGAGG
>Ga0307514_10004586_pt1 | contig 12671 bp, 6 predicted proteins | sample 16_EM_MG_FD_203088 | JGI IMG/M metagenome (GOLD analysis project Ga0307514, IMG submission 203088) | Populus trichocarpa ectomycorrhiza microbial communities from riparian zone in the Pacific Northwest, United States - 16_EM | ecosystem: Host-associated > Plants > Roots > Unclassified | place...
AAATTCCATCGGTAATTCCGTTGGTAATAAAAAAATATTATTATCGACGCGTCTGTTCCGTCAGTAAATCCGTCGGTAATAATATTTTTTTATTACCAACGGATTTACCGACGGATAAAAAATTACCGATGAAAGATTCACCAACGGAGCATTTCCATCGGTGATTTCGTTGGTAAATTAATTACCGACAGAATATGTGTCTTACGCCGACGGAAAGATTCCGTCGGTAAAACTATTAAATGTTGTAGTGATTTTACATCAAAATCCGAATTTGACCTTGCCTGGATCGTATCAGAAAAGCTTGATGGTAATTAAAAAAAAAAGGTGGTGAATGACTTACATGCAAAGATACAACAGCAAATAGAGAGAACAAAAAGAGCAATAAGCATTCAAGGCTAATAAAGGACCCAAATTGGTAACGTTTTGTAATGACGTAAAATTTTCATATAACTTTTGTATTTCTAATCATCATATCGAAGTATAATAGGGTAAAAAAAAATTGTGCAATTTGTCTAACAATACATTCTATTATTGATCCTTTGGTTTACCATATTTGTAGCAAAGTTTTCCCTATAACTTATACATTTTCTCAATTCTTTTCTTATTCACCTAGGTAACACAATATCAAATAACTCTATTACATACATGTAGTAGCCTTCAGCCACCCACCAGTTCAACTATTTCTCCATTTGATTTTTCCACATTGCTTTTCACAATTCATTTTATATTCTTTCCATTTACATAAGACATACATGAAATGGGTACACACACACACACAACAAAAAAAATTCAATAACCAAATACTAGAAATACAATCATATCATTTAATACATTTCAATGTGAAGTTATTAACATAATTTTAAGTATTCATAGTACATAAAATAAGTACTTAACAAAATTATAAATAGTGAAACGACACAGTCAATATTGGTCCACTTTGTCATGTAGACCTGCAACATATATAGCTTTATAAAAGTTATTAGTTGCCAAGAGACTTATGCTTATGAATTTTCATGAGGAAAATGAATCATTATGTTTATTAGCACTTTTAACACCCTTGCTCAAAAGATTCAACTCAAGTTCAATAATATCTCAACTCATATGACAATATTCATGCTTATCATTGCAACTAAAATAGCATTACAAATTTAACAACTAGTCATAAAATACATGTATGTGGTTTCCATAAAGGAAAGAAAAACAATATGCTTATCCAGAATTCTTTTAACATCATATACATATAGAATTATGCACTGGTTGTTATGGCGTCTAAGTTTATATTTGTCACTTTCAACGCTGCCCTTACAATGAATTACATAATACATTCAAATCTAAGATTGTCGACTATACATCACTACGTAGCAACTCATTTTCTCAATTCTTGATTCCCCAATCAATAATTACTATTTCATTTCCTTATTCATCGATTTCCTTGAACACGTCACCATCATTGCTTAGCATAATTTGTTTGTAAAATTACCATATTTTCTATTTTCTAGGTATCATATTTGTTTGTTACATTATCATCCCCATTAACATTTTCTTTGACTTAGTTGTACATCAAACAATAACAAGTCTTAAGTTAACAATCAACCCCCCTGTCATATACACTTTTAAGCATTGGTTAATCATCTTACATAATGGTTTCCATTATACAATCGAGGATAGTTTCAATGGTTTTCATTATTTCAAAACAGCAACACCATGGTTTCCATCCATTGGAAACAACAACACGATGGTCTCCATTCAAAAATGAATTCCTTTTTTCTAGGATCATTGGGCAAATAAAGACTTAAAACTCATGGGCTTTATCTTTATTTTTTCTAGCTACAGCCTAAGGCTTGTTTGGGCTTGATTAATACTTTGGTTTCAGCTCGATCCAACGGGATTTGGAGTTATCTCAATAGTGTAAAACTTAACAAAAAGAAATTTTACCCCAAAATTCGAATCTGACCTTACTTGGATCATATCATTCCCGCTCTCTTCAAGATTTGTCCTCGAATCACCAACAATTTTAATGGACAATTCATTAGCCTTTCTTTGAAGTCTTTGGATTTTTTCTTGCACGCACTTGCATCCAACTACATTGTATGAAAGTAGTAGCTGATAATAATTTCAAATAAGCACACCTTGCCATCTACTTGCATATATATTTTTGAATGATAACCACTTCTACCCTCTTTTGTTTTTCATCCTTTTGGCATTGTTCCTACTTTTCATTTGAAGCTTGAAGGTCATTGATACAGTTCAACCTTGTGATACGACTCAAGTAAGGTCAAATTCGGATTTCGGTTTAAAATTTTCCATCATCCAGTTTTACACTATTGAGCATAACTCCAAATCCAACTGTTTGGAGTTTGAAAAGGACTTGCAATATAGCTCAAAACAGGTTGTACAAATTTTATTTTTTACTTCCTTTTGACTTGTGGACTTCCTATTTGGCAATGATCCTTTTCCTACAAGGATGTAGGAGCTTGTTTTGGGAATTTTCTAGTTCCACAAGGATCTTTAATGAGATGCAATATAATCTCCAAGTGTGGCAAGGATTCATTCATGTTTCAGAATTCTTTTCTTATAAAGATTCCCTTATTCATCCTAGCTGCACTTTGTTTGAATTTTTTAGTTTTAACGTGTGAGAGTGATTCTTGCATTCTTCAGTTCTTGAACGAATTGAATCTGACTTATCAAAGATTAACTCATTTCGTGGTGTCATTCTACTTCATTCGAATAGTGTTGGTGCCTTGGGGCACGTTTCCATTGTGTCACACTCCTATTAGACATATTTCGGCTTTCTGGGATCAAATCTCAATCTTGATTGTGGGTTGCATGACCACATAATCACAAGGTTCACCTCGGTCATAGAATAATCTTCTACACTTATCAACCTTAGCATTAGGTGGTTTGGCTTTTGTAGGGACAAAAGGCTTTGGTTGGGTAGCCCCATCTCTTCTTTGATTAGGTCTCTATACTGATGAAACTGAAGCCGAATTGGTCTGAAAACATGTGCTTCCCCTTCTCTTTATTTGTCTTTCCACCTTCGTTGTCATATGGACCATATCCTCCAACTCCATGTAATGTTGTAATTCCACCATATTCGTAATCTCCCTATTAAGCCTATTAAGAAATCTAGCCATCATGGCCTCGCTATCCTTACTCACGTTTCCCTGAATCATCGTGATCTTCATTTTCTTGTAATACTCATCTACTACTGACTTAGAACCCTGATTCAGACATTGCAATTTCAAATACAAATTTCTATAATAATGGTTAGGCACAAATCGCCTCCTCATCAACACTCTGATCTCCTCCCATGACATTTTTGGCCTTTCTCCATTCCTCCTCCTACCAATCACATTCTGATCCCACCAAATCAATACGTAATTTGTAAATTCAATGACTACCAATTCACCTTGCTCGCCTCTGAATAGCTACAACATTTGAAAATCGAATCCTCCTTTTTCCTCCACTCCAAATAAGCCTTGGGAATCATTTTTACCTTGAAAGTTAGGAATTTTAAGTTTAATGGAGTTCAAGTCCCCGTCCATATTTTCATAATTCCCCATGCCATAAAAATTGACATTCCTCCTAGCCCTATTCGGTCCAAATTTGATTCCTTGCCAGCAGATGCAAAATCATTGTCATCTTCATCCGTAACTGCGTTTTCATCAATAAACCCATCAAAATCAGATCTGGTTTTCCAAACGGCCTTACGAACTGTATTACCTCGGCGACCAACCCCACTATTCTGTTGCTTTATTGAATTCACCTCATCTTTCATATCCTTGTACGTCCTAGACAAGAGCTCGAGTCGCTGGCCTATGGCTTACAAGTGGAAAGCAACAACAATGTTTTGTGTCGCTGATTCGTTGTTTTCAGATATTTTTTCAATCTACAACATTTGGTTAGTAGCACAAAATATATCCTCACACCTCTCGTGTTTGACACAAAAATAATGGTTTTTCACTCTAATAAGCTTACTACGACTTTTACCTCACAACTTGCTTTCTTTTGGTTCTTTAGAAACTAAAATCAACAAATCAAAGTCATGTAGCCTTCGCGGTGCCATCCAATTATAACTCTCAGACTCGTGAATCAATAAATATACTAAAAACAAGGCAAAAAGAAATTACAATTATGATTTCACAAGTAGCAATGCAAATTCATACGAATTGCAGACGACACGAAATAAAACATAAATGAAAAATAAAAAAAAACTATTAATTGACTCCTAAATAACCTATTTATAATAGAAACAAAAAGAATTGGATGAAAACAAATAGTAAGGATTACGTTTTGAAACTTGACGCAAATCTGACTTGGTATGCAATTTTTACGTAACATAATTGAAACTTCTGCCAAACTATATCGGAATGACCTCAAATTAAATATTTAGTATTCTGATACAAAAAAAAATCTAGGTTTATAAGCCATTCTCTTTTGTATGATCAGTTTGCAGCATAGTTGAACCTCAAATTAAAACCTCAAGCAAATAATTTCAAATATGCCCAAATTTAATATATGTTACGATCGCACCCCCAATAGACAAAATTTAAGGTTTCAATTGATTTTGAGGTGGTTTGCTTATGGTTCACTAAGAGTTGTTTTTATGTGGCCGAATTGAATCTTGAATTAAAACCTCAAGCAAACGATATCAAAATACGGGAAAATTTAATATTTTGTGCTATCTCACCCCCAGTGGACAGAATATGTAGTTTCAATTGATTCTGAGGTTGTTCGCTTATCGTTCACTAAGAGATATGTTTCTGCGGCAGAATTGAATCATCCTTTAAATTTCATGTAACTCTCTCTCTTTACACACACACACATATGCGCTACTGATATTATAAGAGACTACTACAAGGTGAAATATAACCCTTTTTTTGTTTGGATGTCGTAGACACAAAACACAAAAAGATGAACGACACAAACACTGAAAAACTTAAAGGAACACTAAAAAAACAAAAATAACATAAAGATATGACCTTGTTTCGGAGCCTAGCTCTAATACCAATTGATGCGAACCTCGGGATCACGTGGTCACGCAACTCATAATCAAGATTAAGATTTGATCCTAAAAAGCTGAAATAGGTCTATAGGAGTATGACACAATGGATACCTGCCCAAGACACCAACATTATTGGAATGAAGTTGAATGACGCTACGAAGCTAGTTACTCTTTGATAAGTCAGATTCAATTCGTTCAAGAACTGAAGAATGCAAGAATCACTCTCGCACGTTAAAACTAAAAAATTCAGAAGTAATATTCATCTATGGCTGCCAAAATTTAGGTTACATGCGTTTAAATAGTTCTAAAAAATTAACCCTAATAAATCTACCATTGTGGGCTAAATTGACCCACATACAAAACTAATCCAAAACCCCTAAACTGAAAAGCTCATAAATTGATCCAAATAAGCCTTGGATCCTAGCTGAAAACAAAGTATTAATTAAGCTAAAAAAAACCTTGGGCTATAGCTAACAAAAATAAAGATAAGGCCCATAAGTCCTAAGTCTTTATTTGCCCAATAATCCTAGAAACCAAGATGTCATTAAATACCACCAACCCTTTTTTCCTTTTATAGCTAGGATGAATAAGGAAGACTTGTAAGAAAAGGATTCTAAAACATGAATGAATCATTACCACATTTATAAACTATGTTGCAGTCCAGTAAAGATCATTGTAGAACTATGAGATTTCCAAAACAAGATTCGACATCCTTTTAGAAAAAGAATCATTGTCAAATAGGAAGTCTACAAGTCAAAAGGAAGTAAATAACAAAATTTAAAAACAGTCCACAAGGCATTAGGGTTAATTTTTAAGAACTATTTAAATACATGTAACCTAAATTTTGGCAGCCATTTAATGAATATTACTTCTGAATTTTTTAGTTTTAACGTGTGAGAGTGATTCTTGCATTCTTCAGTTCTTGAATGAACTAAATCTGACTTATTGAAGATTAACTGGCTTCGTGATGTCATTCTACTTCATTCCAATAGTGTAGGTGCCTTGGGGCAGATTTTCATTATATCACACTCCTATCAGACATATTTCGGCTTTCCAAGATCAGATCTCAATCTTGACTGTGGGTTGCGTGACCATGTGGTCACGAGGTTCGCATCAAATTATGTTCTAATGTGATTATAAATTGAATTGGATATAGTGGAAACTATGTATTAATGTAATTGTGAGTTTAAATTGGATACGATGAGACAATGGATGTAGATTTCTTGGGCATGGTAAATGTTTGGAATGGGATGAGATTCTGCATGGGAAATTTCATGAAATAGTTAAATTAGGTAGGTAATTTCCACCTTCATCTAATTCTATTAAATTCTTAAAGTACTCTTGTATAGTATTGCTATCCGAATTTAATTGCTTAATTTCTTCATGAATTGTAAAGAATGTTGAAATTAGCTTTGACTAATGGTATTCATGTTGGATAGCTGGGAATTGATGGTCAGATTAGCTTCGACTAATGGCATCCATATTGGATAGCCAGGAATAAGAACTGAAGATTACCTTTGGCTAACGATATCCATATTGGATAGTTGGGACTAAAGGATGAGGTTAACTCTGTGATACGATCCAAGCAAGGTCAGATTCAGATTTTGACGTAAAATTTCCTACCGTCTAGTTTTACACTATTAAGCATAACTCTAAATCCAACCGTTGGATCGAGCGGAACTTAACCAAAAGATTCCATAGGTATCAGTCTATGTTAGGGTAAACTTTAAGGTGAATCAGAGTTCAAGAATGACTTACGATATAGGTCAAAACAAGCTATAAAATTTTTGTTATTTAGTTTCTATTGACTTGTAGACTTCCTATTGGCAATGTTCCTTTTCCTACAAGGATGTAACAGCTTGTTCTAGGAATCTCCTAGTTCTACAAGGATTTTTAATGGGCTGCAACATAATTTCCAAGTGTGACAAGAATTCATTAATGTTTCAGAATCCCTTATTCATCCTAGCTACATAAGGATGACGCCATGAAGTCAGTTGTTCTTCGATAAGTTGTTCTCGGTTCTTTAGAGAACCAAGGAAGGGAGATTATCCCACCAACACATAACAAGTACGACAAAAATAGTTTATTGATCTAAAAATTGTGTAACCTTACATTTCTAATTATGCCCTTATTTATAGTGACTCCAAACTAAAAATAAACCCTAATGGACCACTTATGTGGACTTATATAATGTTCACTTACCATTAAACGCAAATAATATAAATAAACCCTAAACTAAGAAGAAAATAATAATAATAACAATAATAAATCTGAATTTAATATCTTAAATATGATAGAATCATATTTGTTATCCTTTAGAATTCCAATATAAGCTAGGAGAATCGAATCTGAAGGTAAAATTAATTCTAAAATCTTCTTTCCTTGTTGTAGGTAGGATGAATAAGGAATCCTTGTAAGAAAAGAATTTTGAAACATTTATGAATCCTTGCCACACTTGTAAACTATGTTGCAGCCCATTAAAAATCCTTGTAGAGCTAGGAGATTTCCAAAACAAGATGTCACATCCTTGTAGGAAAAGAATCCTAGCCAAATAGGAAGTCCACAAGTCAAAAGGAAGTAAAAAAAACATTCATGCAGCCTCTGTTGACCAGTATTGTGATGCCTTCCCGAACTCCGATTGACCTAAATTGTTAACCCAAGGTAGGATAACCTGTCTAGAGACTCCACATAAAATTGCATCCCGATTCAACGGTTGGATTGAGAATTCTAACTATTGTCGTGAAATTGGATAGTTGTGCATTTTACGTTAGATTCTGAATTTAATTGTTTTTTCATTGCTTGGATCGTTTCAATTTTGTTGTGCCTTATGAGGTTACCTTTGATGGTGATGCGAACCTCATGAACACGTGATCACGCAACCCGCAATCAAGATTGAGATCTAATCCCGAAAAGCCGAAATAGGTCTGATAGGAGTGTGACACAATGGAAACCTGCCCCAAGGCACCAACACTATTTTCTTATAAGGATTCCTTATTCATCCTAGCTACACAAGGAAAGAAAGGCTGGTGGTATTTAATGACAAATTAGTTATTTTTATTATTTTATTTTGTTAGCTACAGCCCAAGGCTTGATTGGGCTTACTTAATATTTTGTTTTCAGTTAGGATCCAAGGCTTGTTTGGATTAAGTTATGGGCTTTTCAGTTTAGGGTTTTGGGTCAGTTTTGAGTAGACCTCATATAAGTCCACATAAGGGGTCCATTAGGGTTAATTTTTCAAGAACTATTTAAACTCATGTAAGCCAAAATTTCGGCAGCTTTTGATGATAATTACTTCTGAATTTTTCAGTTTTAACGTGTGAGAGTGATTCTTGCATTCTTCAGTTCTTGAACGAACTGAATCTGACTTATCGAAGATTAACTGGCTTCGTGACGTCATTCTACTCAATCCAATAATGTTGGTGCCTTGGGGCAGGTTTCCTTTGTGTCACACTCCTATCAGACCTATTTTGGCTTTTCGGGATTAGATCTCAATCTTGATTGTGGGTTGCGTGACCACGTGATCACGAGGTTCGCATCAGTTGGTATTAGAGACATACAATGCGATATCACACCCAATAAACAGAATATGAAGTTTCAATTGATTCTAAGGTGGTTTACTTATGGTTCACTAAGAGTAGTGTTTCTGCAGCAGAATTGAACCTCGAATTAAAACCTCAAGCAAACAATATCAGAATAAGCCCAAATTTGACATGTCATGCGATAGCACCCCCAATAGACTGAATATAATATAACACTTTTTTTTGCTTAGATGACGCAGACACGAAGAATAAGAAGATGGATGCAAACACTGAAAAACCTAAAAGAACACTAAAAAATACGAAAATAACAGAAGGATATGACCTTGTTTCGAAGCCTAGCTCTGATACCAACTGATGCGAACTATGTGATCACGAGGTTCGCATCAGATGGGGTTGCAAATTGTTCCTTTAAATCTGGTCATGAAATCATTGCAAGCCAATAAGTTGCACTTGTTCCAAACTAATTCCCTTCAGAATTTCATCTCTTTCTCTACCCATAGTATATCAATTTCTCATAATTCACACACAAATCCGAACAACAATGTCTTTTAACTTAGATAAAAAATTCAATGAAGAATACGAACAAACACCACAATCATCAAAAGAAAACTTGTTCCAATCCAAATCCAAGTCAAAGAAAACAATTTGTTGCAGTCCACATACAAAGTCTCAAATTAGTTCTGAAACCTTAGCTATAATACCAAGATGATGTGCCTTAGCTTTCTAACCCGAAAAACTAGTAATCTAATATGAAGATGAAGGAAGGTAGGTTTGGTTATATGTTTTTTTTATGATGTTTAAGCTGAAAATTACATTATTTGTAATGGAAATGAGGTATAGAGTCTGAATGAAACTCGTTGATAAGTTAGAGACATCACAAAGAAAATCCTATCAGGATAAAGATGCCATGCCTTTTTTATATAAAGAGTGATAAGTTTGAATTATTCTTCAACCAATTCTGGAAATGGAAGAAAACTCTCTAAATGAGAAGTTGAAAAGTTTATATTTGATGTGAACCTCGTGATCACGTAGTCACGCAACTCACACGCAAAGACACCAATTCTTGGAAAGCCAAGTAAATCAGGTTTGATAGGAGTGTGACACAAAGATAACTTGTATCTAGGCACCAGCACTATTAGAAACGGAAAACCTCCACCCAACGAATATTGATTCATGAACGAGAAGTATAAGGATGACACCAGGAAGCCAGTTGTTCTTGGATAAGTCATTTTCAGCTCTTTAGAGAACCAAGGAAGGGAGATTATCCCACCAACACACAACAAGTGTGGCAAAAGAAGTTTATTGATCTGAAAATTGTGTAACCTTATATGTATGGTTATGCCCTTATTTATAGTGACTCCAAACTAAAAATAAACCCTAATGCACCCCTTATATAGACTTATATGATGCCCACTTACAATTAAACCCAAATAATATAAATAAACCCTAAACTAAGAAGAAAATAATAATAACAATAATAAATCTGAATTTAATAGCCTAAATATGATAGGATCATATTTGTTACCCTTAAGAAGTCCTAAATAGATTAGGAGATTTGATCTAAAGGTAGAATTAATTCTGAAATCTTCTTTTCTTATTGTAGCTAGGATGAATAACGAATCCTTGTAAGAAAAGGATTCTGAAACATTTATGAATCCTTGCCACACTTGGAAACCATGTTTCAGCCCATTAAAGATCCTTGTAGAGCGTAGAGATTTCCAAAACAAGCTATCACATCCTTGTAGGAAAAAAATCCTAACCAAATAGAAAGTCTACAAGTCAAAAGAAAGTAACTAACAAAATTCATACACCCTCTGGTGACCCGTATTGTGATGCCTTCCTGAACTCCGATTCACCTGATATTTTCACGCAAGGTAGGACAATATGTCAAGAGACTCCGCAAAAAAGTTTTGCCTGGTCCAATGATCGGATGAGGAATTATAACTATTGTCGTAAAACTAGATAATTGTGCATTTTACGTCAAAATCCAAATCTGATTGTTTTTTTTTTGCCAGGATAGTATCATTTCCTCTCTCTTCAAGATGATTCATCCTCGAATCACCAACTGGTTTAATGGACAATTCCTTAGCCTATTGTTGAAGCCTTTTGATGCGAACCTTGTGATCACATGGTCACACAACCCACACGCAAAGACACCAATTCTTGAAAAAGCCAAGTAAATCAAGTTTGATAAGAGTGTGACACAAAGATAACTTGTACCTAGGCACCAGCACTATTGGAAACGGAGACCCCCACCCAACAAATATTGATTCGCGAACGAGAAGTATAAGGATGACGCCATGAAGACAGTTGTTCTTCGATAAGTCGTTTTCAGTTGTTTAGAGAACCAAGGAAGGGAGATTATCCCACCAACACACAATAAGTGCAGCAAAGAAGTTTATTGATCTAAAAATTTTAACCCGTGGTAGGAAAACATGTCTGGAGAGTCCACATAAACTTTTAGCCCGATCCAACGGTCGGATTGAGAATTATAACTGTTGTTGTAAACCTGGACTGTTGCGCTTTTTACGCCAAAATCCGAATCTGACCTTACTTGGGTCGTATCACAAGGCTGATCCGTATCATTCCCTCCCTTTTTAAGAAGATTCGCCCTCGAATCTTGAATAGGATTAGTAGCAACTCCAGTGGCCTCTTGTTTAAGCCTTCAGAATTCCCTTATTGCTAACATCTTTCTCCAAAATCACTGTATAGAAGTAGTGACCAACAAGAATTTCAAATAAGCACGTCGTACTAACCACTTGCGAAAATACTTTTGAATGATAACCACAACGGCTCTCCTTCGTCTTTCATTCTTTTGGCGCTATACCTCTTTTTCCCATGAAGCTTGAAGTTCATAGAATAATCTTCTATACTTATCAACTTCTCGTTCTAAAACCCCCAAACCATGGCTTAGTTTTTCGCATCGTTGATCTACAATCCTCCTCTGTTCCCTCTTCCTTGGTGTTCACATGACACAAATAGGGAAAAAAACAAGAAGAAGACGAAGACAAGAATAGAGTTTATAAAAGAAGAACACTAATTTAGACTCGAAATTACAAATCTAACTATCGTTTGGACAAAAACTGATCGAAAACAAACAAATATGAAATTGATAAGAATGACTCAAACAATAGCCAAATATCCCAAATATGATGATAATATACTGGAAGGAACAAAATCAACAGAAACAAAACAAGTTTTGAAAGACAACGCAAAACAAACTCGTTACAGCAAGACAAAACCCGATTCTGGAACCTAAAGAAAACACAATCAAAATGACCTTGAATTTAATATATAGTATTAGGATACCAAGAAAACAACAAATCTCAGTTTATAGATCGTTCTATTATGTCTAGGTACCCAAACCCCGTGTATGATCAGTTTGCGGTAAATTTGAACCTCCAATTAAAACCTCAAGAAGCCGATTTCAAAATAAGCCCAAATTCAATATATGGTGCGATCTCATCCCCAATACACAGAATATGAAGTTTCAATTGATTCTAAGGTGGTTTACTTATGGTTCGCTAAGAGTAGTGTTTTTACAGCAGAATTGAACCTCGAATTAAAACCTCAAGCAAACAATATGATAAGCCCAAATCTGACATATGATGCGATAACACCCCCAATAGACTGAATATGAAGTTTCAATTGATTCCGAGGTGGTTTGCTTATGGTTCACCAAGAGTTGTGTTTCTGTGACAAAAATTGAATGATCCTTCAAATTTCAACTAATCCCTCTCTCTCTCTTTCTTTTTTTTTCTTCTTTTTAATATACTGATATGATTAGAGACAGTAACAAGATGAAATATAACCTTTTTTTTTTTTGCTTAGATGACGCAGACACGAAGAACAAGAAGATGGACGCAAACACTGAAAAACTTAAAGGAACACTAAAAAAACAAAAATAACAGAAGGATATGACCTTGTTTTAGAGCCTAGCTCTGATACCAATTGACGCGAACCTCGTGATCACGTGGTCACACAACTCACAATCAAGATTGAGATCTGATCCTGGAAAGCCGAAAATAAGTCTGATAGGAGTGTGACACAATGAAAACCTGCCACAAGGCACCAACACTATTGGATTGAGTAAAATGACGCCACGAAGCAAGTTAATCTTCGATAAG
>Ga0307514_10004587_pt1 | contig 12670 bp, 10 predicted proteins | sample 16_EM_MG_FD_203088 | JGI IMG/M metagenome (GOLD analysis project Ga0307514, IMG submission 203088) | Populus trichocarpa ectomycorrhiza microbial communities from riparian zone in the Pacific Northwest, United States - 16_EM | ecosystem: Host-associated > Plants > Roots > Unclassified | place...
CAAAAAAAAAAAAAAAGGAAGGATCTTACTGTCCCAACTAATTTTGTCTATCACTGCCCTCAGCTTGTGCTTCCTTAAAACTTCTAAAATGATGCTTTTCTGGAATGAATCTATTATTATCATTTTACTCATCTATCCTGACATTCTTAGTTCTTCATTTGGCCAGTGAATATTAGAATCATTTTTTGTGTTTGAAGTCTTTCTCCACCTGGTCCTGCACCATTTCTCCACCTGTGGTCGCTTGAATCATTATTGATTTTAGGCTCTTCTGTGTTTCTGAATTTTTTCATAACTATGAATTTCTTATTTTGTCAGTGCCCTTTTATCTTCTTTTTTCCATTCGGCACCACCTTTTTGCACCACTCTCCTCCTTAGGCATTTCCATATAAGTGTAATTTTAAGTTCATACTCTATTTTTTTTTATCTCATGTCAGCAGGTGCTTAAATACTTCTGTAACTATCCCATGTAATTCCGCACCAACTGGATTATACTCAAGGGATCCTCTGTATTTGTTAATTTGATGTTCTTATTTTTTTTTTCTAATGAAGGACCTGATTTTGTCAGCTAGTTTCCTCTATCACCGATCTCAACATGTACTACTTTAAAACTTCTTAAAGGGTGCATCTTTTAGAATTTTTCAGTCGTTATCATTTTACTCGTCATCTCCTACATTCTTAGTTCTTCATTTGACCTGTGGTCATTTGAATCATATGTTCTGTTCCAAGGCTTTCTACACCTGCGTCCCAAAATATATGCCTAGGTTGTGCACCTGGTTTGCCTGTCGTTACTTAACTTGCAATTCTTGCTTGCTATTAACTCCTAGCAAACATTGCTTAGCACTTTTCATCTTCCATACGTAGTAAACATTTTAAAACCTGTGAGTGATGTGTGTCAATCTGCATGACTGTTTATCATGTCCAAACCATTGCCTTAGATGAGCTTTACTTAGCATGAAGTGAAAAGGAAAAGAAAGAAATGATATGACTACAGGTTTTCATTAAGAGTAGAAGAGATTAAAAACAAAATGTCAACAAAGGTTTAGCGAAATCCAAACCGTTAGGAACTTAGAGTGTAGCTTAATGATGTGCATGTAAAGATTCTTTTATGTCTGAACCGTGAAAACTCCTCCATCTAAGCTTTTTGGCGCACTTTTCTTATGCTTTAGACATTTGGTCTCAGAATGTCTTTACATCTGGTACTTAGTTTTCTATTCTTTTACTTGTTCAGTTGTATTTTTTTTTTAATTAATTTGGTTAATCATATGATTTCTTAGATATCGGATTCCCTATGGTTTCTCTATCCCCCGATGCCAACAGGACAGTCTTTGGTTTGTCATGTTGCTAGTGAATGCCTTTTGCATGGTGATATCGTATGGGAAACTTTGATGCGGAAAAAAAAAACACTAATGAAAACTAAAAGCAAAGAAAGAAAGAAGCAAGCAAAGAATTAAAAAGTAGAGAAAAAAAAGCTCGCAAAAAGAGAAAATTCAGATAAGAAATAGTATGTTATTTTATCAATTCATCAAAAGAAAAAAAAATGATATAAATAATAAACTCTAACTAATACAAATAATTGGGCTTATAGTTCACTAAATAAAATATCAAAAAAATAATTAAATTAAGCCCAACAAATAAAACTTCAACTAAAAGTTCAAATAAATTAAATCAAAACATAAATTAAAGCTTAATTTCTTAACGGTTTGGACTATCTTTTATCGTACATGATCACACAAGTGTGTAAAAAGTGTCTTGGGTCTGGTGTTCCCACCAACTCTCCTGGGGTTTGAAAAACTTGACTCCGTTGATTGTAGTTCAAGGCGACTTCAATAATGCTCCCAAAGATCACAATCAAGTTATTGTGATGTCTTTCTGATAATTCAAGTATAGTCTGAATCTGGTCGTCTAACTCATATATTGAGATTCATTAAAGTTCATCATTTTTAGTAAAAACTTGTATATTCAAAGTAGCATTAATATATTTTTTTTTTCAAAGATAAGGATAATAAGACAAGAGTTTCAAAATGAGTATTAGAGATAAGTTGTGTTTTATATTTAATGAAGTTCTTTATGTCAAAAATAGAGTTAATATCAAAGTTTGATGGCAGTTTAATGACAACTATTTGATTCAATCATTTGCAACATTTTAAATGGTCTAATACATTCACTTGAAATTTATGATTGGTTTTTAAAGGACATTGTTCATGGCTAATCTATATCACAAAATAATCTTTAACATTAAGTACATCATGATACTTATATATATCAGCTTGAAATTTGTATTGTTTATTACTTGCTTAAATTTATTTTATGATCTCAACATGCAAATTATGAATTCTACATGTAAAAAACTCAGTTGAATCATATATTTTAAAAAGAGGAGGCATATAAAGAATATCTTCAAGCTTTCTAGGTTCATAACTATGAACACTATATGATTTAGGATATGAAGTGAAACAAACACTATTTGAAGTTTTAATAGATATAATTTAAACATAACCTAGTAAATTAGGATTATCTTTGTTTTCTTCATCAAGTGTCGGGGGTAAGGGATCAGAGAGCTCAATATGTTGCTCTAAACCTATGATGTGTTGGACATCAAGCATGAAAGGTGGGGAATTAGGTAATTTAAGAGGACTAATATCATGAGACTTGTCTAACACCATATTTATCTTTTTAAGCAATTCCATTATAGTTGTCTAAAACTTCTTCCTCTACCACTAAACAAAAATTATTATATTCTTTATTAACCTCTTTTTCAGATCTATTTGGATTAATGGTGTTAAGCTCATTTTCTTGCATATTCTCTTCATCTAGGTCACTAAAGTTTCTAGTATTGAGTTCATACACTTGCACACAATAATTGTAAATCTCAGTTAAGATAAAAATTAAATTAAATAAAATGATAATATAATAAATACGGTAGTGATAATTATTTTAGAAATAGAGTTCTGAATGCGATTTATTTTTAAGAAAATTGATGCGACCGAATAACTAGATAAGGAAAAACACTCGAATTTAAAAGAAAAGGGCATAGTTTTAAGTTGTAGTATATAAGTGACATAAATATATTATTGACTTTTTAAAAAAGTTAAGAGTGACTGACCATTAGGGAAAAGAATGAGGGGGATTGTTTTTGCCAAATTTCTTCAATTTTTCTTTAAAAATCTCAAGCAAACACTTGAAATAAAAGATAAAAAAATGGGTTAGAAGGAGATTTAGCTAGGAAAGTGAAGGAAAAACTATGGAAATGGTTGCTTTAAAGGAAATGGTTTGGAGAAAAAGAAGGAAGGGAGAGAGAAGGGAAGGGAAAAACTTGTTTTCTTGCTATTTTTTTCCTAAGAAATTGTGGTTAAGAGGTGAGGAACCTTAATCAAAGCTTAATTTAAAGTTTTAGCATGTATTTTATTGGATTATGTATTGTTTAGCATTATGAAAAAAATTGAATTAGAGGAATTGATTGTTTTAATGACTAGTTTAATGCTTGGAACATGTTTATTAAAGTAAATAAACAAGGGTTAAAGTATCAATTTGAGACAAAATGAAGAAAAATCTTGCCTCCTTTATTAGCCATAGGTTCAGTCAAGTAGTTATGATGGGAGGGGGAGAATAGTTTTCAAATTGGCATATAAATTATATTGCAAGTTGTTCTAGTACGTAACGATGACAAATTAATGCGGAAAATTAAAAGAAAATGAAAAGGAACTCATGGTTCCCTTTATTGCATATTTCGATCATATTGGCCATAAAATAAGAGGGAGGAAAATTATTTAAAATGTGTGTGAAATGAAAATGTGATTTGAAGTTAAATTATGTACAGTAAATATTGAATTACAAAAAAAAAGGGAATGAAAATTGGATATATATATGGAAATTAATCAAAAGGTGTAACTTAGGGAATTTTGTGTAAAGGTTCAAAGATTTTGGAAAATAAAAAACAATTAATAAAGATAAAATTATCCTATGTTGGCAGGGGATACCATTGATATCGACATTACATGAACTTAATTAGTCGTTCCTGGAATTGAAAGACTAATGATATCAATGAGAGTCATTGATGTCAGCATTACCTGAACTTGATTGGTCATTTTCAGAATTGAGAGACTAATAATATCAATGATGATCATTAATATCGACATTAAATGAATTTGATTAGTCGTTCTCGGAGAATGGGAGACTAATGATATCAATGCTAGTCATTGATATCAGCATTAACTGAACTTGATTAGACATTTCCGGAAATGAAAAACTAATGATAGTCATTGATATCGGCATGAACTAAATTTAATCAATCGTTTCCAAAATGAAAAACTAATGATATCAATGATAATCATTGGTACCAGCATGTACTAATTGAATCATGTTTCAAATAATGATTAGAAACATCAATTTAGAATTGATATTAGCCTTGCTCAGTGGGCTTGAGTCATTTAATGATTTATGATATTATGATGATTAATGTAATTGTCGGAAATAAGAATGAACATGAAATAAAAAGAAATTTATTTATAATCTTAATGTTTTTAACTACTCACTTGATTATTTCCTAGATGATGTATTAAATATTGCATTTTGTTTCAGGATAATCACAATCACACCAAAAGTAGATTCACTCTACATCTTTTGATCATATAGACTAAGTATAATATTTGCATTTTGAATTGTAATATTATTTTGTTTTAGCATGTAAACATAAATGATTATCTTTTGTTGTTGTAGTTACTTAAACTAAATGTTCTCTAATATCTATATATGCTGGATTTTATGTTGAATTCTTAAGGATTGAAATTATTGCATTATATAACCTTATTTGATGTTGCTTGAATAGATATAAATGATTGGGAAACATTGATTTGTGTGGTTTATGATCCAAAAAAGATGGATTAAGGATTTAGTTTGTGTATGGATTTGAAACAAGTTTAAGTTGATAACTTAAGACCCCTTGTTATAGAGGAAACTTTGCTGAAATTTTGGTAGAACCATAATTTTTAAATTGAGATTTAAAAGGGGTACTACAATGGTCTTGATATTTTATCCATTACTTTTTATAAGTAACTCATAATCTTGCATTATAGTATAAGCTTGGTTAAGAGTGAAAGCATTATGAGTCTAACCTCTTTTCTAAAATCATCTTTCAAACATTTATAAAATCTATGTAAAGTCATGACTTCATTTTCTTTTATAGCACATCTCATCAGGTAATCATCAAATTGTGTTATATACTCATTGACATACTTGTTCCCTTACCTTATATTGTTTTATTGATCTAATAGTTTATTCCTATAAGATTGAGATAAATACTTCTCCTGTAGTTTTAGTTTTATTTTGGTTCAATTAGTTATGAGAGGTTTACCTCTGCTCTCTAAACAATATCCAACATCTTCCTAATAAAATTGAGTTTCACCAATGGATATCATCTTAGAAAATTTAACTCTTCTATTATTAGACAAGTTGTACCACTCAAAAAATTGATCCATATCACGAATCCATATATAAAAAATCCATGGTGTCCCCCGGCCGGCACGCGACGACCCGTTCTCATCGCGGGAGCAGCTCGAGCAGTCCACCGACAGCCGACGGGTTCGGGACTGGGACCCTCGAGCCCAGCCCTCAGAGCCAATCCTTTTCCCGAGGTTACAGATCCATTTTGCCAACTTCCCTTGCCTACATTGTTCCATCGACCAAAGGTTGTTCACCTTGGAGACCTGATGCGGTTATGAGTACGACCGGGCGTGGGAGGCACTCAGTCCTCCGGATTTTCAAGGGCCACCGGGGGCACACCGGACACCACGCGACGTGCGGTGCTCTTCCAGCCGCTGGACCCTACCTTCGACTAAGTCGTTTCCAGGGTGGGCGGGCTGTTAAACAGAAAAGATAACTCTTCCCGAGGCCCCCGCTGACGTCTCCGGACTCCCTAACGTTGCCGTCAGCCGCCATGGCCCGGTTCAGGAATTTTAACCCGATTCCCTTTTGAAGCTTGCGTGCGAACGCGCTGTCGGACGGGCTTCCCCCATCTCTTAGGATCGACTAACCCATGTGCAAGTGCCGTTCACATGGAACCTAGTAGCGTGATGGCAAAGGGCTTAAGATCTGCACAGCAGGTCTCGAGTTCGAGTCAGGGCGTGCACCTCTTGTAAGAGCCTGGAACAGCCGGTGTTTTACTCGCTCATCTGGGCCCACAAAGTGCGCTTTCCGGGGGGTGGGGTTTCCTCGAATCCAAAAAAAAAATGTAATATTTATTGTTCTTTAGGTGCCTTATTTGAGAACTCTCTCGGGGTTCAATTCTTTTAAACATGTTAATCATCTAGATTTGCAGTTCCTCTCAAATGACCTTATGACTATCATTGAGGATCGGGTCCATGGTAAGTGTAGACTTAAACTTAGACATTAGATGATCAAGACACAAATACATATAACACTAACTTAAAAACAAAATTGAGATCATGTACAAAAAGAAAATTAATTCCATTTTATTATTATTTTTTTAAAATATAGAGATTAATCACGAACAAAAAACACTAGAAAAATTTTAAACATGCAATGTTAGACCGTTGAACATAAGTGATTAATCAAATAAATTTCATAAATTTTTACTAGTTTCGATAAGCTATATAGTTATTAAAAAGAATTAATGAAAAAAATGAATGACGAAATATAAAATGAGCAAAGAATATAATGCAAGATGAGAATGTTTTTTAGCCACAAAAGAATACTATAAATTATAAGTTGAATAACAAGTGTATTCTCAAAAAAAATTAAATGAACTTCAACAAATCAAAGTTTAAGTAATTTATTAACCAAATTACATAATATTAACGATAGACTACTTGGATTATGTGAGCTATCATTGATGTTATGAAGCTATCACCGTGATGTCCCCAATAATGTCATTTTATTGCTTTCACTTATTTTTTCTTTAATTATTTATTTATTTATTATTTTCTAACTATTTTTTAATCAAGACAGAAAAATTGCGAATAAAAGTTACGAAGAAAGACGACGTGGAATTGGACAGAAAGTGAAAAGAAAAGAAATAAATAAAGAAGAGATTGAAACTGCCACAGCAGATTGATGCGGTTGGTGTCGTGCTGGTGTCTGGTTGTTGAACATGCCTCTTTGATTATTATTATTATTATTTTCACAAGACAAATTGCTCCACCGCTTTTGTTTCGCCTCCCACTTATTAGCATCAAGAACAAAAAAGCTTAAAACATATCCCATCAATGTCTCTCTTTCAAGACGTGAGTATCAAAGAAATCAGCCCCTTGCATTTATTTCTCTGTAAGACAAATTGATGTCTCTGTTCTTTTTCTCTACTGGTACTAGCTCTTGTTATTGCGTGTTTGGCCAAAGATTTTAGGTGGGCAAGTGGGTCGGCTGGAGGTGGTTGATCCACTGGTGTGGGGTGGCAGAAACTATGGTACTGGATAGCTGGCGCTGGAGAGGATGGATGATGGCTAGGGCTTGGGGGAAAATTAATAAACATGAGTGTGTTTAGCTGAGTGTGATTTTTTTTTCAGATATGGATTGTAAATAAAAAGATTAATTTTTTTTAACTGTTGATCATGATTCTATATAATTTCTAGGGTTTAGAAAGTGCATGTGTGGGTTGAATTGAAAATTTTCACAATCACTAAGAGATTGATTAATTGAAAGAATAATTAAAAGCTTGTGTCATGATATCAAAGCTGATGCAGAGCCATAAAAAACCAAAAAAAAATCTAAAAGCAAAGAAGGAAGGAAGGAAGCCAATGCAATAATTGAGAGTAGGGAAAGAAAAACGGAAGAAGAGAAAATTCAAATGAGAAACAACATGTTATTTCATTGATTAATCTAAATTGTCTAAAATTTAAAAAAATATAATATAAATATTAAAATCTTAAATAGAAAAAATAATTAAGCTTATAGTTTTGAAATCTTCATTTTCCCAATTGACTTGATCAACAACTATTAATTGTTGGTCAAATGACAACATCTATATACATGTATGTGTGGAAGATATATATATATATATACCCCTGCATGTATGTATGTTTCATGGGCGGCATGGTTTGAATGCTGGTTGTGATTGTGATATAATTATATATTCGGTTGTAGCTAGGAGGAACTTGAGGCGCATGGAAAATGAGGAAGGATGTCCTCCCTCCGTGTAAAATCTTGTCAGAGTTTATATATATATATATATAGCTCCACATTTGCACCCGATCGAGTGAGAAGTATACGTACACTAGGACCTCGAAAAAGACTAGTCTAAAGCACGTATCTTTCAGGGTTTTTTTAGAATCTTCATCGTGCATTCTGCTTGTTTTATTGCAGCTGTTGGGATTGCGTCGTCCCTGTATTTCCTCACAACTTTGGAATAGGATGGGAATCAAGAGATCAATATCAGCTTAATTTCTGTGGGTTAGTTGGTTCGTGGTAAACTGAGGAGATCAGCCAGCAAAAAAGTAGTCGTACTAGCTAGCTAGCTAGTTGGGACGTCGGTGTGATTTTTTTATGCTTTTTTTTATGTGCAGTGCAGCCATTGGTGCCGGGGGGGCATCAAGAAAGGAAGTAGATGTCAAAGAATCATCTTACAGGTGTCACAGTTAACGCGGTCCTTGAGCATGGATGATATTTAAAAACACCATGATCAAGGATTTCACGGCAGATTGGTCCTTCAACGACAAGGAAATAAATCTGAATGTTGTGAATCTCTCGAGATCCCATCATATATGTTGTTTCGCAGCTGACAGTTGAAAGCATTAATTATGCCATGCTCTTATAATCAGAAGTTGGTGAACGTCGCCACCGCAAGGATGCGTGTCAACATGTATTTACCTGGGTTAAGTTAATTAGAAAAGTAGGAATTATGGCATGGGGTGGGAGAGAGAGAGAGAGAGAGACAAAATAGAAAAGTAGATGGGAATTAATTCTAGCTAGGAAGAGGAGATAAAAAGAAAGGCGTTGCTTGTTTGATTATGAAATGGGAGCCATAATTAATTAAGAATCTCTTCATCTCGATCTCTACACAGTGTGGTGTCTGTCACTAGTGGCTGGCTGGGGTGCTAGTATTGTATAATTACTACGTACGTACATGATACATCTGATCAGGAATGCAATGGTGGAATCAATGGTTCTCCTTCCTTCCCACTAAAACGAAAGCTCGTGTTTATTATTATTAATAATAATGCACGGTCTCCTACGCTTTCATGCCCATCACCATCAAAGCATAGGCCACGAGCAGCGCGTCTTCTCCTCTTTCCTCCATTTTCATCGCATCAAGGACCCTTTTTCTTCCTTGCTTTTTAGATGGCCATCAAAGTCAGAGACAGCTCCTATTCCTGAGCAGTACCCAGGAGCTGCGAATGAAATATGAACTGATTGATATTCTGAGAGCAGGAGGCCATCTGAATATCAAATATTATGCTTTTTAGTTTGATTTGATATGTATCTCGTCATGGCCCTAATACTCTCGCACTGTATTAATTGCGGTTGGTTGAACAGTACCACCCTCGCTCTTGGTTTTTCTGTCATTGAGTTTTCTACTCTTTTCTTCTTCCATTCCATTGATGGCTATGATTTGGCCGCGCCTTCTCAGCCTTGAGCATGTGAATTGGAATCAAGATCAGCTGAGATAGATCCTCAATATTTGATGGGTCATGATTTGACTACGCCTCTTGTCGATTTTCAATTGCAGCATTGATGATAATATCATGAAAGCCACACACATATTCTTTTCAACAAGGACAAGCTTCCAAAACTTTCCTATGAGCGCAGCAATCCATCCTATATTTTGGATATTATTCTTGTTATATTTGTTAGATATATAAAAAAATCTGTTATTCTTCTATCAATATTAATACACATATTAGATATATTTTATATCTTTAATATTATCAATATATTAATATTTTAATCCTTTATCTTTATAAAAAGACTCATTAACTATAAATATAACATGAATACTTTAAATAAAATATTCAGAATCTCCATTCTTTACTATATTTTTATTTCTAGGGTATTTATCTGTAATATTATTGTATTTTCTCTTAAAAAGTCACTAACTTAACTATTAAAGAGTCTCTAAATTCATCAAAAATAATCTTTTCACATATTTCAAGCACTAGATACAAGCCATCTCGAAAAAAAATCGGACTTTTAGAGAACAAACAAATTAACTGCCTATCAAAGACATGAACATTGACATCTATTTGTATTTTTTATTTTTTAGGGTTTAAGATAAGAGAGAAATTAAAAAGGAAAATGAGAATCATTTTGGACTTTAGTAGCAACTCCTGTAACTCTCACAATAATTTCCTCTCTATGTGACAATGCATGATTATTTAGAATGTAAAACTGATCCAATTAAGTTGGAGAGATCGTCAAGTTTGAATTAATTACCTTATCACATACATATATTTAATCGGAAGAGTTTTTATATATATATGTTATCAATTCTATCTAAATGGACCCTGATAAATGTAGAAATCAAATAAATAAAAAAACAAGAAGGTCAGAGGTGTTGCTCATAGAAAATGGCTGCAGGAGGGGTTGACGACGTCGCATAAACCGCCCCAGCCAATGCCAAGGGGATAGCAACGATCATGATTGTGATGTAGATTTTTTATTATTATCATCATCACAAGGGAGAGCTTGATTCGATCGTACATGTCAAACACGCCATAACAGGTGTTCGTGTCCCTCCTCCCACCGCTAATTAGTCCTCAGCCACAAGTTTCCCTGTATAATATTGCAATATTTGTATTTGTTTGCTTGCTAATTAATAATGATTTTATATATAATTAATTGGCTTAGAAGCAAAGACTGCAATAATTAAATAAGGAAATCTTATCATTGTTGTTGATCTACATTTAGTTAGTGATTACCATCAAATTCCATTAATTATATTTTATTTCAAAGAGGTAAATAGCTTTGTACTAATCCTGTGCTAATAATAATCCAGTCTAATTAATAAAAAACAGAGAGAGACATTGAGGGGTGGGGTGATGCAATCAGCTGTTCAGATTAATTGTTATTGTTTTTTAAAATGTTTTTTATTTAAAAATATATTAAAATAATATATTTTTTATTTTTTAAAATTATTTTTAATATCAATATATTTTATATAAAAATATTAATTAAAAAAAAAAAAAAAGAGTAAGAGAACACAGTTTGACCGCGTTCCGAAGGCGGTGCGTCTCTTAGTCCGTGTCACGGCATCCTCTGTTTTTTTCCTTTTTCCTTTTTTGAATTCTTGATTTGTCTGGACCGCCCATAGATAGCCGCAGGAATATTAGCCACACTTCATCCATTAGCCTTTCACCCCAGTACCCCCATTGGCTACACCTCCTGCTGCTGCTGCTGTGTGTGTGTGTGTATATATATATAAATGTTGGTGAGTGTTAAGTATATCAACTTGCCATTAATTCACAGCTCAAATTAAGAAGAGAAACTACACCTGCCATTCACAGCTCAAATTAAGAAGAGAAGCTACACCCCCCGGCCCCTTCTGATCTCCTCTTCCTATCATCTCCTGATTCATCTCCTTTGCCGGGCAGTTAGCTAGCAAGGTTAATTTAGTCCCTGGATAAGTACTGGAATGACAAAGGTATACCCCAACGTCGCTCCCACCACTACTAATAAGAAGCAGCAGCTGTTCAATCTCAAGCCCGCTAATAACGCCTTGGATGTAGATCATGCGGTTGTCCTAACCGTGTGGAAGAAGTCTTTGCTGTTCAATTGCCATGGCTTCACGGTCTATGACGGCAGGGGCAACCTTGTGTTTAGGGTTGACAACTACATGGCCACTTCCGGTAATAATGGTGAGATCGTTCTCATGGATGCTGCTGGCAAGCCTCTCCTCACCATCCGTCGCAAGGTATACATGTATAATAATAATCTCATTTAGTTGTAAATTTCTATACTTATCATTAATAATGCTTTGATTACTTATTAGACAAATATTAATGGTCTTACTAATTTATATCTATATGTAATTAATTTGCAGAGGTTGAGCCTTGGAGATAACTGGCTAGTGTATGAAGGGGAAACAACCACCAACCCTCGGTTTTTGGTGAAGAAGCATGTTAACATCCTCAACACAAAGTGTTTGGCTCACGTTAGTCCGGCCTCAGGCAGTAACAAGAACGTTGTGTACGAGATAGAGGGATCGTATGCACAAAGATGTTGTGCCGTATACGATGAGAAGAAGAGAAGAGTGGCTGAGATCAAGCAGAAAGAGTCGGTGGGTGGGGTGGCTTTTGGTGTTGACGTATTCCGCCTCATTGTTGGTCCAGAAATGGGAACCTCTATGGCCATGGCCATGGTCATCCTCCTCGACCAGATGTTTGGCTCAACCAGACGATTCTCTACCTAAGCACTAGCTATGGCACTTGCCACAAACATGGAATCAAAGGCCAGGGTATATTAATTTATAGTACAGTACATAATTAATCTGCAAAGAATGGATGGTCATCCCATTCTGATTTTGAATTTTGATCTGCTAGCTTTATCCAGCTTGAACACTGTGGGAACTGGAAAGTTAATTGTAACACCACCATCACCATCTCGTTCCTGAGGGCCTTTACCTTCTTGGATACGACCTTTTTACATGCAAACCCCCACCTTTTCTTCTTTAATTCTTCTTCTTCTTCTTGTTTTTACGAACTTTTTACATGCAAATCCCCACCTT
>Ga0307514_10004588_pt1 | contig 12669 bp, 12 predicted proteins | sample 16_EM_MG_FD_203088 | JGI IMG/M metagenome (GOLD analysis project Ga0307514, IMG submission 203088) | Populus trichocarpa ectomycorrhiza microbial communities from riparian zone in the Pacific Northwest, United States - 16_EM | ecosystem: Host-associated > Plants > Roots > Unclassified | place...
TCATATGATAACACAGTCAGGCTATGGGATTCAGCAACAGGAGGGTCATGCAGGGTTCTCGAGGGTCATTTAGGTGGGGTTATCGCAGTTGTGTTCTCACCAGATGGAAAGTTAGTTGCTTCTGCATCATTTGATACCACAGTCAGGCTATGGGATCCAGCAACAGGAGGGTCATGCGGGGTTCTCGAGGGTCATTTAAATGAGGTTAACGCAGTTGTGATCTCGCCAGACGGAAAGTTAGTTGCTTCTGCATCATTTGATAACACAGTCAGGCTATGGGATCCAGCAACAGGAGGGTCATGCGGGGTTCTCGAGGGTCACTCAGAGAGGGCCTGTGCGGTTGTGTTCTCACCAGACGGGAAGTTAGTTGCTTCTGCATCATATGATTCCATAGTCAGGCTATGGGATCCAGCAATAGGAGGGCCATGTGGGGTTCTTGAGGGTCACTCAGGTTGTGTTTATGCAGTTGTGTTCTCGCCAGACGGAAAGTTAGTTGCTTCTGCATCAGATGATAAAACAGTCAGGCTATGGGATCCAGCAACAGGAGGGTCATGCGGGGTTCTCGAGGGTCATTTAGATGAGGTTAACGCAGTTGTGTTCTCGCCAGATGGAAAGTTAGTTGCTTCTGCATCAGATGATAACACAGTCAGGCTATGGGATTCAGCAACAGGAGGGTCATGCGGGGTTCTCGAGGGTCATTTAAATGAGGTCCACGCAGTTGTGTTCTCACCAGACGGAATGCTAGTTGCTTCTGCATCATATGATAACACAGTCAGGCTGTGGAATCCAGCAACAGGAGGGTCATGCGGGGTTCTCGAGGGTCATTTAGGTGGGGTTACCGCAGTTGTGTTCTCGCCAGACGGAAAGTTAGTTGCTTCTGCATCATTTGATAAAACAGTCAGGCTATGGGATTCAGCAACAGGAGGGTCATGCGGGGTTCTCAAGGTTCATTCAAGTGAGGTCAACGAAGTTGTGTTCTTGCCAGATGGAAAGTTAGTTGCCTCTGCAAATGGTATGACAGTGGGACTAGAAGGACAGATTAAGGACCTAGCCTTCCCTGATGCGACACAGCTGAATACAGGCCGGAGTATGCTGACTCTAACATCTCACCCCACACGAGAGATCCTCCCCCCACTACTCCATGTTACTGGTGGATGGGTGGCCTGGGGTAGGAAGAAAGTACTATTCCTCCCTTACGATTATCGACCACGCTCCTCCGCGGTGAATGGCAACATTCTAGTAATGGGTCATGACTCTGGTCATATTACCTTTATGCCCTTCGATTTTACGGCTCTCGCCCTTGATTTTTAACACCTGCTTTCACCTACACAAGGTTCAGTTGTTGTTCAAGGTAAGAAACTATGCGAATTGCTGTTATCCCATATGCGGTTTTTTCTCTTTTTTTTTTGAAAATAATTACTCCTATCCCATATTCAATTGAAAGTTTAGTTAGCATGAATTCTAAAAATGTATGCTAATTCATGAGGCCGACTCAATAGGAACGCAAGGGCAGACAGGCCGATGACAGAGGACGAGGTAGTGGGTGATAGAGAGAATATGGGACATAGTGTAGATACAATGCATTCTGGGCCGCTCGCGGGCAGCACATGCCTCCCACGGGCTAATTCTTTCATTATGGTAGACAATGCAGTTGAATTGATTACCTAGCTAGAGCTATATAAAACTATACATGCGGTTTCAAGAAAAACAAAAAAGCCTATGACTGATTCCGGTGCTGGCGACCTAGCGACTCCATTAGATGTCTACTTAACAGCCTAATTTGTATCCATTCAGTCAAAACTGAGAGTCATGATCAGCTCACTTTGGTGTGGCAATAGATAGAAGAGCACTTGAGGTCATTTTTAAAGCCATTTGCAGCGACGATTTGAGCAGGACTTTTTGCAAGTACATGAGACAGAAACCCGAGTTGTGGTACATAGATGCCTGGTTGGCTAATTAATGTAAGTGTAGTTTATCTAGCTTCTGTTACATGTACCACGTTCAGTCATAAATTCGTATTGTATATCTATACCTTACATCCGGTCTATATTTTACACCAAATTGGTACTGTATCCCACATTGGACTTATTTATCGAATTGAGTAATTAAATAAATTGCTCGCGGGGGGGCAATAGTAGGTTAAAAAAAAAAAAAGGTGGGGGGTTCAGGGTAAGTACATGGCAACAACTACGTATGTAACTATACAGGGACATGGAGGTATTTAATTAAGATATTCCAATTTGAAAAAAAATCAAAAACATAAAAACATACCAACCATTCCACCATTAGATAGATACCTAGATGCCTGTAAATATTTTTATTAAGCTCAAGCTTGCTTTTTTTACTATGTACTGTATGTACTGGGAGCTTTTAATATTTGACATCCTTGGATTGCTGTGGTCGTGGTCATAGAGGCTAAGGTAGGGAGGCACTGGACTGGACTGGTATACAAAGTATTTAATTTTTATTACTGGCATCGAGTTATATGCGTGCGTGTGAAAAAGATTATAGCAACTCTGCACACTGCATCCTACCTCCTCCATCTTCACCACCAACCCCCCCCCCCCCCCACCCGCTCAGCCACACCCAGATATATTTTCCCGATCAAAGATTACACACCTATAGCTAGGTGAAAAATAGTAACTTATACATGCATGCACACACATATACTGTACATACACAATGGCATGAAGACATATAACCCAACTCCAACCCCACCACCAATACCACTTCTAATCAACACCATACCATATATTCACTTCCCCTCAACCCCCCCCCGAGGCAAGCTGTGGGTTGTGGGTTAGGGTTTTTGGGGTTTCTTTAAACGATCCTTCTGGCAATGACAACAGAAGGGTGGATTGAGGACGCAGTTTTATTCTCTTCTCCAGTGCTAAACTGATTATGTATAGATAGATATGTATACCCTAAATATAATACAGAATACCGCCGATGGGCATATAAAAACATACTACTTACCCTGCCGACCTACAACGCCATACCCCTATGGCTTCTTCTAGGCACCAGACCCTACCGCCCCTCCCAACCCAGCCCCCACCTACTTACTCCAAAAACCTCTTCACCGCCCCTCCCACATTGACCAGATCCAACAAGAACGTATCATGCCCAAACAAACTCTTATCCTCCCCCAACTCCACATGTGTCACCACCCTATTCCCCGCAGCCTTCAGTGCCTCTGCAATCTCCCTTTGCTGCCACGCCGGGAACAATATATCACTCGCCACTCCCAGAATCAGCGTGGGGTGATTTCTAAGCATTGATAGGCCCTTGACCAAATCCTCCGGCGGGTTACCAGAGGTTGTTTTCTCTTCTGTAGACAACTCTCGGGGCTGCTCTTTGTATGGCTTCGAAGGGAGTGTGAGGGTACATGAATCCTGCCTCCCCAAGGTGAAACTTCCATCATCCTCTGGGCGGGGGAGGGTAGGGTCGATTTTCCATTGATTTCTAGCCCGGATTGCATTTCTGTCTGCGGTACTCCTGGCCCCGAGGTCGAAGAGATCCATGGCTTTACTAACATACAACAAGCTATTCGCGTCATACTCCAAACACCACTTCTCGCCAGCATGGTCTAGATATGTCTCAATCAAAAAATCCGGGCACAGTGCAGGAGCCTTACGTTCATCTGCTCTCTGTCGCCCAAATCTCTGCTCCCATTCTGGTCCACTCCGGTATGTGATGGTTGCGATTTGTCGGGCGAGTTTCATTCCCGTGTGCGGGGGGACCTGGGGGGGAGAGTAGTAGAAGCCGCGATTCCAGGCTGGGTCAGCCATGAGGACCTGTCGCTGGGTGTGGCGCATAGCGATGGAATATGGGTGTGAGCGGGCACAGCCAGAGATGGATATTATGCGGCCTATACGGGAGGGGTAGAGAGTTCCGGAGCACAGAGCGAGCATTCCCCCCATACTGCTCCCGACGGAGGCATAGAGATTGGTGATGCCGAGGTGGTCGAGGAGACGGAATTGTCCGTGGACCATGTCCTGGAGAGTTAGGATTGGGAAGCGGGTTGCGTATGGCAAGCAATCACTGGGGTCGATTGAGGATGGGCCAGTGGAGCCATAGCAACCCCCTAGCACGTTCGTGCAAATGACAAAGAACCGATCCGTGTCTACCGGTTTCCCGGGGCCGATGAACCTCTCCCACCAGCCAGGCTTGGGGTTGGCCTCATTTGAGCGCGCATGGCTAGATGCGCTGAGCCCCGTGTGGAGCAGGATTGCGTTGCTTTTTTCGGGGTTTAGGGACCCCCAGGTTTCGTATGCGATAGTGAATTGGGGGAGAACGCCGCCGTAGTCGAGGAGGAGGGGAGCAGTGGAGGTGAAGGACTGGTGGGCACCGGTGGTGTAGGTTGGCTCGGGGCCAGTGAAGGAGGAGGGGATGGTTGATGAGGTGGCGGAGGCTTGGGCTCGGGATTGTAGGGATTGCGTGCGGGCTTCAAGGGCGTCGAGACAGGGGAAGGACATCTGGGGATTGGAGCCGCCGGAGCGGCTGGGGTGTGTGCAGGATATATTGCGGACATTGAGGGGAGTGGAGGGTATTCTTCGCATTCGGTGCGGAGCTAGTGATAATACCCGGAGCTGGCGGAGGGCGTGGCGGGGAAACATGGCGGGGAATCCCGGGGGGGGGGTGGGGGGAGCTGGATGCGGGTGCTTGCAGGTATTGTAGATGTATGAAATGCGAAACGAGTTCTATTGAGGTCGTTTATTGAAGCCGCGGGCTGCAGAATGTACTGGGTCCTGCCATTGAAGCTGACAGTTTGGGTCGTGGTGGTGGTGATGCTGGTGGTACAAGCAAGCTTTGTTGGTGGGGGCAGATATGCAGCGCTGCATATTGTACATGCATATATGTAGGAGTCTATACGTCTGTGGAGCCTTGGGGCCCGTTCCCGCCCCTTTGAATGTAGTACATTCTATTGTAGTTATGCATATGGTATACAGTACAGTATTATAGCTCAAAACTTCCCCACCAGCATCTGCCCAATCATATGCTTCGCTGTGAAATACACCGTCTTCCACAAATTGCCCCAATCCAATGTACTCGTAAATGTATCCAAAAATCCAAACGGCAACATCGACGGGATCCATCCTGCAGCAGCAAGCAGCAGTTTAGTATTCGAAAAATAACTCATCAAACCCACTCCGGTCGGCGCGTGCTTACCTTGAGCCAACTCCAACGCATACCCCTTGAGAACATACTGGTTCCCATATCCCCGCTTCATATGGTTCTGATCTCCCGGCTTGAAAACCATCGGCACGACTTGGTGCGGCAACACAGACCTCTGCTCGCCAGCCAAAATTGTGAAATAGTCATCCGCCATATGAATCCCCGTATGTCCTTCCGTTCCGAGCGGGGTTCCAAAGATGATCAAGTACTCTGAAATCGACGCATGAAGGATCACCATCGAGCCCTATACACACCACACATTACATTAATCCCATTCTCTCACAGCCTCAGAGCCTAGGGTATTAAACTCACCATCGCTCCCCCGGCATTATTAAAAAACCACTCCTCGTGGTTCAGATCTGCTACATACTTCTTCCCATACTCCTTTTGCAGCCTGCCCGTCAGATCCTCAAACAGCAGCGTAGTATTCCCATTCTCCCCACCGTAAAGCTCGATACTCTGCTGGCATAGCTCCTGCAGCTTCGCGGGACTGAAGATGTATAGCCTTGGAAGGACGTTCTTGTCGAGGAGGTAAAAGATGGAGAGGAAGAGAGGGAGGTAGATTGCGAACGAGCGGAGGCTGAAAATGCTGCACCCGCAGGCCATTGTTGCGGTTGCGGATGGTGAAGCTGAAAGGCCGCCCTGGGGGGGCGGTGAAAGGGGGGGGAGTTGGGTTTTTAAGTGTCAATGGCTACGGGAGAACCTTTACACGGTATCCGTGCTGGTAGTGTACTGTCCCTGCAGGGTCTTGGCACGGGGTTTGCAAACATGTACAGAGTAATGGTAATGTAAACGTTACATGTCAGGGTAATGGTGATCATCGCGTTATGGAACCAGTAATCATCTGGAAATCATAGGTACCGTAATAATCCATCAACTCCCAAATAAAACTATACCCTACTAACCCATAAATCAGAAAATACATTTCGATAGGAGGACCAGCCTTCAAACTACCATTACTGCGCCTCCAAATTCCACCCCACCATTTGATTCAACACATACCCCACCCTTCCCTTCTTCCCCGCCCACTCCTCTCCACTCATCCCCGCCGCATCCCGCCCACCCACATCCCTAAAATTCATCAACCTCACCTTCCTCCCATCCATCCTCACCCCTCTCAGCTTCGGGTCATTCCAAAAGTCAATCGTCACACTCCATGTAACCGCCTCCCACGTCCCCGGCACTGCATCTCTAGGAGGTGGATTAAGCACCCACTGGTCATCCACTCCCTCCATAGTGACAATATACAACCTCTCCTTCGATAAATCGACTTTAACATGTTGACAAGTCTTTGTGAACGAGAAGGTAAGCCTTCCACCGTATTGTGCAATGACCTCATCATCGAGCCGACTAAGTTTTGGCGAGATACTATCCTCGAAAAACCCTTCCTCCTTGAATCCCCCACAAACCGTCGGGCGTTTCCCCTCTCTCAGCTCCATGGTAATAAACTCCTCCCATGATAATGGATTAGCGATAAACTGATCCTCCGGGTTCTGCGGAAAGTGCCGCCTTCCAAACTCCTCCACGGAGCTAGTGAAGCACTCTGGACTGAATTTCTTGTGATACCCAGCATTCGGTGGGCCTGTGACATGTCCCGCTCCCCAACACGAATCGATAAGATGCCACCTCCCCAACTCTGGAACATACACTGCGTTCCACGCATGGCCGCCCCTATATTCAGGGATTGGGTCTCCGGGCTTCAATTCTTTATGCCCATATCCCTTCGACCCGCCACTGATAAGCTTAATATGTGCCGGGTCAATCCCGCCCCCCAGTCTCGCAAGTTCAACAAATAACTCTGCATACCCCTGACAAACCGCCAACCCAGTTGACAGTGTATCCTGTGGTGTCTTATGCTTGACAGAGTTCCCGAAAAAGGATTTCGTGTCGTAAGCGACATTGTGATGTAACCAGGTGAATATCGCTCTTGTGATATCCAAGGTTGAGTTCGGGAACGGAGCGGATAAAGCTGTGGCAAGATGTTTTAATGAGGGAACGGTCGTGCGGGAGAGATGTGGCGCGGCAGCGATAGTGTCTGCGAGGGTAAAGTCTCGGCAGCGGAGACATATTGGGTCTTCGTAGGAAGGGGAATGTGGAGGGGTAGGGCGGAAAGAAGGACTGTTCAATGGAATCTGGGGGCGGGTGCTGGATGGTAGTGGGGGCGGTTTGGGGCGGGAGGCCATGGGAACTGGTGGAGGTGATGGCGGGGTTGTGTTGGCTGGCCGGACAGGGTGGGCTGACTGTAGGGGCGGGGGAAGCCATCGCCGCGGGGTTGTTGCCTCTGAAGCCTGGGGCCTCGGTGGCTTTGGCGGTGGGGTTTCTTCCTCCTCCTCTGCTTCTTCTCCCCTCCTACTGATGCTTGAGGATGACACTATTCCTATAGCTGTGGGCCTCCGCGGGGGTAGTCGTGGTGGCAGTGGAGGTAGCGAAGTTGTGCTAGCTGGAGTTTCCTTCTGGAGCGTCCCTTTTGTCGCCCCATTGCTTCCCCTCTCCACAGTCTGCACCGAAAATGCTTCTTTCCCATTCCATGCTGGTGGCAATGACCGCACGCTATTGAGCGAAGTATTGCTCGTCTTCCTCGCTGGCAACCTTGGTGGGGGGGCGTTAGATACCGAAGACGGGGCGATTGATGGCAGCGGTGCGGTTACCACCCGCCTAACTGCTGCTGGTGGTTGAGAAGGTGGGGGTGGAGGTGGTGAGATATTCCGGCGAGCCGCTGCTGGTGGTTGTGACGGTGGTGGAGGTGGTGGGAGTCTATTCCGCCCAGCAGCCGCAGGTGCTTGAGGCGGAGGTGGTGGTGGCACCGCCCTTTCACGGCCTGGAATTGGAGGTGGAGGGGGCCTTTCTCTCTTTGTGGGAAACGCCGTGGTAAGGATCACGGTTGGACGTAGCTTCGTCAGGCCATTGTTGGCATCTTCTTCTTCTTCTGCTTCTTGCGACGGTCGGCGGGGTGTAGATGGTCTAAGGCCTATTGGCGACCACGGGACCTCGTTGATGAGGCGGGCCGGAGGTTGTGTCCGTGGAGAGGGTTGTGGGTTTGTAGTATCGCTTTGCTCGGCCTGGAGCTTCAGCTTCGCTAGGCGAGCAGCAATACCGCCGCCCGACGAGGTGTCGATTTCCGACATGGGCCCAATTGCAGAGGACAGTCCTATTTCTTTTCAACCTCTTTTCTTTAGTCCTTCTCGGGTATACGAGCACTGTACTATATATTCCTCAGCGGCTTCAGCTATGGCAAGTATAGACTTGGGGGGGGGGGGCAATTGCTTGTGTTAAAGTATCGTCGTTGCTATTGGATGCGGCGACACTTGTAATATATATACGCAAAGTACGTACAGTATGTACTGTATATAGCTGCTGGAAGACCTGCTCAAGTTTTTATTTTCTTTTTCATTTTATAAGGCTTGTCCACCTCTTATATTGAACATCAGGTACTCCGTATACTTAGGCGCCATAGGGCGGGTCTGGCGGAAGGGTCAAGCAAAGCTTTTCTTAGTACATTACTTACCGTAACGTGAGGTTTGGCTTGCGCCCCCCATCCTAGTGCTGAGGCGAACCTCACAACTGCCTGATGTTACAGATATTGGGATTGAAACAAAACAATCCAGAGTCAGTTGCGAAAATGTATTTGTTTCAGTCGGGAATGCTATGCTGCATGTGCTTGTCACCCACCCCCCATTCTGACGGTATGGTGATGTAAATTGGCCACCAATTGAGTGCTGCAAGCCCCGCCAACAGCCCGCCTCTACTCCGCTTTGTGACTTTGCTTCTCCTCAAGCCCCGCAATCTTCAACTCCAATTCTGTCTTTTTACGTATGAGCCCCGCACGGTATCCCTCCAATCTACCCCATCCCACCCAAGAGCCCCAAGGTTAGAACCACAAGCTATTGCGCACCCGCGAGTGGAAGGACACACCGTTGAATTTTCTCAGCAGGAGTCTCTTGGCGGATCTTTTGCCCGACCTGTCATCATGACATTAGCTGCTGACAGCGCTCTGTAGGAATTGTGTGCGCACCTCTTTCTTCTCAGTCTCAGTCTTCAGAACAGCCCCTGCATATGCTCCGGTGGCGGTGATGAGGGCAACAGCACCGGTCAGGATATATCGTCGGGCTTTGACCTTGTCCATTGCGAAAGAAGTCCAGTCCAGGGCTGTGGTCGGCTTGGGGTTGGGGAGAATCTAATTGTTAGATGGGACACCAGTACCGGGCAGCCTGTCAAGGGTTTTTTCGGCCAATTTGGGTTCTTTGGCCTATCCGCGACCACCCTGCCTTTGTTTCCCCCGTGCCTCGTCAACTTGTGCATTTGATTCTCCGTCAATTGTATCTGCCGAGGCTACGCCAAGCCCGCGTTATGGGAGCAAGTACACCAGCCAGAGCTTACGTTTGATTGCCCCTCCCCCACTTGTTCCTTTTTCCTCCCACATCTCAGCCTGACCACACGGTGGCATCAACACGAGTCGGTATTTCATTGGCAGCTCTGACAAAACTCCAGCTGTGAGGTCATCTGAAACCTTTAATATCTACCTAGCTCAGGTTAGTTCACTTTTCCTGGCTGTACCCTCGCACTCCTAAGTAACTTGAACCAGCCGCAACTTAAGTCTGCGTTCTTTCGACAGGACGGACAAACATCACATTGAACTCTGGTCTACATTCCCACAGGAGACATGAGTGAATCAGCTGCCGACCCACCACCGTTGCCCAAGGACATTGGGGTCCTCGGTGTCCTGGTGCCTCTCATCCCAACCTACACCCACCTCCTCTTGACCGCTCTCCTCCCCATCGTCACTGGTGCGCACGCCTCTCTCGGGCGCCCAAATAATGTTCGTCCTCCATCAAAGAAAGTCAAGAACAAACCCACCACCCCATATTGCCAAAGCAAGCCACAGAGTAAAGATGGCAAACACACCACGCCATCTCTCCAAGGTGATCACGACGATGAAGACGACGACGATGAAGACGAACTAAGTGCGGTTGAGACCCTCACTCCAAGAGATGCTATGCTGTTCCCCATTACTGCTGGGATCATGCTCGGCGGGCTCTACCTTATTATCAAGTACCTTGATGACCCAACCATCCTTAGCAAAATGCTAACATGGTATTTTGCCCTCGTTGGGATATTTGCAGTCGGCAAGTTTTTTGCCGATTCGTTGGGAGTTGTGGTGTCTCTTGTTTTCCCGAGGCGGTGGTCCCAGGTGGTGGGCGGAAAGAGGAGAGTATACATTGCTGGTCATGATCGGTATAAATTAGTGGTCAGTGGTGAGGAGAATGCCGAGGCCGGAGTCGAAGCAGAAAAATTTAATCCCTTCCCAAGGAGTATCCTTCCTATCCCCAAGTCTCTCTACGCACCAATATGGTTTTACCGCCGCGCCCTGTTAGCAAGGTGGGCAGTAGTATCTAAACTCGGCCGTGGCAAGGATAATACTACTCGTACCACCTTCTGGATTGGAGACATTATCGGTTTGATCATAGGACTCGTTTGCGTTACAGGATATGTCATTAGCGGGAAACACTGGATAGGTACTAATATTATGGGAGTGTCTTTTGCCTATGGCGCAATGCAGCTCATCTCTCCTACTACCTTTGGCACCGCAACACTCCTCCTGTCGCTGCTCTTCCTTTACGATATCTATTTTGTCTTTTACACTCCCCTTATGGTAACCGTGGCTATGAGCCTCGATGTCCCCATCAAGCTTCTTTTCCCACGGCCTCCGCTTGAAGGCGCGGACCCAGCCCAGCTCAGTAAGCGCTCGCTTGCGATGCTCGGCCTTGGGGACGTCGTCCTACCAGGAATCATGATGGCTATGGCCCTCCGCTTCGACTTTTGGCGGTGGTGTGAAGCCCGTAGAGTCAAAGAGTCTAAGGCAGCTGGTGCGGAAGCCGCTTCAGGTGCAGTCACTACTATTTCCAAGGCACAGCTGCCGGCTTTCATCAAGCCTACTGGAACGTGGGGCGAGCGGCTATGGAATTGTGGAGCAAAAGGTGTGGGAGGGGTATTTCCAAAGACATATTTCTTTGCAAGTATCGGCGGATATATAGCGGGAATGCTGGTGACGCTGTATGTCATGCATGTGTGGAACCATGCGCAGCCAGCATTGTTGTATCTGGTCCCAGGGGTGTTGGGAGCGGTATGGGGGACGGCGGTGGTCAGGGGGGAGGTTAGAATGGCCTGGGGATACACTGAGGAGGTTGAGGAGGACGAGGACGAAAAGAAGAAAGCAGAGAAGGAGAAGGAGAAGGAGAAGGAGAAGGCCAAGAAGGGGAAGACCGAAAGCAAGATGACTGTGGACAAGGAGGCGGCTGAGAAGGAAAGGGCTAGCGAGCCTTCCCCTGCCAAAGCAGAAAGTGACAAGCAGCAGGAGGGAGGCCAGGATGAAGCTAAGGAGCCAGAGAAGCCTGTTGATGCGAAGGAGGAGTCAGAGACAGAGCCGGCAAATGGTGAGGACAAGAAAGAGGCCGACAAGGAGGGTGAAGTTGAGGATATCGAGTTGGTGGATGAGAGTGGTGAGGCGGAGTATATCTCTGTGAAGATTGTCAAGAAACCTGCTCCCGGCGCGGCTTTTGCTCGGCGTTGATATCAAGAATAGAAAACTTGTGGTGTCTGGTATTTCTCTTTTTCTGTGGAAGTGGAATTGGAGTTTGGTCTCGTATACAATAGGTCTGTTCTAGTTAGGGGTATGGTCCAGGAGTGAGTTGCTATGCATAGTATTCAATATATCAATTTCGGCCCTGGACATGGCTCTGTAGTTTAGCGGTACAGCTTTTCCACGTTTCATGCCACTCGGTGGATAGGCTCATACCCGGTTTCGGTTCAATCTCAATAGGCACTAGCCGTGATCCTATCCTATTCATGATACGCCACATTACCATTCTTTATCTCTCTAAATATCCAATACCCCAATATCTCAATATAAATATTATTCCCAGTTTCTTGTATTATCGACGATATTTCGGACTTGATACCCAAAAATGATACTGCTGATTGCCTACCTGTTGGCCTCTCATATGTATGAAGTGGCATATATACATACTCCATCCAGCTCGCACCCCCCCGGGAAAGCGTGTTTCTTCGAGGATCTGACTGGGGGAGGGGGATTCAAGCCTGGCTCAGGCGGGGGGGCTCAGGCGGGTTGGACATTGAATTCTGGGTTTGTCCTCCGCAATCCGGCAATGAGCTTGTTGTACATACCTCCTAACTCACTCCCCCCCCTTCGCCCTCCCCCCGTCCCCCCCCCCAAATGCAGGTCCAAAACCAAACCTCCCCACACCACACACACTCCCAAAAGCTGATAATTGCCCACAGCGGATCCTACCGCATCGAGGACTCCTCAGGGAGATAGATACACGTATTGCTTTTCGAACCTCCATTCCTTGCGGGCAAAGGCGGTGGTGTTCCAGGCCCATCGTGTTCCTCCCGGCGCTAGGGGTCGGGTTGGATCGGGGGGTTTGGAGGGTGGGGTTATTGGTGATGGAGGTGAGGGAGGAGGTGGCAGGAGAGGTG
>Ga0307514_10004590_pt1 | contig 12667 bp, 9 predicted proteins | sample 16_EM_MG_FD_203088 | JGI IMG/M metagenome (GOLD analysis project Ga0307514, IMG submission 203088) | Populus trichocarpa ectomycorrhiza microbial communities from riparian zone in the Pacific Northwest, United States - 16_EM | ecosystem: Host-associated > Plants > Roots > Unclassified | place...
TGCTTTCATCCGGCTCTCGAATTCCCGCTCCCTTCCTGCTGCTCTCCTCCGGCTCTCGCATTCCGCCCCCCCTCCTGCTGCTGTTGTCTCGATTCTTATTACCTGGTTTTGAGGCCGGTAACGGCATCGGTAACGGTATCGGCATCGGTATCGGCCGGATATACTTCTCATACCCAAACCCTACCATATGCGTCCTCGAATTCATCGACACTGCTTTCACATTCCCAGCTTTAGCTTGTCTTTCCCTCCCCCTGTCTCCGCTCTCACCCACTCCTACTCCCTCCTCCGTATCCCTCAGATTACTCGCACTCCTCCAGCTCTTCAACTGCCTGGTCATACTTGGTAATGGTATCTGCAACGAAACTACTCTCTTCTTCCGCTTATTCTTCTCCTCCGCCACAAGGTCCTTCAAGACTTGCTTCTGCGGCGAACTGACCGTCTCACTCACGACCCTCCGTTTCTCAGAATAAAGACTAATCCTACTTCTATTCTTAGAAATGATCTCCTCCCAAGCTGCAACCACTCCAGTTTTATCCGCTCGAACCTTTGTCGCGGATGTAGGTGTTGTGAAAGATTTCCCTGGTGATGGTGATAATGATGGATCCCTCGATCGTTCCGCCCCCGTTAAACTTGTTGCCGTGTATAATGATGGTATTGGCGGCACTGGTGGTGGTGGTGATTCTACCCGTGGAGGAACTTTCAGTCTCTTTGGCGTCCGGTTTTCGCTTTCTGATGCAGCCACCGAATTCCAATTCCAATCAAGACTCAAATCGAGACTCTTAACGTGTAACCTGGGAAGTCGCGGTGGCGGGGAGGAGCAAGATCGGGGCCGGGAAAATGCTGGCATCGTGAAGCTGTATATATGCCTTGCCTGTGTACCAAAACAATAGAAGAAAATGAAATAATGTCAAGGCCGCGGAGACAGTAGCCTAGCTCCAGCGGCTGTCTACTTAATCGAAAGAATTTGTGGGATCCTGCTTTGCTTTGCTGTATTTTTGCTGACGTTTCCCTTCACTCTTCAAAACCAGGATAGGTGGGTATGAGTATGAGGCGGTACTGGGATCCAGGCTCTCAAAACAACATGTAACACAGCCTGACCCCGCTAAACGTCGCAATCTGCAGATATGGCTCGCAAGGCAACCGCGTTGTCACGGCTGGATACCCGTTCCGTGATCTCAAAATCCCTTCTGTCGGTGTCGCCGGCGTACAGGAACTTGGCGCCGAGGTACTTTATCCCGCTTCCAGTTGTTAAAATCTTGAGAAGGTAGAAATGGTAGTTATGAAGCTGGTTAAATCGTTAGCATGAGAAACTGGTATAAATGCAAAACATCAAAAGTGCATGAATTTGGGTTGTCAGCGTCCAACCCTGGAGATCAGCTGCATTCCGAACCTCCTAATAAATGCGTGTGGGTGGTGGGAAGTCATATTATAGAGTACGGTAGGTAGCATGAATAGGGAAAATGGGACAGGACCCATGATTGGATATCGATGATGAGACTTACAGCTTTCCAGGAGCGATAGTATGTTTGATATGGTTATGGTGGCCTCGTCTAATGCGTTCGTTTGTTCTTTCGTCAAGTCACCCTCAAGGTGGTACCGTATACCATCAGCATGTTCAGCAAGCAAGTAATATCGGAGAGTAAGCACTGCCACCTCAACCGGCCGAAGCGATCCAGGCTAGGAACGGACGAAGAACGCGGGGCGAAATCATTCGTATATATGTCCCTGCAGTGGCATCTCCACATATCGATAATATCGCGTCCCCATCTCTGAGACTGTGGTGACTGGTGTGGATTTTTCATATTCCAAAAATACACCTCAACGAATTCGAAGCCTATTCTTTGCATAGCTAGTCAACACCTCCGCGACTAAGAAAAGCACTCTGGAGCAGGGGGGTGAGGCCAAGAATTGGACACAGCAAGCCAATCGGTACAAGGATAGGAAATCCTTGTCGTTGGTCGGTTGTTTTCTTGTGGAAGGGAGGTCAGATCTAAGTGGCTATTGATACATACATACCAGGTTAACGTAACGTGCGGCTGAGGCTGGTGGTCGCCGGGCTATAGAGGAGGGGATGTAGGTTGTATGTAAAGTGGAGTCCATAAGATCACTGAGACTACAACTCCAACTCGATCTTGTACAGAGTACATGTTATTGTAGAGCACATTCATATCTCGAAAAGTTAAGAGTGCCAATGAACTTTAATTTGGGCACAGAGGTATTAACCTATAGTGGACTCCACACTCATGCTCGCGTTCTGCGGCAGTTACATAGGTAGGTTGAGTATTTATTCTACTCTACTCTAGAGTACATCCCCTCTGCCGTATAGACTCAAAAAAAAAAAAAAACATCCCCTCTGCATGGAATTTAAACGAGAGTGCATGCATACTCCACACACCAAAATATTGATAGCTCATTGGGTAGGTTTGGTTTGTTTAGTTCAATAAAACGTTGTGGAACCCTAAACGCGCGCCTTATCCGGCGCCCATATCGAGACTGAAACCCAATTGTACACGCCACACAGCTGATCCCATCATGAAACACCAAGGAAAATGATATGAAACAGCTGACAGAAATGCTCTACGACGTCTGGCACGTAGGCATTTTTGTGACCTTATTTACCGAATGATCGCGGTGAATGGTACTTATCCAGTGCACTTCTACTTTTCCGTTGCCTAAATTGAAAAAAAACAGGAGAAAGTTTCAAGTATCAATGATCAGTCCCTCCCGACCTTCATATATAATTACATTTACATATGTATATACCTGCAACAAGGTCCGAGTACCGGTACCACAGCTAAGAGGATTGTCCTTTCGTAGCACCAGCTTGACGACATGTGGGCAAATAGCTTCCCGTGTTCAACTTTTTGACCAGGACTGTTGCTAGCCCTGTCTCAGAGTTGAGGTTACACACACCGCACGCATGTCCAAACCAAAAATAACCATGTGTACACTACCCAACTAAGTATGATTCATTCTGGACTTCATAGACATGACCAGTCACTCTCGCAATGACAGCCACTCATATATAACATCGTAAATCAGGACTGGTCAAGCTCAATCGCATAGCATCAGAATTGCTATAAAATCATTGGCTCAAAGTTTTCACAACTGGCAAACAATTCTGCAACCCAGTCAGGATACAGTCTTGGCACAAATATGCTACAATTTCGGGCATGAGTTGGCCCAATTATGGAAATCCTATCTGACACATGAGTACAGGGGAAAGAGAGTGCTAGCCTGGTGGAGATAATCCAGTGGCCAACAAGGGTTGCTTCAATACAAGTTCTGCAGTGCAATGCAGCTTCCACTGGGGAAAACATATTGTGTCAGTACATCATGCTACCAATCTCTTTCCCCTGTATCCGTGTAGTAGTATCCACGTTTCGAGGAACCCCAAGGCTGGTGGCATCTAGGTGTACGTGTAAACTGGAAGCCACAGTAGATTTCCAAACTACGTACTTCATGCAATTGCAAGCCCATGCATACGACCCGCAACGGGAGAGAAGCGGGGGCTATATACCTCAAAGGTCAGGGGAACAATATGCCGTATACAGGCAATGCCCAAATATGGATATACAGGTCCTTGCATGTACTCAGTAGAAATTCACCGCTACCAAGCGGAAACAATTACCCCTACACTGTGGCAAGTGTTCATGCTGGTAGAGATTTTCAAATGAGATCTTCCAAACCACACGGAGAGTGAATTTCCCTGGTGACTGCTTCAGCTCCCTGCACACCCACAAACTTATTGTAGCTGCTTCCTAAATCGGTAGGCAGGAGTACAGAGGTCTATTCGTTTTGTTGTGTCCAACGATAATTCCAATATACAACTATTTACAGTAGACTTACTTGATGAGTCTAGCCTTGCAGTAACCTACTCTTAGAAGCAATTTTCGCTGATGAGGGAGGAGAGGAGTTGGTATGGCAGAGATTTTAGCACAATCGAAAGAAACAGTACGTAGTATGACAGAAGAAGAGGTGGGGGGCATCCAACTCCACCGCAATTACTGATTGTTCCTTCCCGAGAAATCACCGTTTCAAAGGAAAAGAAGAGAGAGGTTTCTCTAAAACCAGGTGTATGGTCACTTCAGGGTAATGCTCTTCAGGCGGTTTTTTTTTTTGAAAATCATAACTCGCATTCAGGCTATCTAGTCTATGGCGAGATCACACTACATGTGTGAGGTTACCCACCTCGGAGTCGGCCCCCTGTGGTATATAGTTTGTTGGGTGTTCGTGGTAGCACAACTGAGATATTGTCATCAGGCGGACATAAAATAAGGAGAACTGCACATATTCACTTGTAGCATCCGTCTCATATCCTCAGGCTCTATAGGCGTATAGACTCAAAAAAGAGATCGCTAGTATGGAACCATGCGCGCATATTTGAGGTGCTTTCTCTCATCGGGTAAAATTCACTGTGTTGAACTCCGCAAATTGCACATTAACACCACGGCAACTGATACATATACTAGTGCACCTCGCAGCGGGGGGGTTGAAACCTGAAGCCCATCATATAAACTGGTTGAACAGGGACTTTATAACTTATCTGGCGTATGAAATTTCCGATGGGCCCAACATGTTAGAGGGTTGGTATTGATATATGGAGAGTATCATAGCCACTCATTCAATTTAACACTCCCTCAGCTACCTTCAGTATACACGGCAGTAGCCTAATATGTACAGTACTAACTTTATGTCCTTAGATAGTTGCCGCTTATCGATTTTGTCCACTTATGTCCATAATTTGGCTACCTAAAAGGGTCTGGTGCCGAGACTTATGAGACTACCTAATAGTCTACTAGTACTCTGTAGTTACACGACCCAGATGAAGGAGGTAAGGCGGAGTCGAGGAGTCGATTGGTGGCGTACTGGGCGACTGGGGTGGGGCCATCGGCAAATAAAATGGGGACAAAATCAGGTACACATCACATAACCTAAATGTACAAATTTAGTGCAACTTGGCACATTATAATTTCCAACCCTTCATGATCATCTCATGCCCTGAGTTTGATTGTCTATGTTAGTGATTCTAATCATCATATATGTATATACTGAATTGTAAACTCCTCCCCAGTGCTTCCTAATCTGGTTGCAAAACCCACCGACGAAGCAAGAGTGCTTCCACACTGACAATCACTCTGTGGCCTCGATTCATTCATTCATTCATGTGTTAGGCCATTGTGTGTGCTATATAGGGTGCCATCAGTTGCTACTCTATGACCGAGATAGTCCGGCACTTTGCTATCTGTACGAGATCTATATCTATGTGTATAACGGACGCCATGTATGGTGTGCCTCTTACCCTACAATAGCATGTGATCAACCAAGCTGACCTATGACGGCGTTATGTATCTAGACCCACCTACACCTACGAGCCCAATAAGCAGGATAACATTAATTTCGAACCAGGATTTCTGGTGATCCTGTTTGTGGCACTTACCAGGGCGCCAGTCACATGCGACTAGTACCAAGAACGACGCCTTCCAAACCTGTATACCAGCCTGGTTGCACAACCCACCGACGAAGGAGGCTGTATACATGGTTAGGAATTGAAATTCTAAATTTTGTTTAGCAAAGCCTCGGGTCAGGGTACAGTTTAGGAGCCGGCGCGCAACTGACTCTGCTCTTCCAGGTTTGCAACTGTTAACTCCAGTTGTGGCGCCAGCCAGCTTCTGCGAACATCGTCACTAGCGCTCTGTTGAGACTCGAGAGACTTGCCAGTGTGCAACCAGCTGAATACAACCGTCTGAGATGCCTAACATGGAGAGCAATACAATGGCAAACTCATGTGGACGGTCAAGCTATATAAAACCAATCAATTGTCTGGCCCTCCCAGCTTTCGAAGTGATTAGCTTAATATTCTCACCACGTACTACACCAATTTAAAGCTCTGTTATATGGCTTCAACTGTCAATATGAAGTTCAGCTCCTTCATATTTCCCACCCTTCACCTCTATCGCCACTGCCGCGCCGGCCCCCGCACCTGAACCCGCACTCCTGCCTCCTGGGTCCCTTCTCCTCAACATCTCCGGGTTGTCCAGTCTCGCCCCCCATGCATGCCTGTTCAATGGTGTGCCATGCCCTGGCTTGCAACTGACAAGCTGGAATCCCAATCCAAACAAATGTACCCTTCAGTATTCAGTACGTGTCTCTCAGGTATGTATACAAAGACAAATGACCTGGATATATGTATTTGAGCTACGAATTTCGCCTACAATATACATGCTAACACACAGCCCACAGGTTATACAAGGAATTTTGTAGCTGAGTTGACGCCTTTAAGAATTTACAATCCGCACAACTCCGCCATCACGTTCAAGCTTTCCGGCGTTGATTATAAAACCAAGAAACCAGTGTCTGCTCAATTTAAGATCCAAGCAAACTCATACTGGGATTTCTTCCCATCCTCTCAATTTACTTATCTGGGGGTTTCATACCAAACAATCGGGACTTTGGGGCAGTTGGCTGGGGGACTTGCATTTTCCGTCAAGGATACAAATGGGCAAGGGACAACGGCAGGTTTTGGGCCAGTCCCATATATTGCGAATAGTTGGGGCTTGGATGTTTATGTCTGTCAATCTTAGTGGCTTAGCTGTATATAGTAGGTGAAGTGTTTATCATGGATCGGAAAGGAAAATAGTAGCTTTACCAGTAGATATACTCCATACCACCCTCTTGTTGATTGACTCGATTCACTCGACTCCCACTCAAGCCAAATCCCACCCTACTTAACCTGTATGAAACCGCTTTTGCATATTTGTCCAAGTAGTTTTCATACTGACTTTTCTCGAATCCGTCTAACGGTCGCCATAGAATCATCATACCATGATCAAAAACGATCTGTGAACGTTCTAACATGCTTATGCCATGTCTGCTATATGTATAACATATAGGTAAGCTTCATTTAGGCTATGAAACTGTACATACTTAAAGTACTGGGTGCTGAGGTTAAATTCCCTCGTAAATAATTGCTCTCGCTATAAGCTTAGGAGCAACAAAGTGACCTCTACATACAATTGTAAGCTGCCTACTGGCACATTCTGCCTTCGCAGAAGGAAGTTGTTCTCGGTTAGCACAACCGTATCCCCATATACTCTAGAATGAATGTACTGTACGTAATATGATGTATATCACCACCAATATCGCTCAATTGTGCAGGCAGCTGTGCATGTACCACGGCCCGCGCTGTGAGATAAGAAAATCACCTGGTGTGGGACGGCACACTTAGGCATGCAATAAACAATAGCGATGTGTCACAGATCCAGATCTATAGTAGCCTTGCTCATCCCACTCGGAACGGCATATTACATCATGGCTGACTGGAAACATATTTTTCCATTTATGTAAAACTTTGCAATTTGCCTAGTAGGACCAAGACTAGAAGTTTTGGAGAGGTGGAAGTTGGTGTTACAAGCAAGATTCTCTCCGACATCTATAGTTCATTGAAGTTGATTGTGACTAAGGCATCCGCTATGGCAGTACATTTTTTTGGGAAACAAAAAACGGCTGCACAACACGACAAAATTTTAAACCCCCTTCTCTTTTACCTTGACAGTCACCCCCGGCAACAGATTTAATTTGTCGATTGCCTCCTGTGTGAGTTTGCAGCTGTAGTTGAGAGAGAGATACGTCAGAATTGGTCTTTTCTTTATTAAAAGCAAAAGGATGGTGATGGCAACTAACATGTACTTTGGTGGTAAACTCTCCTGAATACCAAAGGAGTCATTTCCGATATCCTCTTTGATGATTTTTTGGACCCTACCGCAGCAGGCCAAGTATTAGCAGCCCAATTGGCGAGAATTTCCAAGGGCGAAAGTCTCACTCCTGATCCTGTTGTTCCCAGGATTCGACACTGGCGAATTGAACCTGTGCAAGATTGCGTTCCGTTAGACAAGCTTGAGTTCCAGGAATAGATAGGATTGGTGAGCGATTGAGTGACATACTGAACAATCTTTGCGGCACGCTGACATTGTTATGGTTGTTTGGGTCTTGAAGCGGTTATATGATACTATGATGAAGAACACGAGTTGTGAAGAACAGGATTCTAAGTTGGAGTCGGCTCTTCTTATAGAAAATTTGGGTTGGCTGCATCAGCAAGAAACAATATGAAATTTAAATTAGCTCCCTAAAGATCCCTCCATCCACAGACCCAATATGCGGTCATCAATATCCTCACCATCGAAACGTGCTCAGGCCATTTTCATGTATAGCCAGTAGATACTGTTTCTGCTATGGATTCTTAGAGGTTGGAATAGTGAGCAGAATACCGAATATGGTGCATGCTACCTGGTAGGCTTATTGAGTAACTGGCCATGCATATGCACCCTCTCCATGTCGTATTACGATATGCTGCAAGATCCCCGCGAGGAGTTTCCTGTATTAGCATTTATTAAATATCGGCTGGAGTGAGATGTGGACTGAAATGATCTGCTGATCCAGTCTCGCTACGATAGCCGCTTGGCAGAATCATTCAGTGCACATTTCATACTCCGTATTTATTTGATTCATGCTACCCTTAGCTTATCAAATGTAATAGCAGCTGTATATAATTCTTTTGGAGATAATACCTAGGTGTCTTTTCTATGGTGAAAAAGGCCCCAAAACCTGACAGGAGTTTAATGCGCCATCCCCGCACTAGGAAATGTGGTGCGCATGGCTTGTTTTTCAAAGACTAAGAAAACGCAGGCCTAATCGTGAAAGCAAAACTTACGTACACCCTGCATGAATTTCGAAAGCTACCAACTTGCGGAGAGGGGGCTCTGGGCTTATGAGAATTTCATTTCACGGCATAGCGTGCCTACCCTGAACATAGGAGTGGGGCACTTGCTCAAAAACTGGCACTATATAGTGAGTGATCTTAAAGCTGCAAGGAGCATGTGGCCTGGTGCAAGGCTGACGTTATATCGTCCTATACAAAACTTAAAGTATCTATCCCTGGGGCCGGTGAGACACCCACCACTTTTGCATGAATGGCCGTGACGAGGGTAAATCTATTGTTCAAGGCAATGAAAAACAATAGAACAATACTATTCATGCAGAAGTGGCCGACTAATGCAAGAATGGCCGTGTCTCACTAGCCCAAGGGATAGCTGAACATCTACTTGTACTGAACGTGGTTCTCTCAGGCTATTGGGCTGTGAACGGCCAAGGCTAGTCTTTATTGGGCATCCAAATAACAAATACGGTAGTGGATTCCTGATTGGGCTTATTTTGTGGGATACGATTACAGCTGTGATTTAGTCTCACTAAATGGGCATCAATTTTGCTGATTGATAGATGTAGAGTACTGTACGTGGTTGAGGTTTTGGATGGTGTCAGCAATTGCAGGTTATGAAGTTGCTCCAATCATGGGAGCTAGGGATTTCGATTCGAAGTTGGACTTGTATTGTACAGTACGTAGAGTGCTGAATGAAGTTACTTAGCAGAACCAACAATGCCAGTAGTTCAGCAACTCCGTGATACGTCAACTAATATAAATAACACGAGTTCGAGCAGACACCTACTCCCCTTCCATTGATGATTTTGTCAATAAGGTGAATATTGCCCACAACTCGCTCCCAGGCTCGGAGCCCACACCGAATTAATATTTACGAATACCCCTGGGCTGTTAGTCCATGTGCATATCTGGTACCTCTTTAACAATGATATTGACCTTGCTCCCCATCAGCAAGAGGTCTGCCTAATTAGAGCCTGGAATTATAACCGAACCTAAAGGAATGCTTGACCCAGCCCAAACAGTACCACTTCCAAAATTGGTCCAAGAGCCGTCATTGAAGCCGTGAATTTCCCCCAAACAACACCCAATAAATATTTCCCCGCGGGATCCCCCAGAATTTTCCCAAGCAGAACATTACTCGTCGCACACATCGCAAATGCTATCACTGCCAACGGCACGGTAACAAACGCAATAGGCCCCGTCGAAAATATCATCGCTACTGCAATTGGGAGAACGAAAATCTCCGAGGGAATTACACAGGCAATTGTAGCTCCCACCCTAACAAGATCCGGTTTCTTTATAATTTTCCCTAAAATTCCCGCAGATTTTGCAACGCTGAAGAATAGTACCGGGCCTGAGAAGTATTGCACATGGAGAGCTATGCTATGGAATACTGCTGCGGAGCCGAGGAAGAACGCGACCGGCTTGAAGCAGGTACACGTGTACAGGATACTGCCGATTGCGGAGGAAATTCCCGCAACAACGTTCATTATGATGTACGCTCGTACTGCAGAAAATCCAGACAGGTCGGAACAGCTGTTGAGGGTTTTGAGCCCCGCAATGATGGAGTACGTGCTCCATCCTAGAGTGAATACTCCACAAATGAGGCTTGACACCAATGTGGATTTCTCACGATTTTGCTCTAACCGTTTCTCTTGAAGCAGGATGAACATACATTTGGCCACGCAAATGACATTCATGAGGGATGTCGAGAACCACCAGAAGTAGCCGAGTACCCCCGTTGGTATGAACAGGCAGGTTAGGACTTCGCTATACTTGTTGTGCAGTTCGGTGTAGTTTAGATTGCTTTTATCAACCCATTCGTGCTCGCCAAGTGGTGGGGGAATATATCGGTTGTGGTCATTTCCTTGTGCATTGGCAAACCTGGGGATAAAAACTAAGGTAGTGAGGAGGAGGAGGATGACATAAGGAGCGCCGAATAGGCTAGGTAATATAGGGAGGGAGGGCATTGTATGCATCAAGTGATATTTAACGTCCGCTTTCGAAAACTGAGGAACCAAGATTCAGAAAATTTAATCAATATATGGCCTCTATTTACTTGATTCTTGTGCGGGGTACGCAAGGCTTAGCTGTTCTTTCTGTGGCTGGCAAGCCATTTGACCAATCGATATTGATAGAATTAGTTTCTGCCTAATCCGATAACAGCTGCATTTGCAATTTCAAGCAAGGCTGTGTACTCTACTTCAGTGTACTCTACATATGTATAGACTGTATATGTTATTGGAAGATGTACCCGTACCCAAGCCGCTGATCTACAGTGCATGCACAGAGCTGAGGATTAGGTTGCATGTTACTCCGTACTGAGCTCCAATTGCAACCAAGAGCCTGGCCATAACCCCACGCCGTATTTGTTTTCGTGGACGTGTCGCCCGTCGGTCTATCACAATATCTTAACGCCCTTTCTTCCACAATATAAATTCTGTGGGGCTTGCCTGACAGGGAGATATATTAGGGTGGGGCTGATTTGGGCTGCTACAAATACTTGGTTGGAATTCCGAAGAGCACCAATGCCTGCCAGCTCACTTGGGAAATGATTTTGGTCGGACAAAGAAGGCGCTTTATGAAATAGTCGTTGTCCTTGACTCCGCTCCAATTGATGTTCTTGCCATGGTGTTTCCCCCAAATTTCATCGTTCAGAAGTATCAGCCGCCAAATTTGGCTGTCCATATAGGTTGTCGCTTAAGGATTAGATCAGAAAAACTTTGACACTAAAAATATACAGGCAGGCCCGGAAAACCACCAGAACAAAAAACTCCGCGAATTCGAAGTGCCACGCTGGGCCTTAAGTGAGGTATGCACATACGAGCTCCGACTTCAAAAGAGAGAAAAAGATGGCACGCCTCGACCCGCCTGCTCCTCTCCACACGTCATCTACTCTAGAGTAGCCTGTGCGTGTACTAATAGGTCTAGTTAACATGGGATCTCCGATACAAGTATGCCCATTGTGTGGCTGAGATTCTTCCCTCGAAATGGGAAGGCTAAAATTTAGCGCTGATCGAATATATTGCAGAGTTCTAACAGTAGTCTCCATAATAGTGAGTCAAGTGAACAGAGCAGCACCTCAGTATAATTAACAGGACTATGCAAGTGCACTTACGGTAGTTTTATTTTGGTATATACCATGAGAACTGCACGATTGTTCTACTAGGAACCTTAACTTCCAGCAATCTTTCACTCAGCTAACGATTATTTAGAAACTGCCCTAAACTCAGCCGTGGGGTTCAGTCCCTGCACCCTATTCCAGAATCCCATTCCTTACACCCATTATACTGTCAAAGCTTTAATAATATTCATGCTTGTTCTTACCCTGTGCTTAAACCTCTATAGCTATGTTATGGATATTGCATCTTACCTAGACATCTGACCAGAGAACGAACTTCTATAATAGATATAGGATATAGACTATCTACCTAAACACTTAGCTAACTAATTACTAAGGGGTGATCTAGAGTATTTGGGTGTCGTTCATATAAATTCTGGGCAAACTAGTCTGGGTCTGGACATCCCAATCAGGAATGCATTACTGAATTTGGCAGTTAGTCTTGGTACCGGGCCCTCGATTTGGCAGTGCAAGTACACGGCCTGGCCCAAACTAATATAGGCTAGTCGAGGTCACAATATCATAATTTGTGCAAAGGACATGACAATATGAACAGCTCAACGACCACTACTCACTAATCCCATCTTCACCCCCACCTTTCCCACACATCTTCCTGCCTTGCCCACATAAATTTAACTACTCCTCTCCTCTCTCCTCTTCATTACCCCTATTTAACCACCCACTCCCCTCCCTCCTTCCTACCATTCCCTGTTCCAGCCTCAACGGCAAACTCTGCCACCACTTCATCTCCAATTCCTCCTATCAAAGGCATGACTTCGTCCCCACCCGCACTCCCCACCCTCTTCCCCCCCGCATCTGTGTCAGTTGAG
>Ga0307514_10004591_pt1 | contig 12667 bp, 17 predicted proteins | sample 16_EM_MG_FD_203088 | JGI IMG/M metagenome (GOLD analysis project Ga0307514, IMG submission 203088) | Populus trichocarpa ectomycorrhiza microbial communities from riparian zone in the Pacific Northwest, United States - 16_EM | ecosystem: Host-associated > Plants > Roots > Unclassified | place...
GAAGCCATGTTCTTCTCACCCACACTCCTCACCCTGACCTCCCCACACCTCAACAATGACGTACGAGTAATCTGCCTTTCGTCTGGAAACTCCGACGGCATCGGGGGTGTTCGACGGGGGGAGTTTGTTAAGTCGTGTCGCTTGCTTGGGGTTGATGTTGGGGCGGAGGGGGAGGCGACGGTTTACGCACCAGATATGCCCGGGGGGGGGCCGTTGGGGAAGGCTGTTGTTGTTGAGGATGAGGCGCTACAGGATGGGATGGGTGTCGTTTGGGATAGCTCCCATATCGCTACCACTGTCCAACATATCCTGCGTCAATGGAGCACACAGTCGAGGGGCGGCGCATGGGTCCCCTCCATCATCATAACCTTCGACACCCATGGCATCTCCTCCCACACAAACCACATCTCCGCATACTACGGCGCAAAACACTATATCCACCACTCCTCCCCCTCCACAAAACTCTACACTCTCACTACTACAAACCTCCCCCGGAAATACCTCTCCATCCTCGATTTCCCTATAACCTACCTCTCACACATCTGCAGGGCTAAGAGCCTCTTACTCGTACTTGGGTCAGACGGATTCAAGAAGGCAAGAGGGGCAATGACTGATGCCCATGTCAGCCAGATGAGGTGGTTCCGCTGGGGGTGGATTTGGTTGAGTAGGTATATGGTTGTGAATGATTTCGCTGAGGAGGATGTGCTGGGGGCTGGGAGTGGGAGTGGAAAGGCTGGGAAGAAGGAGTTATAATTGCCTATTCATATGTGTACCGTGGGGGGGAGGGGATATACCCAGCCGGCCATATTTCATCACTTAATGCATAGTCGCCATAATTCACACGAGCGAGCCATACCTTATTACTGTGGGTCTACATAAAGCCCCAAACCACAATTAATTCTATGCCCCAAAAGCCCAAAGCAGAACAAGAACAAAATATGAAAGAAAAAAAAAGGAACCAGAATTGACTAATCCTCCCATCCACTCAGCCCAGACTTCCTAGTGGCCCTGCTCTGCCTATCTCTGTTTATCACCCTACCCGTATCTAATCCTTCCCCATAACCCCCCACCCTCCCTGGATATAACCTAAACCCCTTAGATATCTTGGACGTCTGCAGCGACAAACTTACCCCGCCACCCCGCCCTGCCTCTCTAGCCTTCCCGCCTGGCTACTCACACACGAATCAGCCCCCTGAAACTCAGTTCACTACCCACAGCCAATACCCTACTAGCGGGTGTTGGTGGATCTTTGTCGTCAACCATGAGAAATGGCTGTCTTTTGGCTCGACGGGGATTTCTGAGATGAGGAATGTGGAGGTGGCGGCTATGAGGTAGAGAGCTTGGATACTGTAGGTATATACTGTATATATACGTATATTGCAAGACTGTATACAGTACCATGTCCAAATCGATATCTGCAGCTGATGGCTGGCTCAGGCCCGGAATCTAATTAAGGAGCTCTACCTATAGGGCAACACATATGCTCTCATACTGGCTACTGTAGCGAATGTGGCGATGCTCAGTCAAAAAAATATTGATATTCTACCTCCTGGGGATACTTCCTCTTTTGTAAATGACTAGCGCATAAACTAGTGGTTAAGGGCCCCCTCCCTGTCTCGCCATACAAATCCGTTGCGTGTAATAAACCAAATCACAGGGTTTACGGTAGTCTGGCTGCACTGCCCCTCGTAGGGCAGTGCAGCCAGACGAGGTTTACGGTATCTATGCGGTACCAGATACGGGTCTTAACGAGACACTAAGTTACTAAGTTGATAATCAAACATCACCATCAACCACCACCATGCTTAACCAGTAATATCAATATCCAAATCGGCAGGCATGCGCAGGGAGATATATACTACCTGAAAGATGTTGACCACATCGTTTAGCAAGACAGATCGTATGCCCACGCGCTGCAAATCCGAGAAAAAAAGCACTATAATTACAGGCATCGGATACCAATCGAAGTGTCTAATGATTCTTGCTTCCATCATGCATTGGGAAATGTACCTAGGGTCGTGCCATCCTCATCCCACAAGGTCTCGTGTCTCATACTTTATGAGCCAGACATCAATGACGTCTTCTTTGTGCAGGTCCAAATTCCAGATGATGTTGGTTAAAACCATACAAGAATCCACGGATCTATTCTCCTGATTGCAACATCCCACTAGGAGACCAGCCAGACCCAGGCACATAGAAGGTGGTCTGATTGGCACAATACCCCGCTAAGACTAACATCTAAGGAACAATACCGGTTTCATTGTGAAGCAAGAAAATCGGAAGTATCATCCTCTGTGCCCTCACTCCAAGTCACAAAACAAGTATCAGACTGATCACAATATATATGTAGGTCAGAGAGCCATACTAGATTGGTACTCCCCTAATGAGACACGAGAGTAGTCTGGCGGGCACCGGACGGTTGAGCGAAGCATAAATAATGAAAACTTTCAAATACTCAGAACTTACATAGACATATGTAACTGATGCGGGGTATCGATACAAGTCGGCACAAGCCGATCTGTGGGAGGTGCCCTGTCCCTTCTTCGGGTGCAGATGTAATCCCTGTATCGGCTAAAGCCCAACGACCTCACCAGCAGCTTATTCGCTTTCTCGAATAAGGGGTCTGCCCGTACGACTAATGCCAAAGTCGTATGAGTGTGGGCTGTGGTGGTGTGCCTGTGTTTTTAACGTATATATTATACGGATATATTATACATCGAAAACTATGACTAAGCCCAAGTCTGCAGGCCTCACAATTATGCTTCACAATCTGAGAAGGGTCTTGGCATGAGACTAGCTTGCATAAGATGGTGTGTCTGAGGTGAGTTTGGAAAAAAAAAAATGGAGCTAAGAATAGTCTCGTACCTCAAGGTAGGACTTATCTACCAGTCTGCGGTTAGTGCGAGCCAAAATAAATTACATCACCAGCACTATAGCGACAATACACTTGGTCAGGTTTCGTTATATTCCCATTCAAATTCGCTGGACGAACAAGCCCTATAAGCCCTGCTATTAAAGTGTGCCCAGATCTGACGGAGCTCAAAATCCGACGTTGCAAAGAATATATTTTCCCACAGAACATCTCCATTCTCACGAAATTCATCCAGGATGCCCCCGATGACCTTGGAACGAGCTAGAGCGGGTCCCATCGGTGGTGGAATCAGCGGAATACCGTCGCATGCTGAGAGCTTGCTACAGGTCCCACCCATTGGAAGGCCGAGGTCAAAGTCGACAAACTCAATACTTTATGGTACAGAAAAGCCTTTAGCTTCAACGAGTGGAGGCGCTGTTAGCATGACCATCGTGCTACAGGAGCCAACATTGTATTTACGAGGAAATGAGAGCACAGATTATACCGAGAGGTCATCAACTATGTTACGGGGGAAGCTTCTTTTGAAGATCAATAAAGCAACGAAGGTCAAGGGAATTACTCTGGCATTTAGGGGAAGAACCCGTACAGAATGGCCAGAAGGTGAGTCTGGGAAATGGAGCTGTGAGGCAGAACTCTACTAATTTTCCATAGGGATTCCACCTCGTAAATCCGAGTTCTTTGAGGAGAAAGAAATAATGACACATATCTGGCCGTTTTTCAATGCTGCCTTTCCAACGGCAGAATTGGGTCCTTGTGCAGACAATGTGAGGCTTGCGAATACAGATCACAATTCTTCTATTGGATCAGCCATAGAATCTTTTGCTCGCTCAGCATCTCCAATTGGGCGATCTTCTCGACTGGGTACTCCAAATACAGATAAACGCCTCTCCCTATCTTCAGTGCAGTCAAAGAGCTTTTGCAAAGGTGAACCACACAGGGAGACAGTTGCTCAGAAGGGCCATCGGGTATTCCAACCCGGAGAGTACACCTACAACTTTGAATTGCCCCTTGAGAGCTGCCTACCTGAAACAATGGAGGTGGAGTTAGGGTCAGTGAAGTACGAGTTGGAGGCTACTCTTGACCGGGCTGGTGCTTTCCGCCCGAAACTGGTTGGAAAGAAGGAAGTTATTCTTATCAGGTGCCCATCGGAGAGCAGCCTGGAGGGAACCGAACCAATTGCCATCAGCAGGATATGGGAAGATCAATTACACTACGATATTGTCATCTCAGGAAAATCGCGCCCGCTCAACTCTACTATACCAATTGCCTTCAAGCTCACACCACTCGCCAAAGTTCGTTGCCACAGAATCAAGGTCTATATTACAGAAAATATTGAGTACTCGTGCAGAAACAAGAAGGTGCACAGGATAGATCCGACCAGGAAGATTTTGCTTTTTGATAAGAGGGCAGATGGGACCACAACATCGGCGTTTGCAGGCTCTACGTCTACGATCATCAGTGGTGGTGGGATAACGAATGGGGCCCAACCTACATCTCATGGGCCTAACACTTCCACTGACAATATCCTGGGGGACCTAACTGGAGAACTCAACGTGGGCCCCACGGAGATGGAGTTCAATGTGCAATTACCTGGGTGTAATGTAAAAGAGAAGGAGCGCATCCACTTTGATACCACATGCAAAGACATTCAGGTACATCATTGGCTAAAGGTATTAATCAATATACGATTCACTGGGCTGGGGTTACTAACTCTCACTCATCCAGATTGTTATGCGCCTCTCAAAAGCGGATGCCAATGACTCTTCAAAGCGGAGGCATTTTGAGATTTCTATAGATTCACCCTTCCATGTTCTCTCTTGTCGGGCCACCGGAGCCAACACTGCTCTTCCTGCGTACAGTGACGGCCGATCTGACATGCCCACAAACAATAATATTGCTGGTGCCTGCAACTGCCCATCGCTGAGCCGTCGGAGTACACCTAATAAAGACGGAACAACCACCACTATATGTGCAATCAACCCCCCGAGCAATTCAGGAATGGACTTTCCAGTCCCTATTCGACCTCTATATTCTATAAGGGTACCGAGTCTAGGGCCACCCCCCTTCGATCCAAACTCGCCACCTCCACCGCTGATTACACCACCGCCGAATTATGAGAGCGTGGTTGGGAATAATGCTACGGGGGCATTGGCGGATTATTTTAGCAGGTTGGCGGCTGGAGAGGATACAGACGATGATGTTGTAGGGGAGGGACAATGGGGGGGGAGAAGGAGAGGGCTCACTATACCACTTACACCAGGGGGTAGGGTCAACCGTAGTATGGATGAGACGAGAACTTGGGCACCTATCATGCATTGAGCCGTGTTTGAGGGGTATATATGGTGTATTATGCTAGAGTTACATTATCAGGCAGAAGGTTTTCCCCGTGTTTTTGGTATCATGGTTGCTAATTTTGTTTTTCTGGACATTGAATTCTTTTTGGGTTGTCACATATTACGATGGTGTTCGCATTGGGGTCTTTTTGCTCGTTTTGGGTGCTTCATTGGGATAAATCTACCAACTGCTGGTCTTGTGCCAAATCGATTCTGGGGCAGAACGGCCAATAGGGCTGCAGCTATGTATGTCTTAGCTTGCGGTCATGTTTGTTACATGTACCTATCTAACTATCTACCAATACAATTGACTGCTGCTACCCTTCTATCTACATAGGTACCTAGGTAAGTATATATGCTTATCTCCTTCTATACTCCTTGCAAGGCTGTGGCCAAGCGAGGTTTCAAATCTGCAACTGGCCTCCTAATGCCGGAAATGTAATAATTAATGCCTTTCTGCACATTCCTCATTTGGTAGTAGGTTGAGCCAGCCACTGGTGATGCTTGGGTTTTGGAGGGGGATAGAGGGGAGCTGCGGGAAAGGATATGTTCTTCGATGTACGTATCCATCGTAGTGGTTAAATGAAGAACAGTTATCATAATCACCTCTCGGATTAATAAATATTTATGTAGTTGGTAATCAGACTAGGTAGATTGTTCTACCACAGGTAGGGATTGTATTTCCACCCAGACTAACAATTAAAATGTATCTCGGAAAAAAAGTTTTAGATTAGATTACCGGTAGTCTGGTTACACAACCCCTCGCTTGATGTGTGAATCTTTGTCCAAGATGCGAGAGGCTCCAAGTCAATTTACATCAACCCTGAGTCACGTGCCAGTCTTGCTCCAACAATCCATCATGGGTGAAGACGCGAGATACACTCACCCGCTCCTGGGCGTGGTCATCTGCTGCACTTCCATAGCTCCAGAGACTCGAGTAAGCTCCTCCAAGCGCACCGGAAAAGAGAGGGCCTTCATGTAGTTGCGCTAACTAGGTGATTTAGTCCGATTTGTCTTCGAGGGCGATTGCAATGGGAGCAATTCACCGACAAGACCTAACATCCGATGTTACGCACCTGATAGTCGGTGACACCGATACCCCAAAATACAAATACGTGGCGAAGAACAGGATTGATGTGAAGGCTGTTTACGCGGAGTGGGTGGTGGCTATGCACGAGAGATGGATTAATGGAGAAGATATCAAGGTTGCAGAATTCGAAGAGCAATATAAATACCCCCCATTCCTGGGACTGAAAGTTTCTGTGACAAACATTTTGAGCAGTACGTTTTCAGATTAACATATAATTACCAAGTGGCATGGGAGGTGACATTGGCCGAAACAGGTGACGAACGCACGGCTATGCAGAGGCTTTTGACGTCTAACGGAGGCGATTACCACCCTGACCTCACTCGTCAAGTTACCCACCTCATAGCAGCTGCACCAGAAGGTAGAAAGTACGAGTTTGCTAGACAATGGGAAATTAAAGTAGTGTCCCCGGAATGGCTCTTCCATAGCATAGAACGTGGCATGGCACTCGATGAAGACTGCTATGATCCAATGTTACCTGACGAGAAGATAGGTTATGGAGCTAGGCCAGAAGCCCCACTTGTTAAGAGGGAATTTGGCACCAGTGAGGAAGCGCGTGGTATAAGTACTATCAGTAGTAGAACAGCAGTGGAGGAGCATTCCCAAATTGGCAAGCGAAAGATTCGGGAGGATTTTACCAGGATGATCGAAGGCCATTCTCAAACTATATGGGATGATATCATGAGTCAAGCGAGCAATACGAAGGCCAAAAAGAGAGATGAGTGGGATGAAAGCAGGGAGATCGAACATACCAAAAGTGAGAAGGCCGAGGTGGCTGGAAAATGCAGGACAGTACGAGATGAAGATGGTGAAGATGGAGAGCCAGGGGCGGTTGCTCCTGAAGAAAAGTTGAATGCAGTTCCTCTGGCATGGCAGGCTGATGGAGGCATGTTCACCAACAGGACCTTCTGCGTTTATGGATTTGAAGACGAGCATAAGGTACATATACTTTATAATGCGATGAGAATGATAGAGCTCATACTTTTTCTGCCTAGGTTCGAGTTCTCAGAAAAGTTATCGAATCACATTCAGGGATTACTATCAATGCCAGTGATCGATTGACAGTACCCCAGCGCGTTAATAATTCTCCAATATATATGGTTGTTCCGGAATCGTTCCCAAAGCAATCGTTCCCAACACTGCCAAGCCAAGATGCTTCCAAGGTTGTATCCTTTTGGTGGATCGAGCGTTGTCTGCACAGAAAGCAATTCATGGAGCCCAAACACCCCGATGACGGGGGTGATGACATCGACATCCTCTGTTTCCCTTTCAGCTCAATGCCTCTGAAAGGATTTGAAGGGATGGATATCGTCACGACTGGGTTCACAGGTGTCAACCTGATGCATGTGATTAAGGCGATTGGGCTCTCTGGTGTGTAGTTTTCTTCACCAACTCGTGCTTCATTTACTTACCCTGATATAGGAGCGAAGTACAAAGACGCTGTCAATGGACGAAGAACAAACATTATTATCTCCGCCATAGACAGTCCAAAGACAGACAAGGCCCAAGCAGGCTTGAACTGGAATATACCAGTTGTAACCATGAAATGGCTAGCCACGTGTATCAGAAGAGGAGAGTGGGTTGAATTTAACGACTTCTTGGTTAAGGGTGTACGGAAGAGGAAGGGGGCAAGGACGATAGTGGGTGGAGAGCACAAGCGACTGCGGCAGGGGCCTGGAATGGATGATGAGCACACACCAGTCTTGGATGGGTGCGTGGTTGCCATAAGCAAGTCACTACAGGAGGTAAGGATCCAAAGTTCATCTCAATGATAAATCACACACCCTCTCATCGAAAAATGCGCAGACTCATGAAATGTGAATCCGATAGTCCCGCACTGCAGAGCTGAAGTGCTTGGCGAGGTCTCTAGGTGCTATAGTTGTGGACAAGTTCTCAAGAACTGACACTGACCTCTTGACACACTTTGTGCACGCCATCAACGGTTCGGAAGTTACCTCTAGAGAGTATCGAGTTGCCAAAACAATCTCCGGTTGTTACATTGTCTCCCCAGTATGGCTTAAAATGTCCAAGGAATTGGGGCGGAAACTGAATGAAGGAGACTATCCGCCAGCAAGTCCAGAGGGTGAAGAAGAGCAACTGAGGCTCAACAATAAGCCATCTAAGGAGTCTGGGAAAGCTACGAAGAAGGATATTTTAACATCAGATTCATTATCAAAGCAACGTCGGAATCCTTTTGAGGTTGATGATAGTGGGGGTGAAGCGGAGGCCAGTGATCATGGAAGTTTGCATGACCCTGGCGTTTCCAAGGGGCCCTGCACGGGTTTTATCCGAGTGCTGGGGGGAACCGCACAAGCCCCAGTGGCCGCAACCAAACCAGCACTTACAGAAATTCTAAAACTCGGTATTGACAAGCTTTCTACCGCTCTCGATAAACCTAGAAAGCGCCGTGGTAGGCTTCAGGGCAAGGCGACATCAAACATGTCCGTGTTCCCGGATGTTGTGGTATCAAGAGAAGATTCAACTGGCTCGACGAATACGGCATCATCGCATTTGCTACAAGAGGAGTCTTTGAAGAGCAGGGAGTCATCTGTGGTGTCGGGGGTTTCTGGGCCTAGAAGTGCAACAGATTGCTCACTCTATCTTACCCAGCCCCCTCCACAATCCCAGGCTCTGAGCTACGCGGACCCTGAAGCTCAAATGGAAAGGAAGAGGATGATGGCGAAACTTGATGGAGTGGAAGCGGCTGACATGCCCCCACAGGAGTCTCGAGGGGCTGTGGTGCAAGACACTTACAGAATCCGTAGAAGCACTCGCAACCAGCAGGAATGATAGTTTTGATGGAAACTGATGAGGTGTAATATTAGAAAAACTTATATGAGCTCTGTATCTTGGCGGTTTCTTCTTTAGTATATATGGAAATAATTTTATTTCTTTTTTCATAAATATTCCAAATGCTATGCATGATCTGGAAATGAGTCAAAATTTTAACCGAAGGCCTGAGCAAGTGAAAGTATAAATCCAATAGTCGACGGGTTTCTGTGAGGTTCTTTTACAAGTATTTTGAGCTTGGGGAAAACGAAGGTTAGTAAGCGATAACGTTGTCCCCAACTAAAGAACACCATTAGGGTCCTTCTACTCAACCCCACTTACACCTATTTCCTCTCAACAACCCACTCCTTAACAAGACTGCTATACAATCATGTCGGAAGAACACAAGCCAGAGCACAAGAAGAAGGTCAACTTGACGTAGGTCGATTTCCTGTTTGCTTCCAGGTGGGCCAATGAACCTTTACTAACGTTTCATTGTCTTTGTAGTGATGCTTCTGGTTCTGAGAAGAAAGATGTGAGTTTCTTGCAATACAACGGGGGCTTTGACAACAGTGACTGATGATATTCAGGTGGACGCCACAGCTACAGCAATCTTGAAGAAGAAGAAAAAGCCAAATAACTTGATCGTTACCGACTCCGTCAACGATGACAACAGTATGTGGCGGGCCTTTTGGGTTATAAATATATTGCAGAAGTGAAGCTGAAGCTAATGATTTGGTATTGCTACAGGTATCATTGCACTTTCAAATAACACCATGGAGACTCTACAGCTCTTCCGTGGTGATACTGTTCTTGTGCGGGGAAAGAAGAGAAAGGATACTGTTCTCATTGTGTTGGCTGACGATGACCTTGATGATGGGTCTGCGAGGATCAACAGAGTTGTGAGGAATAATCTTCGTGTCAGGCTGTGAGTGCCAGCTTCCTTATGGATACAACTTTCAGCCGCAGGGCTGGGGGATGCTTTGGATGCTAATAGATATATAGTGGTGATATCATCTCTATTCACCCTTGCCCTGATATCAAATACGTAAGCTCCCAAACACTCTTTTGATTAATTGAAGCACAAAATATTGACTTCTGTTGTAGGCGAAACGAATTGCCGTCCTTCCAATCGCCGATACCGTTGAAGGTTTGACTGGCTCGCTTTTCGATGTCTACCTCAAGCCATACTTCGTGGAGGCATATCGCCCAGTAAGGGTTGGCGACTTATTCACCGTCCGTGGTGGTATGAGGCAGGTGGAATTTAAAGTTGTCGAGTCGGACCCACCAGACTACTGTATCGTTGCACAAGATACCATCATTCACTGCGAGGGAGAGCCGCTCAACCGAGAAGACGAGGAGGGTAACTTGAACGAGGTTGGATATGATGACATCGGAGGATGCAGGAAGCAAATGGCACAGATCAGAGAATTAGTGGAACTTCCATTAAGACATCCTCAACTCTTCAAGAGTATCGGTATCAAGCCTCCGCGAGGTATCCTTCTTGTGAGTGAATCTAAAGTCTCTTCTTTTTGACAGAGTATTAACTAGCTTTTAGTATGGGCCTCCCGGTACTGGGAAAACCTTAATGGCCCGTGCTGTCGCAAATGAAACAGGATCCTTTTTCTTCTTGATTAACGTAGGTGCCAGTCTCTCCTGTAGCCAGTTCGTTAGACTTACAGATATAGGGACCTGAAATAATGAGTAAAATGGCTGGTGAATCTGAATCCAACCTCCGAAAAGCATTCGAGGAGGCAGAGAAGAACTCCCCTGCAATCATCTTCATTGACGAAATTGACTCCATTGCTCCGAAGCGTGACAAGACCAACGGTGAGGTCGAGCGAAGAGTTGTCTCCCAACTTCTTACCCTCATGGATGGCATGAAGGCTCGTAGCAACATTGTTGTCATGGCGGCTACCAACCGGCCGAACAGTATCGACCCTGCGCTTCGTCGCTTTGGGCGTTTCGACCGTGAGGTGGATATTGGGATTCCTGATCCAACTGGCCGTTTGGAAATCCTCCAGATTCACACCAAGAACATGAAACTCACAGATGACGTGGATCTTGAGCAAATCGCATCAGAGACCCATGGCTACGTTGGTTCTGATATTGCTGCCTTGTGTTCAGAGGCTGCAATGCAACAGATACGTGAGAAGATGGATCTCATCGATTTGGACGAGGATACCATTGATGCAGAAGTTTTGGATTCTTTGGGAGTCACCATGGAGAATTTCCGCTTTGCCCTTGGTGTCAGCAACCCAAGTGCTCTCCGAGAAGTGGCTGTGGTGGAGGTGCCGAATGTTCGCTGGGACGACATTGGAGGTCTGGACGGTGTCAAGCGCGAGCTTATCGAATCCGTACAGTACCCAGTCGAACACCCGGAGAAGTTCCTCAAGTTCGGCATGTCTCCTTCTCGAGGTGTCTTGTTTTATGGCCCTCCTGGTACTGGTAAAACTATGCTTGCCAAAGCCGTTGCAAACGAGTGTGCAGCCAACTTCATTTCCGTCAAAGGGCCAGAATTGTTGTCCATGTGGTTCGGTGAGTCCGAGAGCAACATCAGAGATATTTTCGACAAAGCTCGTGCGGCCGCCCCTTGCGTCGTGTTCTTGGACGAGTTGGACTCGATCGCAAAGGCTCGAGGTGGATCTGTTGGAGATGCTGGTGGAGCCAGTGACAGGGTCGTTAACATGTTACTCACTGAGATGGATGGAATGAGTAAGTTATCGATAACCATACCTTGATTATACATAGCTAACAGTTTGACAGCCTCCAAGAAGAACGTATTCGTCATTGGAGCTACCAACAGGCCGGAGCAACTGGACCCTGCTCTTTGCCGGCCTGGTCGTCTTGACCAGTTGATCTATGTTCCTCTTCCAGATGAAGCCTCCCGAGCACAAATCCTCAAGGCACAGCTTCGCAACACCCCTGTTGCTGCTGACGTCGACCTCACCTACATTGCCCGTAATACTCCTGGTTTCTCTGGTGCCGATCTTGGGTTTATCACACAGCGTGCTGTCAAGATTGCCATTAAGCAATCTATCGCGTATGAGATTGACACTGCAAAGGACAACGAGGGTGACGCAGCAATGGTGGAGGAGGGTGCTGAGGACCCAGTTCCAGAAGTCACAAAGGTCCACTTTGAGGAGGCGATGAAGGCTGCAAGGAAGTCGGTATCCGATGTTGAGCTTAGGAGATACGAGGCGTTCGCCCAGAGCATGAAGAACGCTGGTGGAATGACCTCCTTCAGATTCCCAAGTGCTGCGGAAGCTGGTGCATCTGGTGGTAGTGGTAACACTGGTTTTGGAGATGCTGGTCAGGATGATGATTTGTATTCTTAGATTAGTTGATTGTAGTTTGGGATTCGGTTCGGATATGGGCAAACAGGTCCAAAATTTTTCTATTTTTATAAATGTTTGGTGAGGCTTATAGCATGTTGATTTTTGTGGTTACGGAATGGAATGGAATATCTGCACTACTGCTATGAATTTTCTCCGGTTCTGATACTGGCTATTTCACAGTCGCAATGGGAAATGAACGGGCATCTCTGAATTTCAGGTGAATTTCAGGTATAGTTCAAGTGATTATATGTTTTTCCCTTCGAGATTC
>Ga0307514_10004592_pt1 | contig 12666 bp, 8 predicted proteins | sample 16_EM_MG_FD_203088 | JGI IMG/M metagenome (GOLD analysis project Ga0307514, IMG submission 203088) | Populus trichocarpa ectomycorrhiza microbial communities from riparian zone in the Pacific Northwest, United States - 16_EM | ecosystem: Host-associated > Plants > Roots > Unclassified | place...
AAGAACAAGAGAGCTCGATTGTCTCAATTAAAGAAGAGAGTGAAGGAGTGTTGGAGATAAGGTAATTACAGAAAAGGCTAGAGAGTTGATGGGGAGAAACAAGCAAGATAAGGTTAAGTATGTGTAGAAAGATGAGTAGGTCAAAATAGGGAGTATCTGTTCTCGGTCCCAGTCTTTTATCTACCTACGCTAAAATAAAGAGACTGGGACCGAGAACATGGAGTATCTAGTAGTAGAAATTTCGAGCTATAATTACTTGGATATAATTAACATTTTTTTAACCTGGCTTGTTCTGACCCATATGTCAATTCATTTCCTAATGACTAACTGTACAGTAATTGCAGAATCACAGCTATGACATTGATGTATGTCTCGGGGGGGGGAGGGCAGGGACTGGCCCGTGGGGGCCACCTAGGGCAACCTAGGAGCTGCAGTTCATCGCCATAGTCTAGATACCGTAGGCTGAATGCGATTAATGATTCCTTAAAAAAGAAATGGTGTATGTCTCGGTTGGCACAAGTCGTCTGATCTTGTGATCTATGCACGTCACGTGCTGAATTCTGGATAATGGTGAACTATAATTTGCATACACCCACTCTAAAAATATCCGTGATGCATAAGACTGGGATGCTCATCTCCAATGGATCTAAAACTATGAAGTCAATTCTGTATTGTCCATAACCTGTTGATCTATCTCATCTACCTTATGAACAACCGGATACGGCTTGCTCAGATCTAATCAGCGGAATATATCACACTACCGTTAATAGGTGACTCCTTCAATTGTGGAGTGCTTTCTTCCGCTCTGCCAGGATGTTCTGTGAGGGGTCATGAGGTCACATAACGACTTGATTTATACATGGATATCACTGCTGTGAAAGGCATGGTGCCGAAGGGAGATTGCATCCTATTATCTGCCACTAATGCCCACTGACAGGGCATACTTACAGGACATTTAATGGCGTTCTTCCTATCCAATATTTTGGGTGGTAAAAGATATCCACCAGAACATTGTGGATATTGGTTTGCCCTACTAAAAGCTACTACCGGGCAGGGATTAACACATCCCTCCTAGTATGGGAGGAGCACAAATGGTACAAATTGGGTGAATTGATATTTGTTGGCAAAATTTGTAAGTACTATGATGGGGCTTCTCGCAGCCATATATTTAAATATTTTCGGACACCAATGAACATGCACTGTACCAGAGGTAAGAGTCCTGAGTCAAAACCCAAGGGTAGTTCATCGCTTTGCCCATAATTATTCAAGTTGCTGTTACAAAAGGGCAAGATTCAAAACTTCCGATCAGGCTTCAGTTTCCCAGTAGTATGCATTAGGGTTGTTCATTTTACATAACTAAGCACGTAAACCCCCCCCCAAACTCATGTTTGTGCCAGTGGAGGCCTTCCTTTCGAGTCACACTTGCAAATTTCTCTAGGTTAGGCATGAGACACGCCACTACACTCCTTAAGATGTATCCGTGCTGGTTGCCATATTAAAGGCCCCCAATCACGTGCCAATATCGCTTGTTGTGAGACGACCCACATGTGGGTAACTGTAGAGTATGGGGTAAATGAGTGTTTGTGGCCCTCTCATTTGAGTAAGAGGATGCTGGATGGTCCAGATCTGGAGAGCATCTGGAGAGCTTCTGCGGCAAATCCCTTTGTCACAAAATAGATATCGTCTTGGATATCATACATGCAAGCTTCTCATTATAGTCGGCTGTGGGAACGATCAGCAGGTTTTATATATCAAAACAAATCACGAGGCCCTACCCCGCACATTTCAGGATCCTCTGCATCTACTAGTCTTGCGTCCCTAATAACAAAATGACAACTTATATGTATTCTTTGGAGATTCCTGGATTGAACTCAACTTAGGACTTCGTTTCGGGTACAGGCTGTGATTAGCAAGTTATATGCGCTTAGAGTTATCCTTCACAATGCTTCACACTCCGCGTTCCCAACATGGCAGCGCGGCTCCGGATTTCGTCCCACAACCCATGACGGAAGATCTCACCAAGCGTGCCTTCCTCTGCAAAGTTGAGGGCTGTGGGAGAACCCTCATTGGGGTTTTTCAATTTGCAACTCACGAAAAATATTTCCATAAGCTTGCCGCTTCAGAGAGGGCATCACAATGCTTTATGCATTGCTGTCCAATCGCGCATTGCACCATGGAGTATGTGAGACAAGAGGACCTCCAAACACATATAATGCATGTTCATCCAACAGCATTACCCTCTTCAAGGCCCACGGCCTTCCTCAAGGCTCGAAGCCCTAGTCCTGAGTGTGAGGGTTCACCAAGTGAAGAACCCAGTACAAATATCCTGACTTCGGGATCAAACTCCTCTAGCCTTTCGCCTAGTCTTTGGGCAGCAGCTGTCGAGACCTCCGAGGGTCCTGGGCATCAACACATTGAAAAACAACTGCCAAACGTGTCTGGGACTCCAGGCCAAGGCAGCTTCAACGGCGGTCCTGGTGGGAAGCAAACTGATAAGCGGCCAGCGAAAGTGCAGCTCAAACCACAACACCCCATGCTCCCATGCCCACACGTCTATTGCACAAGTAGCTTCACCAACCAGAGCCAGCTGGATAAACATATTGCTAAGCGCCACAAACGAGGAGTGAGATTCCACGTTGTCCCAGGAGTGGCAGCCCTCGAACCCCCTTTTGCCTCTCACGACCAAACCTCCCTAGAACCAAGAACCCCGGCACTAGCAGCTACTCCTAAGTCAGGTGAGCCGGCGATAACAGTACCACCCCAGACTGCTCCCGATGTTCATGCCCAGGGCCGAGGGCGGGTTAAGAGTGAGGGCTCTCTGACAGAAGTTAGTCTGGCGGGCACGACGCAAGCCCAAAACAACCCAAGCACTGTTGGAAACAGTACCACGTACGCGCCAGTACTCAACCAAGGCAGCCAACAATGTGCCAACCAGACTGCCCAAAAGGGAGCACCTTCGTATGTATGCCCATTCCCTAATTGTGGCCAAGTCTTCCGTAGGGCAAGGAAGCGTGATAGACATCTATCCCAAACGCACTTTTCAAGCCCAGCCTCCGCTCTTGTTCAAGGCCTTGTATTGACCGGGCCAGGCCCTTTACTGCCCAAAGGGTGCGCAGCTGGAGAAACCCCACACGAAAAGCCCAGTCCTGCTGCCTCAGTTTTGGGACTTGGCGACCGGAAGGGCCTGCAGGTTTACGACGGAATCCCAACTCAGAGGTTTCAATTACGCGATGCCTTGACCTGCCCTGTTCATGACTGCTCGGAGGTTTTTCTCAGCCTGAAGGACCTTCTCGACCACGGCAGAGACCTTCACGGATTACTGGATATCTCCGACTTTTTACCTGCCTTGAGTGCCGCTGCCACCAGACCTGTCATGACACCGGATGGCACCGGGCCCGCAAGACCTGGCCAAGATCCGCAGCTGGCCACCGTCGCTGAACCAAACCCTATTAAGACAGCCCCCATGGCGGCAAAACTGATGGTGCCTCCTATGGCTCTAGGCTCGGTCGGATCGGGTACTCTGAATCAGAGCAGCCTAGGGCCCAAGAACATGCGCTGCCTATATCCCGGCTGTAGCTCTACCTTTACCCGAGCTACTGACTTTCGATGTCATGAAAAAAAAATTCACGGGCTCCCGAAATCAGCCCAATGCGCCAAAATGTATAAGGTCCACTGCCACAGTTGCCAGAAATCTTATTGGACCCAGGAATCTCTAGATCGCCATATTCTAGAGAAGCATTCGATTCCTGTATCTCAATCTCAGGAACCCATCTCAGTGTGGCATGCGCATGCGCAAACATGTACGGCACCAGTATTACCACCCAAGGGTCCGAGGGCTATGGCTGATGCCCAGCGGTGGAGCTTTCGTTGTGAGCTTTGCCGGCTGGACTTCCCGACCGCGGGGAACTTGGACTATCATCGGGCGAACAGCTCATATCATCGATCTATTCTGGCTGCTACTGTCAGACTACCCCTGCGCACTAAAGGTTCTGGCTCTTGAATGAGTGGCATATTTTCTTTACTTCGTTTGGTAGCGAAAGTGTCTGCACTGTTTTCACTATTCTTTACGCGAGTGTATTTGAAGTACCGTATACGACTACGCAAGAAAAATCATTGAAGTCATTTCCGGATTAGGGCATATCGAGCCACTTGCCTTTTCTTGATGAGATTTTTTTCCTTACTCTCGGATGAGGCTTTCTGCATGTTGGTAGGTTGCCATCCGATTCATGAAGCCTAGGTGTAGTTATTCTCGTTTTGTTTCGCTTGCGTGCCTGATATGAGTTGAATTTTTTTTTGGGGGGGGAGTCTATACGCCTTTCCCCTGAAGGGAGCCTTAGGCTATGAGGTGGATATGAGTTGTATTGGCCTTTGCCTTACCTCAGTTAATGTATGTGGGGAAATATATTTGCGCTAACGCCTTAGAGTCGTGGTAGACCCCACATAGAGCCCTTCTACGAGGGGGTGCAACTAGACATTGAGAGCCAGGTTAGGATCATAGCAAACAAACCTGCTCACGAAACCTATCCTACAGGGACCTTGTGAGTGGATCGATAAACACCCCAGTTAGTCTGGTTAACACTTTTATTAAATCCCCGCCCCACTATAATGCACGAGCCACTGAAACCTGAAACGGAGACCATGTTATCAAATTCTCACCACCGACATGAAATCAAAATATGTGTGAGATACAGGAGGCAATAATCTAGTACATGTACCTACTACCCGATATCTTTGGAATTGACCTTGACCAAACTCCCAGATCCGAAAAGAAAAAAAGAAAATAATTCTCTCAATCCATTCCTATCAGAAAATTACTATCCTGTCCCCTTCTCCATGACCTACATGACACCGCTTTGCATTCTCACAGGGATCGAACGGTCGCCCCCCCATCTAGGGTAATCCGACGCCTCACCTTCATCTTAAAAAACTCCGACATCATCTTCTTCGCGTTACTAGCCCCAAGGCCCTTTCTCGCCCCTCCTTGCAACATAGTGATAGCCTCTGCTTCAGGGTTCCCGCTCCATTCGGATCCAGAGTCATCAGGAGAGACCGTCAGTATCGCAGAGGGTGCGAATACCAGCGCTTCCCCTAACCTTAATGAAGTGATTTTGGTGAATAAGTCTGCTGCTTCTTTACCGCCGCTGTTAACAATTGACAGGTGCTTCCGGAGAGTGTTGAACCACTCTGGGGAGCTGAAGCGGTGAATGATTGTAGCAGAGGCAAGGTCCATTAATCGGGGAGAGATGGTAGGCTCTTGCGTAGCGATGATGATACGGGCACCATAATGGCGCTGCTGCCGAATGATACTCAGTAGTTGTTCGGTGAGAATTTTCGAAGCGGGGGTGTCCGTCATGTACTAGAAAATGTCGTTAGCTGAAAATCACAAAAATGGAAAGAGAAAATGTCACCTTATGGGCTTCATCAACAGCGATAACCTTCCCCAATTTCTCGGGGCTAGTGGCAGAAAGGAACAGTCCAATGCAGATATTGAACAGTACACATGCCGCACTAGCATCCACAAATGGACAGGATAAGTCAACGATTACCAACTGCTGCCCTGAGTCGATATCTTCAAAACATCCCCCATCAAAACTCTCCAAATCCAAAAACGACTCTAACAATTCCAATCGCTGATCAAGCATCCGACGTTGAGCGGGGATGAGATCCACATCATCCAAGCGTTGGGTAAAAGTGATATAGTCAAAATCACCCCCCAAAGCCGCCATATCCCTCAACACCTTTGTCACCTGTGCCATGTACAACGGCTGGCTCGAGGTACTGTCGACGGACATTAGGGTCAACATACTTTGAATCGTAAGGTCACGAGATCGGAGCTTCAATTGCTGGACAGTGACACCAGGGATCGTGCAGTATGCTGATTTCAAGTTCAAATAATTCGATGGTGATACAAGCACAGTCACCCCCCGGACACTGCGGCCATCCGCGAAATTGCTGTCAGGAGATGCAAGATAAGCGGCCTCACAGGGGCGAAAAGCATCCCGCGAATTGAACTCTCCAAAGTGTAAAACAAGACCAGAGAGGGGTTTCCGGAGGACCCCAATCTTTGGAGAGGGGATTAAATAATTCTCTAAGCTCAAACAGTCAGTCTAGGCGCTCTATGATCACTTTATAAATACATGAATGGGACTCACCCAACATAGTTGACAGTGTATGCGATTTTCCGCTGCCCTGTAATCCACATATGAAAAAGGATGCTGGGTTATTTGAGTTCAGGAAAATTCGAGTATCTTGAAGTTTAGTCTGGAGGACACTACCCAACAAACCATACTGTGGGATTAACTTTTTGGTACGTTCGGAGTACTCTTCATCCAATAAAATCGGCGCGCCAAATAGAACTGCATCGTGGATCTCCTTATCTCCAAGTTTGGCGCCGAGTGATACGTTATCCTCGCTATCGTCTAAACCCAATAGCTCGAGCTGGCCATCTAGTGTAGGTGTTTGTTCTAAATCCCAATCGATTCCAATCTCGGGTTTTGTGGTTACGCCGATGGTCGTAGGGTCCGTGATACCCCTAGACTGACCCCTCGACACAGAGCTGGGTGGTGTGTTCCAGTCTGCGTTGGCCCAAGGTTTCGCCTGCTCAGGTTCAATTCCAATATTGAGTGGGACGCCATCCCAGGAACCAAACCGGTCGAATGAGTCCTTGGGAAAACTGGAAGTGGCGCCTGGGCTGTACTGTGACTGTCTGTTCCATGTATCCCCTTGGCTAAAGCTCAGGAGACCGTTAGCCATGGGATGTCAGCCCCAGAAAAAGTCTGCGTTGGTACGAGAAGGCCCTCAAGCTGGCATTGTGAATCCCTTACCTTCTTATACTATCACTGGCAGTGGAAGAAGATGCCCCCTGATGTGGTTGAATAAGTGCAGCCGTGGCTAGCCCTGGCTGATGCATTTGCGCAGGCATATGGGAGGGCGATACAGGTGGCACTGCCGATTTCGCTTTGGAGGCCATGTGCCCTTGGGCTTGAGCACGGGCCGCCCTTGCCAATTTCCGGCCCTTCAGAGTATGCGTATCGGGCAGTGGAGAGGCACCTGTGTATGTGGGCACTGTGGGTTTGGAGCTCGAGGCATACGAAGCGGTTCCTGGAGCTCCCGTTACAAATTGATATCCTGGTCAGAGGAGAGGTCGGGGTGGGGATTATCCTGTGAGGACTTACTTGCTGGTTTTGGCCCAGCGGCTGGAGCCTGGAAAGTGGTGGTGGGACTAGGTGCGGGGGGTTCTTTTTTTACCCTCCCCTTCTCAGTGAGGGGCCCTATCAGTTTGTTCCTATAATGAGCTCGCGGGGGGTGGGAGCCAGCGGTTCATCAGCCCAATTTCCTACTTAGGATGCCACAAGAGCGACATTTGTTTCCAATTGCAATTGCCTACCCCAAGAGTTCATTCACGGCCCTCCGAATGTCAGTTGCACTTGTACCCTGTGGCTTTTCTGCATCTGCAATCAGGTTTCGTTTGAAGGTCGCTTGTCCCACCCAATCACCTTTTGGTGTCCACCCTAGGGATGAGTGCTTGCTTAGGACCCAAGGCACAATTGCTTGAATATTTTTCGGCAGGTCGGTCATGGTTTCACTCTACCTATTACCCAGCGTAAGTTATACACACCACAATACCAAGTACCTGCAACCCAGCAGCGACGGGGAGATACAAGTGATGGATACGTACTAGGTCTGTATTGGTTATAACCGGGTTAGGAAAGCGACACTGAAAAAGAAATCTGTAGCTCGGGAGTAACTTGGATCTCACAGTAGCCTTTATGCTGGTATCGGTGGGAAAACACCCACGGGGTTGCGTGAGGAGAGTCGATGGAAGTTGTTGTGGGTTGGTTGATGTGGCAAGCAGAAACAGGTTTGACAGGCACCTAGATACCTAGGTTTGATGTACCAGTAGAAAGAGCAAGGCATGCGCATTCCTACCTGCACTTGAGTTATGTATAGGGATTTATAGTTTACATATATATCTATCGAGACCTACTTAGGCCTGTAGAGTACATTAGGTACCAACAATGAGTCGCACACACAAAGCACAGAAGCATTCCCTGCATGGCTTGCCTGAACGGACTCCAAGTGACTGCTACTTACATGGTCTGGTTGTTGGCAACTCGTTCCTTTGGGTTCAATGATTGGCTGGCAGTGGGTCATTCCAATCAGGCCTCCCGCTAGCCCCCCGCAGGGTTCGAGACAGGGGTATGTTCTCCAAAAATTGCATTCGTTTGTCTGCATGCAAGGGCCCATCAAAGTGTGATACATATGTATGTAGCAATTGAAGGTACAGACAGTGGACATAAGTCTTGGTAAAATGCGAAATCACACCAAAAGTGACCGTCATGCAAAAAATGTTAAAAACCGAGTTTGTAAGTTAATCACATGAAAAGAATTGTAGATTTAAGAGGAAACCAGGTTGTCCCTTCTCTGAATTTTGTATCTAGGTGAAATGCCGTGGAGAGGCATAGGTAGTTGTCGGTAGAATTGAGGCCATTTCCAAAATCGCAGAAAAAGCACTAAACTGTATGGGGAATAGCGCCTTTTTTGAAGGTTTCTGTTTTCGAGGAGACTCCGTATCAAGCTCAAACTATATTCAAAAAACCGACCGTGAATTCATAAGACGAGTGCCATTATGCAGGTGTCTACGAAGGGCACTTTTGGCCATTTTGGCTGTGGTTTCACTGTTTTACCAAGACTTTTGTCCACAGACTGTACCTACATACTGTACGGAGTACTTTGTACGCATGCAAGTTTATGTACAGTATGTATGTACTAGTACAATCAAGGTAATAATCTCTAGGCAAAAAGTCGGAAACACTGGCTGCATGATTGATACGGAGTCCGTTCATAGTTAGCAGAGTGTTGTGCCAATATTTTTATATTTAGGCCCAGAGCACCACTTTTAAAGTTGCTAAAATACTCCGTACATTCTTGCCCCATACAAACTAGTAGCACCATGTTTGAAATTCTGAGAATACGGTATTCTTAAAGCCAAAATTTCTTATGCAATTACCCGACAAAGGTCTTGTGCATATAGCAATTCCTGGGGCCGATGGAACACTTCCCGGACTCCAATGGTACACCCACCCCAGGATAAGCAAAAACAAATTGAGATAATAGCCTTTCCCGGTTGTTGATTAAGTTCAGGAAGCACAATCAGAATATTTCCTCTGGCATAACGTACAGGCATAGCTGTGAGTCCTGCATCTTTTGAATGTATAAAGATTTTTGATGCCCCGCCAAGTGAGGCTTATGGTACGAAATTGTACTATTTGCAAGAGTGCTAGCTGCCAGGGGCCTGATTTACATACTACCTCGGTGTTTACCACCAACTGGCGAGGATGTACCATTGATAAATATGCAGAGGCTAAGGCTGTAGCCCATTGCAAGATCATGAGTTTTTTTTTTTCCCTCTCTAGAATCTATATCAGACGTCTACCTAGCGGAAGATCATGGGTTGGTGAGATACACAAAGCCTGTACCTCAATCTAACATTAATTGGTCTTATATAGATAGCTAATAGTTAGGCACCATGGCTATGGGTGTATAATCATGGTCAAATTTGGTTGGCACCAAAATATATCTCAAGGCCCGCATATACTCTAATAGATGAGGGTGCTGGATCTGGGTCTTTGCTGTTCTCGTACTCGCGACTCTAGCCTGATCGTGGCATTGGCCGCTATTTAATCGAAAGAGAGGTCTTTGCTGCCAATGAGTTATCAGAAGCTTCGAAATATTGGTTCAAGTGCTGAAGTTATGTACTACATTGAGATAACAGCTGTGCCTAGTTGGTGTACTCCACCTGCCCTATGGTGTCCTCCGTCGGAGGAGGGTCGTGCCAACCAGACTATGGCGTTGCTCACGATATGCATACCAGTATCGCGGGTAACATATTAATTACTGAGGACGGGGCCGCCTCATAGCTTAAGGCCCCCTTCGGGGGAAAGGCGTATATATAGACTCAAAAAAAAAAAAAAGCCTGAGGAGGGAGCGGCCGGGAAAAGGGGCGTGGTGGCGGAAGAGTGCGGAATTACTTTTGGGGGGATGGGTCGTAGTGGGTGGCGAGCCAGATAGGCAAAAGCTGCCTCATAGCCTAAGGCTCCCTTCGGAATACACTGTTCATAATGTTGAAAACTATGCTATCTTCAAATTAGGAACTAGCTGTATAGGTAGTTACCCCACGTAAGTATAGCAAATACATATGTACTTGTATATACAGTATGCACAGTCTAGTTCAGAGAGTCTGGGACGCATAAAACTTGACTGGGCTTATGTACTCTATATATCGGTATCATTGCTAATCTGACTAGAAAATACGGGACGAACAATTCGAACCATTATTGGTGATCCATTGATACGGAGGGATTCGATGACTGCCTGTGTGCTACCTAAAATAGCAAAAAAAAAGAAATGTATTGTCATAGCGTAAGGCCTGAGCATGAGATGTCAGGTTTTTGAATATTTGCGGTGCCTATTCCGTAGTAGGGCTACTTTTGCTCATTAGTCTGGTTGGCACAAGCCGCTCGTGGTTAAGGCTCCCTTCGGGTATAGACTCAAAAAAAAAAAAAAAAACTTTTGTAGGTATGCTATTTTCAACACGCCATGCCAGTTCAGGAAGACAACTTATTACGGTAGGCATACCCAAGGGTACAGATTCTGTAGTCTCGGTCCCCCGACCCTCGAGCTTGGCAAAGCCTCACAAAGAGGCAGATTCTGAGAGTACCAGTAGCCAGAATGATCTGGGCAAGTGCCCTTATTATCATATTGTAAGAATTACAGGCTATGAGGGGAAGACGTCTTGAAGAGCGTGTGCACCGAAGAGGTAAGAGTAAAGAATATATTCATTAGCGGGAACTATAGAGGACAGGCATTCTTTGTGCTAACAGACAGCTGTGTATAACTTGCTATGAAGAGTATGGAAATACACGAAGAAATCCTTTCCTTATATCCTTCCTTCTTTTTGACAATTTGCTATTTCGGTCATCCTAGCAGAGTTAACAATATGCCATTTTAGGCTCCCCTGCCATTGCATGCCCTGGTATTTTTACATCCTTGGAGACGAGAGTATTTCTTACACCCTCCCCTACTCGAGTATCCCATTTGTCCATTCCGACAATTCCCAGCCTGTTCCTTCGCCCATCATATCGAAGTATCCCTCCTAGTCGAACTCAGCCAGTTCGCTTTCCAGGCTGATATCTCACTCATCGGCAGCAGTTTCGTTAATATATCTGCCGGATTTTCCTTTCTAGGTATCGTCTTGATTGTCAGGAGTCCTCGTTGGCACTGCTGCCGAAGGTAGTGGTAGCGATGTTCGATATGATGACTGCGCCACAGAAATTTCGATGTCTGGGCTAGATTGTAGGCTCCTTTGTTGTCAGTTTTCAGGACTGGGGCTGGCGTGGTTATATGGAGTTGTTGGAGGAATTGTCGGATCCAGGCGGCATCCTTGGCCCCTTCGCAGTCCATGATATATTCTGCCTCCGTTATTGACAGAGACACTATGTCCTGTCTCCTACTGTACCACCTGATTGGTTGGTTCCCGAGAGTGAGAAGTGCTCCGGTTTGTGATCGAGCTCCCTCCCTTCTGTATGGCGCATCGGCGTACACCACCACCTCTAATTGGTCTTTCTTCATAGGCTTTCTTAAAGTGAGCCCCTCGTATCGTGTTGAATACAAGTACCCCAAGACCTTTAATCCTACTTTCAGATTTCATTGAGAAGGTGCTATCGCTCGTCGCCCTAAGAGGTTGATGTGAAGAGAAATCTCTGGTCGGGTCATCCATCCTACAAACAGTAATTCTATAACGGGAGTCTTCCACAGCCGTTAATAGTTAAATGCGTAAGATACTTGATTCAACACTTTAGACTGCAAGGTTGATACTTCTCTGCAATAACTTCAATTATACGGGAATAACTTTAAGTTGGGAGTTCTTCAGTTTCTGCGTGATGTCCACCAGGTCGACTGTTGGCGCTTTGGACTCCTATTAATATAGGCGTCCTTTTTACGCACACTGTCTCCTGCTATAGATAGCTTTCCTACGAGTGTGAGTCAGGCTGCTCTTCTAGCTAGCCCTCTTGGTCTTGCATTGGCGATTGCCTCCGCCGACCCTCACTTACTCTAGCTGTTCATGTACTAGCTATCTCCGCCTTTCTGGAGATAAGGTGCTGCCTGCCAATCAGAAGAGATCTCTCTTATCTCCGCTTATTACCTATCTCCTCTGACAAGGCGTCCCTTGTACCAAGCGTAGATAACTCGGTTGGTGCTTCCTTCTTCAGTATACACAGCCTACTAGTACTTACGGAGCTACCGTACTAGCCTAGTGCTGACATACAGCTGAAGAGTTCCCTAAAACTAGTAATGCGTGCCACATACCCGTGACACTACTCCCTCCTTCAGTTCCTTGACCTCAAGAACTATATATGAAACAAAGTATCTATATACATTATATCCTGACCCGAGGATCCTTTTCTGCCTGCGGGTACTTCCTATGGAACTCCTTTAATCTATCTTTGCTTGTTCCCTTCAAGTGCTCATAAGGTTCTCATGTCGCTTCTTCATCAGGGTAACCTTCCCATAGTACCAGATACTCTACTGGCCTTCCTCTTTTCCTACTATTCCTGCGGCTTTCCACAATTTCTCTAACCTCCCAATTCTCTTCTCCCTCCAATA
>Ga0307514_10004593_pt1 | contig 12664 bp, 10 predicted proteins | sample 16_EM_MG_FD_203088 | JGI IMG/M metagenome (GOLD analysis project Ga0307514, IMG submission 203088) | Populus trichocarpa ectomycorrhiza microbial communities from riparian zone in the Pacific Northwest, United States - 16_EM | ecosystem: Host-associated > Plants > Roots > Unclassified | place...
TGCCAGAGTCATTACAACAATCTATAAATGAGGTTTGGATTCCTAAATGGTAGAGAATAATATAAATTATATCTTGGGATCTCAACTAAAAGCTTAAATTATTGCGTTGAGATGATTTTTTGATATGGTATCAGAGATTTGATGACCAAGTAGTCACGAGTTCGAATCTCACCATTTTCATTTATTTGATAAAAATTAAGCACAAGATAATACAGGTCTGTGCAAGTTTCAAGCTCAAATGGCTTTCACTTGAGAGAATGTGTTAGAGAATAATATAAATCATATCTTGAAATCTCACCTAAAAATTTAAGTTAAGAGGTTAAAATGGTTTTTTGATACTGAATTAGATGCTTACTAATGATGGAAAGTGATAACATGGAGACACTGCTAGTCCGCCAACTGGGTTTGGCATGACTGGCACAGAAGTATGTGTCTGTTAGTTAACAGCAGAAAATATAGAATTCGTGCTTTGATGAGGTATTGTTTTGTTTTTTTTTTACAGTTTACAGGAAATTTAAGCAAGATGCAGAGATAATTTTTCGTATTCCTATAGCTGAACTGTATTCGCGATAACAAAAGTATATATTTTTCAAAACTTTTCTATTTCAACCAGTTATGGATTAAGATGATCAGAGCTTGCTCTAACTTTATCCCAATGCAAGTTACCATCCTCCACTCTTTTTTTAATGACCGGAGGGTATTAAAAAATTATCTCATCTAAAACTTATTTAAAATAAAAATTATTTGGATTTGAAATTTATATAAATTTATATTTAATTTTTATTAAATAAAATAAAGATAGTAAGATTTAAACTCATGACTGGTTAATCAACAAAACTCTGATATCTTATCAAAGAACTATTTGATTTAAAAACTTGAATTATTAAATAAAATTTTAAAAATAATTTTATATTACTTTTTAATTAAAGATACATTTATAATATTAATAAAAAAGGTTAAGTCATTAAGCTTTTCTCCACCTCCAACCAATAATAAGGACGAATCTAGGAATTGGATTGGGGATCTACACTACGCCCAACACCGATATTATTGTTACCGTCACTCCATAATATAGTTACTAAAATTGATTTAAAGGTCAATTAATGTTATAAAATTAAGTCACATATTAAATAGATTAACCAGGGTAATTTAATTTATAAAAATTAAAATAATATTATTTTAAAAAATAATTATATATATAAAAAAAATCAAATAGATTTTGATAGATTATAAATCAATCCAGATTTTTTATAGGCATACAAAGTTAATTTTTTTTAATTCATTTAAAAAAAAACAACCAGATTAAATAAAACAAGAGTTCAAGCTCCTAAATTTGGATTCAATTGTAAGAAATCAACCGGATCATCGACCATGAGTAGTATTATATCAAGATAGAGGACATTCAAAATGATCCAGACCAAGGTTGTTAAAATCGCGTTTTAACTCGTAAAATCGTACGATTTTACGAGTCAAAACATGCTTTACGTGTTGAATCGCTTGAAAAAATCAAAAATGGGTGAAATCGGGTTGAATCGGGGTGAAATCGCAAAAATCGGATGAAATCGCGCGAAATCGCGCAAAATCGCGATTTCAGGACCGATTTTGCGATTGTGCCAAAATGATGCGCTGAAACAAAATTCCCCCCTGGTCCAGCTGTCAGGCACCTATTGGCTGTGGAAATGCACAGTCACACGACTATCTTCTCTTCAGTTCAGTCTTCACAAATCACAATTCACAAAATACTATTTCTATTTTCCAACCGAACAAATCCCTAATCGGCTAATCCCTAATCCCCTTATCTAATTAACCAACTAGGCACCGGCAAGTCGGCAACCACAAAAGCGGCGGCGACGATCTCTATTCTCCACAAAAGCGGTCACGATCCAGTCTTCACGGCGACGATTTTAACAGCGACAACGATCTCCTCAACAACTCACGGCTTCGGGCTTCCTCTTCAATCTTCATTAATAGCGGCACGCCGGCAACGATCTCCTGCAGCCGATCCAGTCTTCACGCCTTCTCTTTCCCATCTTCAACAGCAGCAGCCGTTCAACCATTATCATCAACGGCTCGTCACCGTAAGTTCATTTTGTCTTCATCATCATCACTGCAGTAGTTGAATTTGCCCATGTAATAGATTTTTATTTTGCCCTGTTAACTGTTAGTCTGTTACCCATGTAATAGATTTTGATTTTGCCCGGTCCTGTAAATTGTATATGTATAATGTTGAATTGAATTGAATGGAATGGATGGACTGAATAGAAAATTGGATGGATTGAAGATCGGGTGAGAAAATTATTGAATTGAATGCCACACTGCCACCGTATATATCTTGACTGAATTAATAGTATAAATCGGGTGAAAATTGGACTGAACACTGTTGAATTGGACTAAATTGAATGTCATTTCAGTATTATAGGACTGAATTAATTGGACTGAATTGAATTAAATTAATGGAGTGAAAATTGGACTGAAAAGTGTTGAATTGGACTGAATTTAATGCCATTTCAGTATTATAGGAATGAATTAATTGGATTGAATTAATGGGGTGAAAATTGGACTGAAAATTGTTGAACTATGTATGAATTTTTAAGGTGCTTGAACTATGTATAAATTTTTATTTGAAGCATGAATTTTTTGTTAATGTATTTTAAAATTCCTTACGATTTTACGATCCGTTTTTACGATCCGAATTTGTATTGTAGTTTCCGTGCCGTGTTAAAATCGTGATTTTAACAACCTTGATCCAGACTGTAGACATACCTACTGTATCTTTAATTTGTTGCTACAAATTCTTTAAAATGGAACATTTTCAAGACTAAAACCATTAACTCCAACATCAAGATGACTCATATTTTGATTACCAAAATGATCGTTGGCCATGGTTAACTCATATTTTTCTTGTGAATTCTTGTCATTATCGTCTAATGTAGCTTCCGCTTGCATCAGGATGGCATCTATGAGAGGGTGGATTGGATTAAACCTGTTCCATTCAATTAAAATTTAGTTAATTTGATTGATGGATTCAAATAAGATGTTTAAATATATTTGGTTTTAAATAAATTTCCATTTGAATTATTAAAAAGTGATACGTTATAACTGATCATGTCAAGTTTGTATTCATTTAACATTTCATGAAATTTTTTATCTAGCTCTCACAGCAATACGTGCGTGCGGAAGTGAACTTTATTCATCGAATAAACATTTTATTGCACAATCGAGGAAATAAAATAAATCAAATTACATGTGTTCCTAGAACAATTATATATTTCTTGTAGTGACATTGATCCTTCAAACCCTAGAATGGCATACGAGTTTAAGCCTTAACAAAGGGATATATCTCATAAATAACCATGCAACTCCCACCAACAACCCTAGCCCCTTGTTTTCCATAAGCAACTCCTGGAAGTTCGCCTATAGCACCGTCAAGACACTTCTTACAATCAACACTAGAAAGATCCCTCGTGCACTGAGCCATCCCATAAAGTTTCATCGATCCTTCAAGGAGGTCCATCTCTCCGGCAGCATACAATTTTGATGAGTTATAAGAAGCCTTGTCTGCTAGTTGGCTCAACAGCTCGCTAGTCTTCTCATTAAATAGCACTGGGTTGCTCACATTATTCACATTCCACATGTAGAACTTGTTTTGGTCATCAATCTGGCCAAAGAAGTCCGAGTCAGAATACTTCAAAAGACAGTTATCGTACGCTATGATTGCACGTTTGCTATATGGGCAGCGCTTGCGGATCTCCCTAGTTGCATCAGCAGCACAGGTTCTGCAATCTGAGGATGAGACATCTCCTCTACAAAGAACGAGCCCATATGGTCGGTCCTGGTTGTTCTGACCTAAAGAACCAAGAGCAAAGCCTTCAACTGGAGCAAGATGATAGAGAGAGCCCATGAGGACATTCATGCTTGTTTTATAAGAGCTATTGGCAGTTGAGTTCGCGTTGCTGGAACACCTACTGAAGAGAGGGTCCGTTCCAAGAACATTTTGGAGAAGTAGAGCAAAAGTTAGCAAATAGAGAGAGGAGGTGAGTCTTGAGGAAGACATTGATAGGCAGACGACTATTGTTGGATAGCTCTGATGAGGTTGGGATGATTTATATGAAACCATGTATTTATAGTGTTAATCTCAAGGTTGAGTGAGGATTAATTAAGGTTAAGGAGGGCTGACCTTGTCTAATCTTGAATTTGCCAACTGCTCAAGATGACAAGAAGTGTTCAACAATATTATGAGGGATCAGTTGAGGCCGGACGTAGTTAATTAAGATTGGAAGTATCTTTCGGAAGGTAATTAAGAAAATGTCAATCAATCACAGCGATTTGTATTTTATTTTATTGTATATAGCACACAAAGTTGAATAGAGTACAGAGATCAGGTGAATAAAATTATCATGCATGGCCTCAATAGTCAATCGCTGTTATCTTTATCTTTCACGTTTTCTTTACAGACTAATTGTTTACTAATGTTTCACTAAACTTCTAACCCCACAACCTTTCCAGAAACAGTAACTTTCTCGTACAGTTTGTCATTACATTTAATTTGACCAGGACAAGTATATAAACGTCGGGCCCTGTACGTAAAATGTTTCTAGATATTCCATTAATTAAGCATGCCGATGCAAGGAGTGCCGGGTAAACAATTTCTTTTGCCTGTTTTTATATTTCACAGCGAAAGATCTATGTGGGAATTAAGGCACTTTCTTGTAAGACATGCGACATCTTTTTTAACTGTCGGCCGACACTTTCTTATGTAGCCACCTTTGTTCCTAAGCCCTAACACTCGTAAAGGGTATAGGAATAGTAATCACTTAAAAAAAAAGCAATACTGGAAGAACTAATAACATTATAATCGAGGTTAGTTTCTTTCACATTTCAGATTTGCATCTTTATCAATAGAAATCCTCTATTAATTAACCAGAACTAATTGAGGAAAACGTTGTTACCCTCCTCACATTTTATTGTTTATTGGAACAATAATTTTTTATTCATTTTCATATTTAAACATTAGATTTATTAGAAATTCAACTTTGTTATTCCTTTTAGATTTTTTTATATGAGGTAAAAAGCGGTCTCAAAAAAACATCTCGGCTTCGTGTTAATGCTTTCAGTTTTTTTTACAAGTAGTTATCATACTCTCAAAAAAACATCCTGGCATTGAATTAGTGCTCAGTCATCTTAAGATTATTTTTAAAATTAAATTATATTTTTACTCGTCGTTTGAATTTTTTTTAACCCTTCAAATCAAATGGATCACACCAGGAGCAACTCCTATACAACATAATTTGAATTTCAAGCTAGACAATAAGTATGGTCGGGGAGGTTTTAGGTTCAATCCGCTGAATTGGGTATAATAACAATATTAAATATTACAGAATGTATATCATGTATATATATGTATAGAAATTAATATAGGATTATTTCAATGTTATGATTCCTACAGTTACTACCGTGTACCGCCACATATATATAAATAGAAAAGGTTGGCTATGACACAACTTAAGTCATTATATTATTCTCAACTTTAAATCATTCCTCTTAATCTCAACATTATTTTTGTACAAGTAATTTTTTTTATGAAGCCGCAACATAGCCATAGTTTTTAAACTCGGCCCAATGATCGACTCGACCCAAGGCCCAAGTCACGAGTTTTGAACAGATCATCAGGTTTTGACCAGGTTACTGGGTCATCCCGGGTCGACCCCTAATTTTGTTATAAAATAAAATGACGTCGTTTTTGTTAAAAACAATGAATAGTCAACGGGTTGCAACCGAGTTTTTGATTAGGTCTTTCCAGGAGTTGAAACAAAGTTTATGATAATTAAGAAGCTAACTTAATCAGGTAGTCACCTCTGCTATTTATATGATTAAAGCAGTACACATATATTACAGTGTAGCATACTACATATAATAAATCAATACATCAAAAACATAATATTTCTTAATCTACAACATATTCTATAATACATCTCCTCAAGCTGAAGGTGAGTTTTCCAGGTGAAACTTGGAATATAAAAAAGTAAAAATAGAGTGAGAGAGTGGCTTTGTAAGGACATCAACTAATTGATCTTTGGAGAAGATAAAATGAATTTGAATCACCTTTTTATTCACTCGATCACGAATAAAATGATAATCCACTTCAACATGTTTTGTTCGAGCATGAAAAATCAGATTAGCAGAGAAATAAGTAGCACCTAAATTATCGCACTAGATAATAGTAACAGAACTAGGAGAAAAATACAAATCTAATAGAAGATAGCGGAGAAAAAGAACCTCAGTAGTACCATCTGCCAAAGCCTTATTCACCGGTAGATTTTCTATCATCAATACTCCCTGACTAATCGGCATCAGTAAAACGATGAAGTGATAAAGAGGAGCCACGAGTAAGGTGAAGGCTAAAAGAGGATGTAACTTTCAAGTATCGTAGGATACGTTTAACAACAACCCAATGGCTCTTAGTAAGAGCATGCATAAACTGACAAACCTTGTTTATAACATAGCAGATGTCTGGTTCAATAAATGTGAGATACTGAAGAGCACTAATAATTTGTCGAAAATGAATGGGATCTGAAAATAACACACAAGATGATAAGTCAACCTTGGAGACAAAGGCTGGTGTATCAACATGTTTACATGATGACATACCAGCACGACAAAGAATATCAAGAACATATTTGTGCTGACTAAGCATGAGTCCTATACTGATAGGAATGACTTCAACCCCTAAAAAATAATAGGCGTTACCCAGATCATGAAGCTTAAATTCTGAACTCAGTAAGGTAATAAGATGTTGAATCAATGTAGAGTTGTTACTAGTAAGTAAGATGTCATAAATATAGACAAGTAAATAGCAAACATCATGATTCATAGTCAAAACAAATAAAAAGGTATCAACCTTGGAAGCTCGAAAACCAATAGTTAAATGGAAGTCACTCAGGTGTGTGTACCAAGCCCGTGAAGCTTGTTTTAAACCATACAGAGACTTGTGAAGATGACAGACATGAGTCGGCAGAGTAAAGTCTATAAAATATATGGGTTATGACATCTAAACAACCTCTCTATATAAGTGAGCCACTAAAAAACACATTATGGACATCAAGTTGCCGAATCTGCCATCCTTTAAATACAACAATAGTGAGAACTAATCAAACAGTAGTCGGTTTAACAACAGGATTGAAGGTTTCTAAGTAATCAATGCCTTCCTTTTGAGTGAACCCTCGTGCAACCAAATGAGGCTTATAGCGATCAATAGCACCATTAGCTCGACGCTTAATTTTATACATCCACCAGCAGTCAACCACATTCATAGAGGGATCAAATGGTACCAAGGACCAAGTGCCACTGGCATGTAAAGCTGCAATTTCAGACTTCATGGCAGTATGCCATCAAATAAAATGATCAGCATCCTTAAAATTCAGAGGCTCGAGAGTAAGGGAAGATGTTACCCGTGGGGCTAAAGACTGTGATGAGGAAGTAGAGACTGAAGTGGTGTTGACGGTCCTGTTCTGTCTGGGAAGCAGCACCATATGGTGTTGTCGTTGTGCTAGGGAAGTAGGGGACCTCTACCGTGGAAAAGAATAGCTGGAGAGATCAACATAAAGATCCAGGCCTGGTAGAGACGGGGCAAACGATCTAGATGGAGAGGTAGAACTTCATGGCGGTGATGTAAAGATAGCAGCAACAGGGGAAACAAACGTATATAAGGTTGGCGTTGCAGAACCTGTACTTGCAAAATAATCAAAAGATATGGAGGCAGATGGTGGTAATGAAGGTGTTGTTGAAAAGGTGGTGAGGAAAGAAAGGTGTGTGACAGCGGTAGGCGGAGGGATATGGCTAGCAGATGCAAAGTTACCGGTAGACTCAAGAAATGAAAAAGATTGTTCATGAAATCGAAAATGATTGGAGAGGTAGATACGATTAAACGATAAATCAACATAACGATAGCCTAGATGAGATGAACTATAGCCTAAGAACACACTTGGTGTCTAACTTATGAGCATTATAAAGTCGAAGAAAGGGAAAACATAGACATCCGAAAGCATGTAAAAAGATATAATCAGGCGGTTGCCAAAATAGATATTCAAATGGAGATTTGTTTCACAAAATAGGTGTCGGAATACGATTTATGAGATAAACAAATGTTTCAAAAGCATAATTCTAAAATTTTAGAGGTGCCTTATAATGACCAAGAAGAGTAAGACCAGTTTCGACAATATGGTGATGACGACACTTAACAATATAATTATGTTCATGTGTACGTGGGCATATTAAGCAATGTTAAATATCAATGGTTTTAAGAAATGAATTTAATTTACGATATTCACCACCCTAGTCAGTTTGAACATATTTGATTTTTTGAGAGAACTATCGTTCAACCAGGACTTGAAATTGATGAAACAAATTGAATATATTAGATTTGACGACAATAGGGTAAAACCAGATAAATTTCGTATGTGCATCCAAAAAAATAACAAAATATCAAAAGCCATCCGAAGATAACATAAGAGTAGGGCCCCAAACATTAATAAAAATAAGTTCAAGAGGAGCAGACATTTATGACCCGTAGGCCCTAATGAAAGACGTGATGATTTTCCTAACGGACACACTTGACAATGGAAATTTAAATGATGAAAAGTACAGATGACCTTTTTATTTGACACTAAGAGACTCAGAATATGAGAGCTTGAGTGACTTAGTCGACGATGCCAAACATCAGTAGAAGTAGACAGAAAGGCTTGTGGCATAAACATGGTAGAGGACTCTAACAGGTTATAGAGGCCATCTTTACTTTGACTAGAAAGAAGAACTTTCTTGGTTATAAGATCTTTGACATAGGAAAAAAGAGGAGTGAAACTCGAAAAAGACACAATTTTCACAACAAAATTTGTCGAACATGTAGGATATTAGACAAAGTAATGGCCCATTTTGGAGTATGCAAAATATTATGAGTTGTATTGGATATAACAAGTCCCTTACCATCACCAATATACAATTGATCATTACCGAGATAAGGTTCTGCATATGTCATACCGGCAATGTTTGGAGTAACATGTTAATTCGCACCTATGTTAGGAAACCAAGTGATAAAATTTTCTATCAAAGCATCACTAAAGGAGAGGTTGGTCGAGGCTTGATTCCCATTATGCATAAGCTGTGAACATTGTTGTGTAGAGTGCCCAAAAGTGCTGCAAAGTTGGCATCTAATCTGTCGTGGCCACTGGTTCTGCCGTGCTGACTTCTGCTGCTGGCAATTGCTACCACAACTATAGATATTATGCCAGGAGGAATCCCCATTGTCGCCACGGTAAGATTGCCCATTATACTGGTTGAAGTTACTACGAGAATGTCCCCTCCAGCCTCATCTTCTTCATCTGTCGCGATGAGGAGAGGAGCTACTGCCATTAAATCCATCAAAACTACGTTATGCAACATAGGCAGAGGGAGGCTGCGAAGGTGTGGGCAATAGTGGTGAAGTAATCAAAATGGATTGAAGAGAGCTTCTATGTAAAAAATCATGTGTAGACAAGTGACTGTAGAGCTTAGAGTAAGCAAAGGGCTCACCTTTGGTTGAAAAACTTGTAACCAAATCACGAAATTCACCATGAAGGCCCTGAAAAACATAGAGGTTGAAGTCAGTGAGGGAGATAGGTTTGCCCGCTGCGGCTAATTTGTTAAATAATCCCTTAGCTTTCTGCAGGTAGAGAGTGACAATATCATCACCTTTAAGAAGGTCCTGAAGAGAGCCACACTATTGCATAATCCTAGAGTTGGATGGAGATGCAGGAACACGTATTTGCTGAGAAGACAAAAGACAGAAGTTTAGTAGAAACAGAAGCTAAGTAGAACACTTAAAAGTTGTCCAGCAAAACTTAATCCAACAGAGGGGATATCATTGCAAAGGTGAAGACGTTAACCCAATAGAGAAGGAAAGAGCAGACCTCAACACATCTACAACAGAGCGAGATAATGGTTGTTTCACCAGAGAGTTAATCAAGTAGAAGGGGACGATGGAAATCCAGTGCTGCTGTTTGGAGAAGAAGGTGAAGAGGGGAAGACATATACATGTTTAGATAAATCAACTCTAATACCAAGTTGAAACAGAGTTTGTGATAATTAAGAAGCTAACTTAATCAAGTAGCCACCTCTGGTATTTATATGATTAGGGCAGTACACATATATTACGGTGTAACATATTACACACGATAAATCAATACATAAAAAACACAATATTTTCTATTCAACAACATATGCCATAATGTCAGGTCAACCCAGGTTTCTGTCTTACCCTATTTTTTCTTAAATCTAGCCTGGTTCTGACCCCTGGTCGTTCAGGTCCCAGGTTAACCTGCGAGATTAGATTTTAAAAGTATAAGCATAGTGCGGTATATTAACTAGTAAATTATCTAGCAATTCTCTAGAATGATTAAGTGATGAAATTATAATCAATTAAAGTTGTTTGCTCTGTCATGGCAAGAAATATACCAAGGATTCTCATGAAACTGAAAATATGTATTATGAGCCCAACCAATCACGATGGACTTGTACTCGTAAAATGAACTTATAACATAGTAACGCGCTTAACATTTATTTGCTCAGTCATGACGATGTGTAGGAATCACTAGTTAGGTGGTTTGCTCTTCCCCAATAAATGTTTTATAGTAAAAAATGTTGTAGTGATTAGTAACAAGAATTTTTTTAAGTGTGCTTAAGAATTTCTTTTTATTGTGAGCCAAAACTACTATGGAGGGTTGCAAATACAGAATGCCGGCAACTAATATTATAAAAAATAATGTCATAAAATTTCACAAAAAAACAAAAGATTTAATGACATTTAATCAAACAACAAAACAAGATGTAGCAACCGAATAAAATCTAAATTTTTTTATAAAGGTTTGTACAAAAAGAGAGATAGCTAATATAAAAAAATATTATGATTTAAAAAAAAAAGATTTTCAATGGTACATGTTGCCTATTTTTGTAGCACCATATAAACAAAAAAAAAAGAGAAAATACAAAAAGGTTGAAAAAATATTACAAGAAAATAAAAAAAATATATAAGTAAGAAGGATATACCAAAAAGCCTAAGAAATTATCGAAGACTGGTTGAAGAAGATCAAAATATACAAGATTAGAAAATTTAACAGTGTATTTTCAACTGATGAAGACTCTCTTGGCGAATAAAAATCAATTTAAAAAGAAAAGTTCAAAATTAAATGTTTAAAAACTCAATTATAATTTTTTAAGATTTGATCGAATTTTTCAAGGCCTATTTGTTTTTTCTAACTATTGAAATTTTCTTTCTATGCTTATTGCATAAATGTCGATGTTTTTTTATACTCTTCCCTTTTCTAATGTTTTAATTTGGCAGGTTAGGTGTGAGATTGTTGTTTATATCTCTCGCACACACTTCATGTACACATGTTATCCACATTCGTTTATAAGCTTTACATATGAGATTCAGCTAGGATTTCATAAAGGTATCATGGGTATGTGTAGTCTTAGCCTTACAAGTATATATTCTCGAGGTTTTCCACTCATATTGGAACTCGAGCTATGCATATATCCTCTTGTGGGATTTCACTAGATAGATATTATGTGCTATGTCGTGGGCGGGTTAGTTTTTTAAAAAACATGAAAAGGATTCCATACAAAACTTGAAATTTAAAAAAAATCAGAGAATTGGGTTATTGAGTCAATCGAGTTTAATAACCCCAGCTAATCAAATAATACTAAAAAAGAGTAATGACAACAAATAAACCAAATTAATAAAAAAATTGACATCCAAGATATATAAAAAAAGTGACAACATAAAAAGACCCGAGTCAACCTGGGTCAACCCATCAAATTTGCAACTCGAGGACACGAGATCGGGATAATCCCATTGAAAGGAAAGTGAAAAAAATAAAAAAGGCTAATTCATAACCAACCAAATGTTGGAAAATAGAATTTTAAAAAATACACTAAAAGAATAGAAATCCACTAAAGCTAACCTTCTAAACTTGTGACCCTGGTTATGAGACCGACACCACATTGTAGAAGGCAAAACTGAAAACATCACGAAGCAAAATCGTCAATAAAGTAAATGCCATGGGATGAAACAAAAAAAAATAATTAAAAACCACGATCAAAGGAATGAGTCGTTGATTTTATTTCCTGGATCTTTATAAAAAAATATATAATTTTGACATTCTTGTAGAATAAAAAAATTAGTTGATTCGGGTAACCCTGGTCAACTTACTCGACTTGTGACCTAAGAGCTGCTTGGGGTGAATTGGGGGTCAAATTGCACAAATTCAGATCCAATGACCAAAATGAAAAAGGCGATCAACTTAAGGGTTGTTAATTAAGTTTCATAGGGGTGAAATTGCATGAAATTAAAAGTTTAGAGGCAATTATAGGTGCAATTAAAAGAAATTGAAATAATAGGGACTCAATCAAAAAATTTCAATCCTAAATTAAAAACCCCAAATGACGCATCATTCAGACTTGATGAAGAAAATATGAGTGACACGTCGTTCGATGGACTAGTCACTATTTTGACAGTTTTGGTTGATTGAGTTGAAACTTCAAACGAATGAATCTAGAGCTATAGATTTTCAAATGACAGGTGTGCATTTCTTAAACCAACTTCAGAAGATCTCAGGTGACAATGATGTCAGAA
>Ga0307514_10004595_pt1 | contig 12662 bp, 12 predicted proteins | sample 16_EM_MG_FD_203088 | JGI IMG/M metagenome (GOLD analysis project Ga0307514, IMG submission 203088) | Populus trichocarpa ectomycorrhiza microbial communities from riparian zone in the Pacific Northwest, United States - 16_EM | ecosystem: Host-associated > Plants > Roots > Unclassified | place...
CCCCGCCCCGGGGGGGCAAGTGCCAATTGCCGCAGAGCCTATGCCCGTGACAGTGGTCAAGGTTCAGATCCGATGTCACAATTGGAAAGCGTTGAGTCGCTCGTTGCTTGTGCACGCGATAATACTCTATTTAAGTATCACCACCAGATAATTTGGCATGGGCAACGGGGCGGATTGTTGGGCAGGAGATCTAAGTACTGTATGCTTATTGGGCTTTTCTTTTCACACAGGGAAACGTGGAAACGGCTGTTGCTGGCAGAATTCTGGGCAACTCTGCCGAAGCGAGACGACGAGAGGAAGGAGGTACCTACAGTAGGTAAGAAAGGAAGGCAAAACGTCAAAGTGGTGTCAAGCGCAGAGCCGTTCCATCGCACTAAATTAATTCCGAACAGGCTTCGATATTCGATGACCTCAGGCTGGTCAGGGCCGACACGACGCCAGCGTGTACGTACCGTAGGTAGGTATGTATGTAGGGTCAGCACCAGAGCGCAATCACTTGTCCCACCTGTCACTGACAGGCCCCCGGCGGGGCCTAGATAGCCAATGCCGGGGGTGATAGAGGTGGGAGGGAGGTAGGTTACCTAGGCAGGCAGATAGCACGTATGGCCCGCAAGCTGGGAATCGCACACACCAAACATAGGTAGCGAGCGATAAAGCGGCACATGTGCGCCTCCACTACTTTAATGTGGGTGAGTTGGGGTTGGGCTGGCACGACGTTGAAGTGCTGCCAACCAAGAAGATCCGGCACCCGGAAGTGGCATGGGCGTTTGGTGATCCTACGCCCGTAGCTTAGGTACCTTCTACCATGTACCTACGATAAGCAGGTACGGATGTTCACAACAAAAGTCTTTTTCACCTGCCTATTTGGGAATAGCATATATGCAATGGATATGCATGCATATGCGATTAAACTAACATGCCATACTCCGTACAAGCTACCAAGATAAATAAATAGAGTCTGGGACCGAGAACAGAGTTCTGATCTAAATTTAATGCTCTACTAGCCACCCACACCATCCCCACCATGTGCCCATTGCCGTTCCCGCCACATTCATATCTCCTCATGCCACATCCATATCTCCTCATCTCCTCATACCCATGACGCAGGTGTCTGCGGGAGGCAAGAACCTCACATTGATTGCGAACGCCACCATCCGCAGTAGTATTTTGACCTCTTCTCCTCCTCCTTGGCCTTGACCCAATAGCTGGCTGAGAAATAGGATCCACAGAAACGACCTGATCAGTTGCTGTAATGTCATTCTCGTTAAGGCAGTCTGAATTCCAACAAGAGACCTGCAATGTTTGACGTAATCTGTTGGCAGCCCTGCCGTCGCACATTGGACTCGTTGCCAGGGCTTAGTCTTATTCCAAGCCCCTGTGTGGGTTGCTCTGTTCTCACGAATTAGACGATGTCGCTCTTGTCGCAATGCAATCCAATACGCCTTATCTCGAGGCCCTCGAGGATGCCTCTTCTTGTACTCATTCCCACCCTCAAGCTTCAGGACTTGCTCAATGTGATAGGGGATATGCTCAATCCGCCGTTGAATTCTCCACTGCTCCAAATCCTTCCATGCATTTGTCCATGCCTTCTCAGCCGTCTTGCGGCATGCTAGAGGCCCTTTTTGGTAGTGATGCGCTTAAGGTATGCCCAACAGGTCTCGATCATATCCAGATCCCGGGCCAAATGAGACGTTGAACATACAGAGGTTGTTGGTGAGGAGGAAGAGGTGGACATGGAAATTCTCCTTTCCATCACTCTTTGGCCACCAGAGTAAGTGATCTTGAACTACCTGAGGTGCTTGAGTGACTGACTGACCGATGTTGTTAAGGGGCCGAAAATGAGGAAAACCAGCCACCCCCACCGGCAGCCCTGCGAGACCTCCCGGTCCCGATCAAGCCCTAGCCGTGGTTCTTCCCCTGGAAGGGTTACTTCCCTTGCTTCCCCCCCCACTTCCATTGCCTCCTGTCCCCTCCCCATCCCCACCCCCCCCTCCTCTTGCCCCCTCCCTCCTTTGCCCCCGCCCTCGTAGAAGGCAGAGCCTCAAACGGCAGTTGAGGGAACGACGACAACCACGTGCCGAGCAGCAGCGGGACCGTGGGGAAGCGGGTGGGGAAGCGGGTGTGGACAACCGGGGTGGGATTAAGGTGGTGGGAAACGTGAACCTCGGTTTAACTTCACTGTGAAATAAAAAGTTATGCATATGCATATGCCAAGTCCGCATACGCGCATATATGCGTGCATATCTACTACTCCCAAATAGGTAGGTGGAAAAGAAATACTGTTTTCATTATCTACTACAGATAATTAATTCTCAAAACAAAACCGGGAAATATTTTGCAGAGCATATGTCGTTCCGAAGAGCGCCGCTTAAAATTCAAACTTCAATTACACGTAGATGTAGAATTCACATGCTAATTCTTACACATGGCTACAGGGGGAGTACTGTGAGACGGCAAGGCACGGGCTCAACTATGCCACCCGGCCAGGGTCGAGAAAACAAATTACAGAAGTACAGTCCACCGAAACGTATACTTTAAATAATACATCACCCTATCAGGCCTGCCCGTACATATATCTATGCATATAGAACCCTTTACACACAAAGCACAATCACAAGCAGCACGGCACCTCCCTCGCTCGCCGACACCCAACACACTCGTCCTTCTAGATTACTGACACTGGTACACCGATACCGACACTGATACCCCTCCCGCCAGACCCCAAACCACTCCCCCCCGACCACGTCTCCACCGACACAGTCCTCCCTATACAATGTCCGGATCCTTTTCCCTTTTCTGCATCGTCCACGGTGAGCAGGATGCGGCACCATTTCCGGTTAGGGTTGATGGAGACCGATACAATTGGGGGGCTCAAGGATCTCATCAAGGCACGGTGCGCGCCTGAAATGGATAATATTGCTTCCCGTCATCTCAAGCTCTGGAAGTGGAATCAACCAGGCGGTGCCGACAGGGTGGAGCTGGATAGCAGCAGCCTCCTGGATCCAATGGACCAAATTACCAGCATTTTCGGGGGTGATGAGATGCATCCACATTATTATCAAGGCTCCCGAACTTGATAAGTGAGACGCGGGTTTCGTTTTCTTTGCTGCCGCAATATAATGTTTTATGCTGATAACCTCAAGGCCCAGCCACCAATCAAGCGAGTACGTTTAGAGCTCGATTCTAGGCACCTAGGCTACGATAGCATCGAAGAACTTTGTGACCACCTAACCGAACCATTCCCGGAGTTTGCACACTGCCCAAGTGTAAATAGGGCCCCACCCACTGCCCTACGCATATGACGTTGATCCGAACATCTTAGCATCTCACCCATACCTTATTCTGCGGCACTCATTAGCATTTGATACCTTTAAAGATATATTACTCCTTCTGGGGCGATATTACTACCAAGAGGTATTTTTCATTTGGGACACAATCATACGGGAAACTCTCACCATCTTCGGGTAATATCCATGGGTTTCAACGGAATGGGAAAGATGTGCATGCCTCTGGAACTATTACTGGACAGACAAGGCCAGATTTTTTGTGTTGGTTGGACCAGGCTTTAGTGTTCCGTGATGAGGAAAAAAGTAGTCCCGAGATGCTATCTACTGCCCGCAATGAACTCAAGGCGAAATTTGGGGAATGGAGTTCCCTATTCTATGGCCAATTACCATTCGTTTTCGCCTATGCTACCCGTGGTTATATGATACTATGTGTGCCATTTTCTCATTAGACTTACACACATTAACACTCATTAGGTTTTACCGCATAATGTCAAGTGGTCAATGCCAGGCGCTGACCCATAACATATTCAACGCCAGCAACCTATCTCATCGATTTTCCATATTTCGTACCACAATAAATATGCTCCGATGCTTGAGAAGCCTCAGGTGGTTAATTCCCCCCTGACTGGCCCCTGCGGTTGTTTTATGAGTATAGCCGTCCCAAAAATGTCACTATAACCATTGAGCCACCTATGGCTTTGAAGCGGATACTGTCATTAGCAATACCTGTCGAGCTGTTGAATTGATTTGGTTGAGTAGGGTGCTTTCGGTATTTGTTATATTGAGGTGAAATTCAACGGCAAAGGTGCACAGTGCACTTTTAAGGCGAGAAATTTTCATTTGCTATCATGGCTTTTTTTTTTATTTTATCTACTCTCTGCTATTGGATTAGGTGCATGTATGTATGGGATGGAATTGGGCTTAGTCTCATCAAATGCAAGCGGGTTCAGCCCACATTTTTATTAATATTAATGCGCTAGCTTCATTCAGGGTAACCGCAAGCAATAAGGACACTGTAGTCTGGTTGGCACGATGCTTCGAGCGAGCGGTACATATACAGTAGGTAGGTAGAGTATGGCCAATTGACGGGAGGTGGCCTGCTCCCTTTACAATAGAGCAGCAACAGCGGCCAGGATCCTCATGCATCGGTCTCCAGGCCTCGGAACCGCTGCCAGTAAAGTTTACAGCTGTCTATGCACATGTCACTGCGATAGTCAAGTATAAGCGTCTACAAAAACTCCGTTATATTTCAAACCAAACTGCTACCCAATATTTCGGGCCAGCATGTCAAACCCACGTGAATGCCAACCCCAACATAGGAACCAAACCACCCAGTTCACTGACTCACTACCATACAGTCAAACCAATGTACAAATACAATTTTATAGCTACGAAAAGTAGACTTAAAGCATAGCAAAACAATATCTTACAGCAATGTAGAAATCAACTTGTAAATCCACTAACGGCGTGGGGGATACCTCGGATCGTGGTATGCAGCAGGAGCCCTGCCACGCTCCTCGCCCCTCGTGATTGAGTAACGTCTTTGCTCCTCTCCGTCCCTATATCTTCTGTGTTCTTCAACCTCCCTGTACCCCCTTGGCTCCTCTGCCTCCCTGTCTACAGCACGCTCCCTTGGCTGGATATCAGCGTCTTGCTCTCGCCTAGCAAGCTCATTTGCCCCTTTCATGAAACCACCCTCCCCTGCTCTATACGCTTCCCTAGTTGGCTCAGGCCTTGCACTCATTGCCCTATATACAGCAGGTGGTGGTGGCGGATAAGTGGGTGGCTGTGGTGGAATATAACCAGAGATAGATGTACGATGACTAGGCTCTGGACGAGCACTAACTGCGCGCAACAATTCTTCCTCCCTTACTCGTATAGCTTCTGGCCTGACGCTTTTAGTGCGACCATCATAACCGTCTCTAGGAAGTTCCCTATACTCCCTATAATCAACAACAGCATGAGGTCGGGGGGGAGGGGCCATAGGAGATAACGGAGGGTAAAAATAATCCCTTTCCCGGTAGTTTGCAGATACTGCTCCCCTTGGTGCCACACTGCCGTCACGAAATTCCCTTGGGAGAGGTAGTGGCGGAAGTTCCGCTAGATAGTGTGGTGAGGGAGGTAAAGGCCTTGGTGCTGCGTAGTATCTCCCTTCACCATAGTATATAGGTCGCTCGGGAGTAGGGTAAGGAGCGTAATATCCTGGATATGGGTCAATGTAGTGCCCTGGAGTAGGATGCACATGTCGTTCATAATAGTCCCTATGCGGGATTGGTGCTAAAGACTGAGCTCGCGATGCCACTCGTTCCACAATAGGCCTTATGACAGGAGCACCCTCTAGATTCCTCCCCGGAGAGAGGGATCGTGAAACGTGTCTGCGTTTATGAATTTCGGGGGATGCAGGGCGACGTTCTGGAGCACGACTGGAGTGTCTCAATGGCTCTGGGGAACGCAGATGGGGTATAACAGGGAGAGGGCGAGGATGTATAGGAATTACATGTGGTGGGGGATGGTGGTACAAGGGGCCATAATCATCATAGATAGGATATTGTGAGGAGTAAACACCCCCATATGATCTAGTGCTATATTCTGGCGGCGGGGGAGCTGATAGTGGGTACCCATATGGCCCACGGTGGTAGGGATCATAAGCTGGGAGTGCATGACCTGTCGGGATAGGGTAATGGTAGCGAGGAAGCTCCAGATATTCATAGTAAGGCCTCCTACTAGAGTATACTGTAAGCCGCGTTGCTGGGCTGGCTGAACGTCGAGTTGTACCAACAATCGAAGGTGGGCGGGTACCGGGTTCAGGTTTGATGAACGGGGAACGCCTAGATACTTGGTGAACTGGCTCACGAGGCCTCTCCTCAACTTCATCATCCCTAAGGTCAATGATCAAACCTTGGGCTGCCAACTTGGTAACATCAGCAGCGGCACGCACAGGCTGTGGAGCAACTGGTTCCTGTGTCCTGGTGGTGGAGTATCGTGGAGCCTGCATTGGTGACCTTGCGCGGGGCTCTTCGCGAATGCTGGTACGATGTATAGGAGCAGGAGCGTTGTCCTCACGACCGAGTGGGGCTGGACTCCTCGGGCTGAGGGCGAATCCTGGGCTGAGGGCGTATCGCGGGCTGGGGCTGAGGGCGTATAGGGGCAATCCCGCGGATCCCGAGCGATCTATGTCCACTTCCGCCTTTTGGGAGCCAGGGGTGCACGGTCTTCGGTTGACTGGAACATTGAGCGCAGAAGCTGGATCTGGCCAAGCATTTAGTACCTTCAATTTATCTTGTACCACTTGCACTGGGGGTGGATCAGGGCGATCTATTTCCATTATATCATGACCCACGGGGCTTTGCTCCCCAGCATCAATTTCTTTATCCACATTTGTGGTTGAATTGTCTTCATACTGTAATTGGTCAACCGACGCAGCGTCCGAGTTGATGTCACCGAGGGATTTCTTTTTCCGAGATGGATATTCTGGAGCAGTATTGCGTTCATGAGCAGCAAAATCGCTAACAAGAGATTGAGACCGTGCTATAATGCTTGCCACATCAAGGTCATCATCATGAGCCTCTCTGCTCAATCCATCAGATCTCATACGATCTTCTAGCATCTTATTCTCTAGCTGCTGTTTAAGTTCCCTTTCAATCCGGTCTCGCTTCAGGTTGTTCTCCGCTTTGATTAATACGTCGGATTTTGCAAGCAGAACATCGCTAATTTGAGGGTCGCCTAAACTCTGTGCTCTTACAGTTGCAGTTTTCCCAGATGTATTTATTGGTCGAGGTACGCGGGGGTTTGGCGGGATAAACGGCCGAGCATTCTCTGTCACCGCGGAACTGGTGGTAGAGTTGTGAGCCTTCTGAGAAAATGTTGGGTTTGTGCTGTGCGGTGGCTTGAACCGCGGGTGTTGGTCTGCATAGATGGCATCTCGTAACCTGACAATCTTCTCGAGCTCTGCGAATTCATCAACAACGGTCTGGCCGTGTACGACATTTGGGGAAAAAGGCAGATGCATTGTCGAGACTGCCATCACTTCTAGGGCCATTGTAGATACTAGTCTAGATTGTGCCCTTGTGTCCCTGTTGCTGGATTGAGTTGCGGTGAGAATTGTGGAAAGGAGATTCGCATCTGAGTGGAGAAGAGGGCGGGCGCCAAGCCTCGCCTGGCTGACTCAGCGTGCATCAGGCAAGCATGAACATCTTCAACCTCGACTCATACACTCAATAATCTACTACCTTCACACATATACAAGGCACATACTTCTCATGGCGATGCAATTAACCCGTCATCGAAAGCGTGAGCACCTCTTAGCTTTTGCGCCAGACACTCTGGTTTACTAACTCTCTGCAAAATAGGCGAGTTGGCGGAGCTGAATAGAAGGGCATGGGAGGGCCAAATCGGTTAACTTCTTCTCTCCGTCTATAATACTTGATGCGAGTGCTAATACTATATACAGATGTTTTCCGCACCCACGGATCCCTAGATTCGTCTTTAAAGAAGAACACTGCAGTCATAAAGCGATTACGAACCCAGCTCACCAGTGAGAGTCTTCCCACAATACTCAAGGAACTTGCCACAATCTCGCTGGAAAAATACCTCAGTGAAGTTATCTCCGCCGTAGCTGAAGGACTACAGAAAGTGAAGACGACATCCGACATTGCTGCTGCTGTGGAGACAGTATCTGCACTGCACCAGAGGTTTCAGCAGCAATTCACCCCTCACCTCACATACGCACTTGCAAAGGGTCTGGCAACACCAAGGCCAGATGTCCTCAAAGCCCTTACGCCAGAGCAAAAAGAGCGGGAAGAAAAGGAACGACTCTCCAGGCAGAGAGTACTATTGCGAATAACCGTGGAACTTTGGCTCGTCGGAGTAGTGCGAACCTTGGACGATGCAGCCAGTGTGGGCGACGCTCCTGCGAAGCAAGCGTCCGGCAGCAAGGCCCCTACTGGATCCAGCTCGACTCTAGCAGCCCCGATGCCAAAGAGGCGAGAAAATAAAGACGGAGAGACTGACCCCTTCCCGCTCGATGTGCTTAAAGACTTGCTAGGAAGAGATCGGGAACACATGAATCTTCCATTAGTAGTCCTCTTTGTGAAGAATTTCTCCTACGACTTGTTGGGTGTCAAACCACAAACTGTGGTAAAGAAATCGGTTGAGGAGGATGGCACAACTACTGAAGTGGGTGCTAAGAGTACGAGTGCCAAAGCTGCGAATGGAAGCGAGCTAGGAGCTGAAGGGAATGACAATTACTCATCAGCAGACGAGAGCGACCCTCCTCTGGTGAAAATAGAGCTTCAGAAGCGGTTCCGGAGTGTCTTGGAGCGCTATCTTACCTCTGTGCACACACACATCTCTCGACAGCACAAGTACCTCCGAGAGCAAAACCAAAAAAATGCAGAGGCCTATATCAAATCCGGCGAAGTTTTTGAGGACCGCCAGGCAAACTACGAAAAACTTGTGAAAGCTCAAGAGAAGTTTGTTGCAAACGCACAGATTGTATCAGATGTGTTAGAGATGGAGATGCCTGATTTACCCACTGATTCTGAAGAGTCTGGTGCTGGAGATAGCATCATAAGAGAAGGTGGTAGTATGTTCGCCGCTCGAGGAGAGGAAGGCAGGGCGGGAATTTGGGAAGATGAAGACCAGAAAAAATTTTATGAAGATCTTGTTGACCTAAAGAACCGAGTACCTGGGATCCTACTTGAAGATGGCAAAAAGAAGAAGCCCACGGAGGGAGAAGAAGACAAATCAAAGAAGACCAATGGTACCACTAATGGTGAAGTAGCTAAGGCAGAGGCAGATCTTGGGGCAGTCAGCGGGGACGCACCAGAAGAAAAGTTGGAGGATACCTCAACCACAATTGAAAACAAGTCTATTGGTGCCCAAGTGGATGCTTTGCTCATACGGCTCCCTGAGCTCAACAATCGAGATTTAATCGACCAGGCTGCTGTCGACTTCTGCTTCCTGAACTCGAAAGCGTCAAGGAATAGATTACTCAAAGTTTTGGAGGAGGTGCCTAGAGGTAGACAAGATCTATTACCATACTACTCGCGACTTGTAGCAACTTTGAATAAGTATATGCCAGATATCGGTACCAACCTTGTGAGCTATGTATGCTACTCCAGACAATATGCCCTACTCACCGCCAATTGCTAATATACATATATCCATGAAGCTTGGTAAAGAATTTGGAAGCCTGCAGCGAAGAAAAGAAAAGGAGCTTGGCGAGGTCAGAGCGAGAGTGCGTATATCTATGATTCGAAAATATGCTTGCGGTGACTCTGACCAATTGCATTAGAATATAAGATATCTTTCCGAGCTGACCAAATTCGGGGTCGTCCCTCAGCACGTCATCTTCCATTGCTTAAAAGTGGCAATTGATGATTTTACAAGAGTTAACATTGACATAATCTGTAACATTTTAGAGAATTGTGGACGTTATCTCTTGAGAAATGCAGAAACTAACCCCAGGATGACTTCCTTTGTACGCTGCCCCTCCCCCGGGCCGTGATTTGTGCTAATAAGAGTAAAGCTTGAAACGCTTCACCGCAAAAAAACTGCCCAGCACCTCGGCCCACAAGAAAAGATTCTTATCGAGAATGCTTTCTATTACGTCAATCCTCCAGATAGACCTGCCATCCAGCAGAAGGAACGATCTCCTATGGAGCTTTTCGTCAGGAAGCTCATATACCTTGACTTAACCAAGCTAAACTATGTTAAGATCTTGAAGCAGCTTCGGAAATTGCATTGGGAGCTCCCAGAGGTGAGTTGGTGGTCCCCCGGCTCCACTGGCAGCCACTAATACTATCCTCCAGACACAAACAATGCTCTTGAAGATTTTTACTAAAGTCTGGAAAGTCCGTTTCAACAATATTCACATTTTAGCTATTCTTGTTGGAGCTCTATCCAAGTATCACAATGAGTTCTCTATAGCAGTTGTGGATGATGTTTTGGAGCAAATCGAATTGGGGCTGGAACTGAACAACTTCAAGCATAACCAGCGGAGGGTTGCCCTTGTAAAATACTTGGGCGAGCTCTACAATTACAAGATGGTTGATTCCCAGGTCATTTTCGAATCCATGTATAGGTTAACTTCCTTTGGACATGAAGGTGGAACTCCCAGGCCTGGTGTCGCTTGTCCTTTAGATATGCCGGATGACTTCTTCAGGATTCGTTTGGTGTGCACCCTACTGGATGTTTGTGGGATGTGTTTCGAGCGAGGTTCTGCAAAGAAGAAGCTTGACTTCTTTTTAACGTTTTTCCAATACTACATCTATACGAAGGAACCACTTCCTATGGACGTGGAATTCTTAGTACTAGGTACATTCCAAGCCATTCGGCCCAACTGGATACTCCACACCAACGTGGAGGATGCCGCAAAGGCTTTCGAGGAGGCAGTGTCGAAAACATACAAGACCCTGGATGAGAAATCACTTACAGAGCCAGAAGAAGTTGAGGATTATGGCGATTCATCTGATGAAGGGGAGGCTGACTATGAACACCGGGAGGATGAGGAGGCTCAGCTCTCTGATGGAGATGAAGAGGGTGAGAGCCAGACAGTTGCCAGTGCGGAGAATGTACCATCATCCGACTCCGAGGAAGACGAGGACATTGTCGTACAACTCCGGCATGAAGAGCGTGATCCCGAGGCGGATGCAGAATTTGATCGTGAATTGGCAAAAATGATGGCCGAGAGCCTTGATTCTCGCAAATTTGAGCGCAAGCCGGTCTTTGACGTGCCTCTGCCCATGAGGCGTAGCGGCTTGTCTCGCGAGCCTACCCTAGGAAGTGAAGCCGCAGACGTCCCACTACCTACCCAGGCGCCTGGGACCATGGCTTTCTCATTGCTTACCAAGAAGGGGAACCGCCAACAGGTACGTGAATCCCTGCTTACAAGTCGGTGCTCGATATACTAACTTGAAATACTTGCTTCCCAGACACGCACGGTGGAGCTTCCCTCTGATTCGTCGTTTGCAGTTGCAATGAAGACCCAACAAGAAGCCGAGCGTGAGGAACAACAACGCATTAAAAATCTTGTTTTAAATTACGAGCGCATGGAAGACGAAAATGATTCGGACAGTAAGTGCAATACCAATCTCTTGCTCCAAACCTATGCTAATATAATGATATCAACAGCTGATAGAAACGGTCTGTTGGCTGCCTATAGATATGACAAAAACTCTCGCAACCCCCAACGCGCCAAAAAGTTGACGTTGCAAGACGTTAACTGGTAATAGTCTATTGCTAGTTCTCAATGTTCACTAAAACAGCAACAGTCCAACAACACCTGTGCGGCATGCGAATTTATGCCAATGGAATTGGCCATCATTGTCAGATTTGCAACCTTGTGTACAGAAGCAACTATTCACCTGCGTTCAGATCCTGGATAGGAAACCCGCCCGATCTTGGAATGGAATAAACCTAGCGTTGATTGTTCGAGCTTATTGAACATCTATGTGTCGATACTGGAACTGGGTCGAGCTAGGGAATATGTTTGAGAAAAATTTGCTATGTTGAGGCAGGGTGGTGGATTTGTCTGCAGATTTATGGGCCCTTCGGGCTATTTGTGGCCAGGATGATAGAGTGGAGTGGGTCGAGGAGATGAGGTGAATGGGCTTGGTTGCAGAAAGGAGCTGCCCGCCCTGCAGTCCGTTTGATCGGACACCGGCTTCTGGAGGCAGACATGATCGGCTCGATTTCGAATGGGGACTCTCTTTCAATGATACTCTTTGTCCCAGTGGGAGTCTCTTATATCTCCCCGAAAGGTGATAGAAGTCGAGGGTGGTGGATTGTCTCTGAAAGTTGCTTACGCACTTCATGTGTCCACAAACCTCTCTAGCGCCGCCACTGAGCTTTCATCGTGGAAGGATACTTTCATTACTTATACTTACTTACTTCACTACAATCTCTCATTGACACCTCCTTATGAGTCAAATAGAAATCGCTTTATCTCCTCTCAGCTGTGGTTGCCATATACTGTGACTAACGCAGTCCCATGTACCTTTAATATATGATACAACTTATCCCACTCTCCCAACCCCAGCCACCTGCGCCAGAACCCCCCACCCCACTGATACTACCCCTTCACCGCACTTTCCCAATACCCCCTCCATACACCGTCTCAAATAGCCTTTGGTCAGACCTACTCCCCGGTTCCTCAATATCCACCACCGAACTCACAATCCGCACCTCCAACGTCCCCAAGCTCACCACCCCCCCGTCTGCTTTCTCCACTACGTAATGCAGCTTCTGTTGTAAATACGGTAATACCTTCTCTGCATCTAACCTCCCTCCGACTTCATATATCCTCTCAACCAGTGCTTTTGTGAGCGGGATCGTACCTTCCACATTCCCCCCCCCTTTCTCTCCATCTGGCCC
>Ga0307514_10004596_pt1 | contig 12659 bp, 15 predicted proteins | sample 16_EM_MG_FD_203088 | JGI IMG/M metagenome (GOLD analysis project Ga0307514, IMG submission 203088) | Populus trichocarpa ectomycorrhiza microbial communities from riparian zone in the Pacific Northwest, United States - 16_EM | ecosystem: Host-associated > Plants > Roots > Unclassified | place...
ATTTAATTTTTTTTGTTAGAAAAAAAATATGCAATAAAAATCAAATAGCTAGATAAAATTTAAATAAACAAACAGTAGTAATTACTGCTTGGAAAAAAAGAAAGAAACTAACACTACTAAAAAAACTACCTCAAACGAATTGCTTTGTATCTCTCTCTCCATAAGCATAAACACTAACAAAAAAATTAAGTCTATCCATTTAACAGATCCACCATCCCATCCCATCCCATCGAAGAAGACACCTTCGTCTCTCCATTTCTAACGGTACCAACACCAAAACCTTTATATTCTTTTCTTTTCTTTAATTAGATTCAGATATTTCATTAATTATTATTCATTAATAACTAACTCTAATTGTAATTTTAGAATTTTGCAATTGCAACAAGATCTCTAGCAAGATGGCGACGATCGACGAGCCTCTATACCCGATCGCCGTTCTAATCGACGAGTTAAAAAACGAGGACATTCAGCTCCGATTGAACTCAATTCGTCGCCTTTCTACCATCGCTCGTGCCCTCGGCGAGGAGCGAACTCGCAAGGAATTAATTCCTTTCCTAAGCGAGAATAACGACGACGACGACGAAGTGCTTCTCGCTATGGCTGATGAATTAGGAGTTTTTATTCCCTATGTTGGCGGTGTTGAGTATGCCAATGTGCTGCTTCCGCCTCTCGAGACGCTCTGCACCGTCGAGGAAACTTGTGTTAGAGATAAATCAGTCGAGTCTTTGTGTAGAATCGGAACACAGATGATAGAGCAAGACTTAGTCGACCATTTTATTCCGCTCGTCAAGGTTTGGATTTTCCTGATAATTTTGTTTGTTTTTTTACTGATACGTATTGACGGGATGTGATCTTTGCTGTTCAGAGATTGGCAGCGGGTGAATGGTTTACTGCACGGGTTTCGTCCTGTGGTTTGTTTCATATTGCTTATCCCAGTGCTCCAGAGACTTTAAAGACTGAATTACGAGCCCTATACAGTCAGCTTTGTCAAGATGATATGCCCATGGTTCGTAGATCTGCTGCCACTAATCTAGGAAAGTTTGCTGCTACTGTTGAGCCTGTTCATTTGAAGACTGATATCATGTCTATATTTGAGGATTTGACTCAGGATGGTATGAACATACTTCCATTTTTTACTCTAATCAAGTTCTATGTTTGTGTTAACTAGTTGATTTTGCTTTCATTATTGTGTTGGCTGATTTTGATTCTGACTAGGGAATATGCATTTAAGCCTTTAAAACTAAGGAATGCATTTCAGGTATTGGAATAAAACTATTCCAGGAAATGAATTCTTTTGCTTTTGATTCCATTCTGTGCCTCTTGATGTATGTTTTGTAGAACATTAAAGTGCAATAACGAAATTGAATTCCAGCTTTTATCTTTATCAATTTTGTTTTCTACATTCTGTCTTCTATATATTTATGAACATTTGCTTTTTCTAAATGGTCTAGGATAAAGTGCCTCCCAATTGTGTTTTTGTTAGATTGAAAATCCATAAAATCTTGGTTAACCTATCCGATAGGCCATGTCATTGATTATTGTTATTCTTTGTAATTTTTGTACTTCTCTGAGTCCTTTCTCTCTTCATCTTTTTAAAAATACAGCAAAACCTAGGAAACTTTAATCGATTAAAAATCATAAACAGGTTCTGACCTGTACTCTTTTCTTCTGAATAGAAATGAAACCTTTTATGTTTATCCAATTTCATAATTGGCATCAGTATTCTCTTTCTTTGTCATGGAGTGCAAATATAACCATGTCTCCATTTGTCTTTGTTTCAGATCAAGATTCTGTTCGATTATTGGCTGTTGAGGGTTGTGCAGCTCTTGGAAAATTGCTGGAACCCCAAGATTGTGTGGCGCATATCCTTCCAGTCATAGTTAATTTCTCACAGGTATAACGTAGTTCAGCTTTTCTAATTGTTAGTTTCTTTGTATTGTGGTTATCCATGATCCAAGCTTTTAACAATGCGTGGACAAAAATGTATCTTCTGTTTTATATTGTCATCTCATGACTAAATGGAAAACTTGGTTCATGGTTTTTGTTTTGACCATTATGCATGATCCAAATATTTTCCCAAGCAGGATAAGTCTTGGCGTGTTCGCTACATGGTTGCAAATCAATTGTATGAGCTCTGTGAAGCTGTTGGTCCTGAGCCTACCAGGTAATCACTTTAAAACCTTGGATTAGCCGTTACTTGTTTGAAATGGATTAATCAATTGTATGAGCTCTGTGAAGCTGTTGGTCCTGGATTAATCAATTGTATGAGCTCTGTGAAGCTGTTGGTCCTGAGCCTACCAGGCAATCACTTTAAAACCTTGGATTAGCTGTTACTTGTTTGAAATGGATTGCATGTCCTGCAATCTAGTTGCTTCTTTTTTCTCCTTCATCCAAAATCAACGTCAAAGGTTAAGTTGTTATGATTCAATAATGTAGGAAAATGCTCTTAAATGCTTATTACTTGGTTAATTATTGATTTTTTTTATATATATATAGATCCTTTAATAGTTAATGGACCTGTTCCTTGGATTTAAGTTCATATATTTGACTTTGATATTTCAGGTCTGACCTGGTTCCTGCATATGTTCGGCTACTTCGTGATAATGAAGCTGAAGTACGTATAGCTGCAGCAGGAAAAGTAACTAAGTTTTGCAGGATTTTGAATCCAGAAGTTGCAATTCAGCATATTCTTCCTTGTGTAAAAGTATACACACGCGAAATAATTCAATTTTATTCTTGCAAAATTATTTTTTTAATCATATAGCTTTCTTCTGGTATTTTTACAGTTTAAATAGCACTTGCTTTTGGTAGCTATAATTTGTTCTCTGTCTTCTGTAGGATTTATCCACAGATTCATCCCAACATGTTCGTTCTGCTTTGGCTTCCGTTATAATGGGAATGGCTCCTGTTTTGGGGAAGGTAAGTATCATGTCGTTCATTATTACATAAGCAGCAAGAAGGAAAGTGGAGTTCATTTATTTGTTCATACGTTTCTATTGAAGTAGAGTTTGGTGCAGCATAAACTTATGTGATGTTTATCAGAAACAGTTGCAGATAAAATGTGAAGATCTTTTTCTGGAAACTGCTTAATTTTAGTATTCTGTCAAATGGAATTTCATGTTTTCTTGCTGATGATTTTGCTAACATACATGAGTTGTTTTTTCCTTATCACCTTATCTGTCGATCTAGTTAAAATTTGAACTGGAGTATGAGCTGCTAGTATGGCTTTTTGCAAGTGGATAATGCAAGAGCATTGATTGTATCATTATTATAGTAGCTTTTTAGCTTGTAGATTTCTGTCATTCTTATAGTACCATTGGTTATGTCATTTTTATTTGTGTTCTTACCACCTTACTGATGATTTTGCTAACGTACATGAGTTGTTTTTTTCTTACCACCTTATCTGCTGATCTAGTTAAAATTTGAACTAGAGCATGAGCTAGCATGGCTTTTTGCAAGTGGATAATGCAAGAACATTGATTATGTCATTATTATAGTAGCCTTTTTAGCTTGTAGATTTCTTTGTTATTTGTATTCTTGGTTTTCTATTTATCCTGGAGGACATTGATCCTTGAGTTTTTGCTGCTTTGCCATTGGCTTTCAGAAGTTTTTTCACTATTATTGCAATCTATGGTATTTATTCCTCAAAGAAGCATGCTTGTATCTTTCACTGTACTTAACACATTTTCTGCTGATGGTGCTAGGATGCAACAATTGAGCAGCTGCTTCCAATTTTCCTCTCTCTCTTGAAAGATGAATTTCCTGATGTTAGATTGAATATTATCAGCAAACTTGATCAAGTCAATCAGGTTTGTGGAAGCTGTTAAAATTGATTCCATAACTTCATTTGCTTAGAAAGTTCTTCATGCATGCTATTCAATTCCATAACTTCATTTGCTTAGAAAGTTCTTCATGCATGCTATTGTTCTGTGAGAGATCTTGAAACAATTTACTGCATCACATAATGAGAATTAGCAGTGTGATTTTATTACCACTCATTTGTAAAAATGAACTACAAAATGCTTCTAAACTTTTACCATATTGAACCTAGAATTAGGAGATTATTATGAGGACAAATCTAACTGAAATAGTTTCGTTTATGATTAGTACTTCTTTGAAGCATTAAATGACACATAATTAGGGTTGAGTTACCCCACTGGTAATGCAGGGTAACTTGGACAATGTGGGGGCCTTTTAAGAGAGTTTTCATTAGGACTATATAATGTGTGCAAAACATACAACTATGGAGGAGCATCCACACATCCAGGCTCAAATAATAAATAGCACATTGCTAGATAATTTAATCAAATGAGGCAAATAATATAGATGAATGATTGATTCCCCGTGCAAGAAACCTATAGCAACCACCTTGTAGGATGCCTTTGGGTGATGTTTATCTTCCTAGTTAGCATAATTAGTTCCCTTACTCTTAGAATCTCATAGACTAGTTTATAGATGTAGTTTCCTTCAAAACTAGGTGGTGATTCCCATATTCTTATTGATCGCCTAAATGTCCTGATGCGAACCTCTTGATTGTGTGGTCAAGTAACCTCCAACGAAGATGATACTTCCCCAAGAAAACTGAAAATCAGGTTTGAGAAGTGTGATGCAATGGAAACCTGTTTCAAGGCACCACTATTGGAATTGAATCGAATGATGCCACAAGGTCAGTTATACCTTGATAAGTCAGATTTGATCTTTGTCCCAGCAAAGATAACGTGTTGCATCAAGCAAAACAAAAGTTTATTTCATAAATCCATGGCCCCTTGCTTTTCAGCATACAAAACACTTATATAATGCTTCAAATAACCCTATTGGATCCTCATGTGGGGGGCTGATTTGAGTCCATTTACAAAATTGACCCAAATAAGTAATAATAAACCAAAGACTAAGAAGAAAATAATCAAAATAATAAAAATCCAAAATTAATATTCTAAATATGCTAGAATCAGATTTGATCTAAATGTGGAATTAATTCTGAAGTCTTCTTGCTTTGTTGTGCTTGGTTTTCTTGTTTTACATGAACAATTAATGAAGAAAATCTCCCTCTTATATACCTGCAAATTTAGTTTCCTTTATAGACTAGGTGAATCATTAATTAATCCTTCATAACTTGGGAAATCAGATCTGACAGCCTCCATAGCATCCTTTGTTGATTAGGAAACTTTCTCCTTTGTTGATAAATATTCTCCTAAATAATAGGGAAAATATTGAACGAAATTTCTTTGAATTTTAGGAGAATATTTTTCTGATTTATGGTCTTGTAGAATTAGGAAATCAACCCAAACAAATCTGATTTGATGCCAACATCTTAATTAACCTAAGCCAACTTTGGACCCCATGTGGCCCAAACCCATTTTCATTAATAGGGACCAAACCAGACCCAAAATACACTCTAAATAAACTTCCTTTGCAGCCCAAAAACATCCCATGCATAGCCTGTCTTGATTTGGTCGAATTACCCACCAAAAGAATTGGGCTAAACCCATCCCATAAGAACCACAATCTGACCGAATGCATCCCTAGGTAAAGACCCATCATGAAAAACCCAAGGCTGAACCATATACTGAACTATATCAACAACCAATCTCAAATACATAACTGAATGCTTACTATAAGGAATCCAAGATTGAACCTGAATAGCATCATGTCCCCTATGACAAAATGAATGCAGTTGCTTTCTTATTATTAGATTGATGATTTGTTCATTTATGGACACTGTGGGCAAATCATTAAAAATGTCTACTGCAGAGCATTTGGATATATTGAGCATTTGGATATATTTTTTGAGAACCTGCTAATTGTTAAGAAGACTGAAATTGGTTTTGGTTTGAATGCCTCTCAATGGAGGTTTGCCTCTCTTTAAATAGTTAGAATTCTCCCTATTTACAACCTAATTATTATAATTACATGCACGATTTTCTCTATCAAATCATTTAAAATCCCTAACATTGCTCCACCAACCACATAAATCCCTAACATTGCTCTACCAACCACAAAGATCCTGTAAATATAAACTATTGCTATATATAAAATATTGCCTAATCTAGTAACATCCACCCTCAAATTGATGCTGGTCGATCAAGAAGCATCAATTTGTCAATCATGAATTTATGGCGGTGACGAGAGAGAGCCTTGGTAAAGATGTTAGCATTTTGATGTTTGGTGAAAATGTGAGGAGTAATTTCCTGACAAACAAGTGATTCACGAATGGAATGACAATCCACCTCAATATGCTTGGTGCTCTCATGAAAAACTGGATTGGCAACAATTTGAATAACACTGGTGTTATCAACATAAAGAGGAGTGAGAGCAAGCTGTGGAACACCAAGTTCACATAATAGCCCTCGAAGCCATGTAATTTCAGAACAGGTAGATGACATGGCTCTATATTCAGACTCGGTAGATGACTTTGAGACACGTGCTTGCTTTTTACTCTTCTAAGAAATAAGAGTACTGCCAAGAAACATGCACCAACCCGAAACAGAACGACGAGTATTTGGACAACCAGCCCAATCAGCATCACTATAAGCCTCCAATTGTAAAAAATTCCCTGAAGAAAAGAACAAACTACGACCAGGCGTCCCTTTAAGATATTGAAGGAGACGACGGACAACGGCTAAGTGGGTTTGGCAAGGAGTCTGCAAAAACTGACTGACCTGCTGTACAACAAATGAGATATCAGGTTGGGTAATGGTCAAATAATTCAAACTTCCTACCAGCTGTCGATACATGGAGGGATCAGGCAAGAGATCACCATTCTCATGATGTAGCTTCAAGTTGACCTCCATAGGTGTAAGAACTGAGTTAGCGTCCGAAAGACCAAGGAAAGAAGCTCCTGGGTATACTTATGTTGATGCAAAAGTATGCCAATCGGACAATGCTGGGCCTCAAGACTAAGAAAATACTGTAGTGGACCAAGATCTTTCATATGAAAGGAAGATTTGAGTCGCTGCTGAAGCTGCTCAATTAATTGGGAATTAGATCCTGTAATCACAATATCATCGACATATACAAGAAGTATAACGATCCCAATATCAGTCTTGCGAAAGAAGAGAGAGTAGTCATATTGGCTATGTGTGAAGGTGAAATCCAAAAGAGTAGTACGGAATTTCTCAAACCATGCCCGCGGTGCTTGCTTCAAACCATATAGAGATCGCTTTAAGTGACAAGCCTCAGTAGAAGAGGAAGAAAACAAGCCAGGAGGAGGAGTCATGTAAATCTCTTCTTCCAGATCACCATGTAGAAAAGCATTCTTCACATACATCTGATGAAGCGACCATCCTTTCGAGACAGCAATGGCCATAACAATACGAACAGTAGTCATCTGGGCCACAGGAGCAAATGTTTCCTCATAATCTAGGCCATATTGTTGTCGATTTCCTAGTGCCACCAGACGAGCTTTATATTGGTCAAGAGATCCATCGGCACCCATCTTAATGGTGTATACCCATTTGCATCCAATAGGTTTTACCCCAAAGGGACAAGGAATGATGTCCCAAGTATGATTATCCTGAAGAGCCCGAAGTTCGTCTTGCATAGCTTGTCGCCAACACTCTTCAGTAAAGGCCTCAGAATAAGATTTAGGCACATAAATAGTATCAATAGTGGTCTGAAGAGCAGAATGTGAGAAGCCATACCTATCTGGAGGTTGTGAAACCCAAGTTGACCGCCGAGGCTCTTGTAAAACAGGATCAGATGTTGGTTTAGGAGTAGAAAGAGGCAGTGGGCGACGTCGTTGATAAACAATTCCTGGCTTAAAACGATCAACAGTAGTAGACACATCATCAAAAGAAGGAAGCAAAGCAGAAGAAGAAACATAATCTACACGAGACGGAAAGAAATACTAATTTTCAAAGAAAACCATATTTCGTGAAATGCGAATCTTGTTATTATCCGCATCATAACATACAAATCCTTTATGGGAATTACTATAGCCAAGAAAAGCACATTGAACAGCCTGAGCAGCAAGCTTGTGAAGTTCGATGGGATGTAAGTGAACAAAACAAATACAACAAAAAACATGAAGAGAATTATAGTCAGGAGGGACTCCAAACAAACGAAAATATGGAGAATCAAGATTCAAGTTTTGAGAAGGCAGACGATTAATCAAATCGACATCTGTAGATAAAGCTTCTACCCAAAATCAAGGAGGTACAAAAGATTCAAGCAATAAGATATGAACAACCTCTAAAAAGATGTCGATTCTTACGCTCGATGATTCCATTCTATTGAGGAGTGTAAGGACACGAACGTTGAGAGATAATACCCTTTTGTTGTAGGAAGGATTGAAAGTCACGAGACATGTATTCTCCTCCAGAATCGGAACGTAAGATCTTAAAAAATTTTTGGTAGAAAATTGTGTCTCTACAAGAGCAACAAATGTTTGGAAAATAGAAAACACATCAGCTTTAGAATGAAGGAAATAGACCCAGGTGAATCGACTATAGTCATCAATAAATGTTAGAAAGTATCTATACCATGCATGAGAAAGAACAGGACTTACACCCCAAACATCAAAGTATGAATAATTTCAAAATAGGCAGAAGCCTGACTTCCTTGCATAGGAAATGATAAGGATTTGCTTTTATCAAGTTTACAAGAAGCACAATCAAAAGACAAATGGGAGGAAAACTCATGTATATTATTCAAATAACCACTTTTAACAAGATGCTTCAAAATAATAGAATTAGGATGTCCTAATTTCTTATGCCAAAGATGACTAGTATTGGCAATAGAAGAACAACCCAAAGATACTGAAAAAGGTATAGAAAAAGACTGAAGAGGAAAAAGACGTTCCACTTTAGGCCCCGTTGCTACTACCTGTCCCGATACCTGATCCTGCACACGACAACAACGATGGTCAAAATGAAGGGAATAATCATTTTCTACCAATTGGCCAACAAAGATTAAATTGGAAGATAAGTCAGGAGACACAAAAACATTGGTAAAAGCAGACCCTAGATTGCTAATGGCAGTAATAGGAATAGTACGACCATCAGCTATTTGAATATTTTGCTCACCATCATACTTGCGAACATCCTGTAGTGCTTTGGAATTGCCAGTCATGTGATTGGAAGCCGCAGAGTCAATTAACCAAGGAGTGGGGAGTAGCTTTGTCTTACCTTGAAGTCCAAGAGCAGAGAGAGCAGAAACTATCATCTGTTGGACATGCTCTGGTGTAAGAGTAGAATAAGACCTCGGGATAGCTGGTTGATTTAGAGGCGTGGTCACAAGGTTGGATTGGTTAGCAGTATACAAGGCATGGGTAGATCGATTCTAAGGTCGTATGCGACAGTCCTTAATAATTCTTTTCCTTAAACAAACATCCAAAACTGAAATTCCCAAGAAGATTTATTCTTGCCATTCATGTGAACAATGGAAGTTCTCTCTTCCGACATGACTAAGAAAACACAATAGCCTAAAAAAAAAAAGACAAGATTAATGAAAACACTAGTGCCACAAGACAAGATGCTGATACAATTCAGCCCAAGCCAAAGAATATCCCGAACTAAAAAAATGAACTGAATCAGCCCACAAACCAAGATGAGAATTTCTCACAACTCTAGAAATTTAAGCTAGGTGCTCTGATACCATGTTAAGAAGACTGAAATTGGTTTTGGTTTGAATGCCTCTCAATGGAGGTTTGCCTCTCTTTAAATAGTTAGAATTCTCCCTATTTACAGCCTAATTATTATAATTACATGCATGATTTTTTCTATCAAATCATTCAAAATCCCTAACATTGCTCTACCAACCACAAAGATCCTGTAAATATAAACTATTGCTATATATAAAATATTGCCTAATCTGGTAACACTAATTAGCATAACTGAACTCGAAACCAAAATTGTGTCCCAAATATGTGGATTAAGAAAGCAGCTTTAAAGTCTATTCTTATCAATTCTGATTTGACAGAGATTCGTAAATGACATTTTGAGGGTTAATTGGGGCCAACAATTTGTGATCTATTCGTAAACCTCACGTAGACCTGCAATTCATACCTGCATTTTTTTTTCTCCTTTTTAAGTTACTTTACCCTGATTTTTTTATTGTTTGAATTCCTTTGCAGGTGATTGGAATTGATTTGCTTTCCCAATCTCTATTGCCAGCAATTGTGGAGCTTGCAGAGGATAGACATTGGAGAGTTCGGCTTGCAATTATAGAATACATACCATTGCTGGCAAGTCAGTTGGGAGTAGGGTTTTTCGATGATAAGCTTGGTGCTCTGTGCATGCAATGGTTGAAAGATAAGGTTTGTCGAGCTCTGTGATTTTGTACTGAGGCCTATCCTGGTCTTTGCTTATATGTGAAGTAATGCTGGAGACCACCTCACTTTTCATTATCAGCAAATGGTTCCCAGATGCTTGGTTACCTCGTTTAAGTATTTGATGCTGAGATTACAAAATCATCAAACCCTTGAAGTTTATCTCAAAATGAAATATGATCAAGAATGTGATTCCTTCTACTTCTATCTTTTTTTAGCCCATTTTCCTCACTCCCTCTATTTAATCATATGCATAATGCGTGGTCTGTTTAGTGGAAGAAGGTATCTTATCATTTGATTTATGGCTTTTCTTTATAATTTTCAAGCATAGTGTTCTTATTTATTTTTGCAATATGCTTTTAACTAACTATACTAGCTATCTTTATAGGTTTACTCAATTCGTGATGCAGCTGCTAACAATGTGAAGCGCCTTGCTGAAGAATTTGGCCCAGATTGGGCAATGCAGCACATAGTTCCTCAGGTTTGCCAGTTGTCACACTATTTATCACCATGCCTTCATTTCTCTTTCTTGAGTAAAAATGTTACATGATATGAGCAAAGCGTATCTATGGAGAAATATGAGGCTAATCCTTTGGACTTTTTGGTAGTGGAAACAGCATAGGGAAAGAACAAGAAAAGCACATTGGCCAGCATATATAGATTGGGACTTCTATCCCCCCCCCCCACCCGAACTCTCCCAAGTCAGTTGACCTACTGTTTTGACTTTGGCTGACAGGTTTTGGACCTGATTAACAACCCACACTATCTGTATCGGATGACCATTTTACATGCAGTTTCTCTACTCTCTCCTGTAATGGGGTCGGAAATTACCTGTTCCCAGCTTCTTCCTATTGTCATCAATGCATCAAAAGACAGGTGAATTAGTTGCTTGCATAAGCTTAATTTGTTTGATTTGTTTGTTTTAACTTGGATTGAGCAGAGAGTTGCATGTCACAGGGTACCCAACATCAAATTTAATGTGGCTAAGGTGTTGCAATCACTTATTCCTATAGTTGATCAGTCTGTAAGTACAATAGTTGACATTTCTACTTTGTTTCTGAAAACATTATTGCTCTTCATTTCAAAAGATTTAATTATTACATTTCACTTCGTGATATTTATGGAAGTACTAAATTCTCTAATAAAATACATACATAATTTACCTTAAACCAGATTAGTATGTTCAAGGTAAGGTGAAGAAAAATCATTCTATTATTCGAGTCAGGCTCCCTGTTCAACTCTTTTATTTTTACTCTGCTTGCCGTATCAGAAGGTATTAACAATGTTCTCTAACAATGCAGGTTGTGGAGAAGACAATTCGTCCATGTTTGGTTGAGCTAAGTGAGGACCCAGATGTTGATGTAAGATTCTTTGCTACTCAAGCACTACAGTCAAGTGATCATGTCATGATGTCTACCTAGATCGATGTTTTAATTAGGCCCTTTTTTTACATTCTTGTTTCCCTTCCCCCTTTTGATTCAGTTCAATTAACTAACAGATTTGTGTAATGTGTTAGCTAAGGTTCTATAGTTTGTTCCTGTCAAATGATACGTTCTTTTGAACGATTGCATGTCTATTTATCAGAAATGTCTTGAAACGGATAAGCATCTTGTATAATTATGTTCCAAGGCTTTTTCTGGTGTTCTAGTTTTACAATATCATGCAATGGTTCGACTATTTAACTTCTCCATAAATATTGTACATCAAATTTACTCAATTGCACTGGAGTTAGATTGGATATATGGATCTCGCATGGCCGTAGATATGAGAAATTTTTGTCATTATTATTTTTAACGAACTTGGACACGAGAAGTTTGTGGGAACTTGAAGCTCTTTTACTTGAAAAAGTTCGTAGTTTTTAACAAAACTCCACGGAACTCTTTAGAAAAGAGGTTGGGGTGCATTGGCACGTGAAAATATACCTTTAGACCCCAAAATAGCATCCAAAAGTGTTTAAATAGGAAGCTAAACTGACTTAGCTAATAATTCCTTAATTAAATAAAACTTTCAAACCTAATTAGTAAATGAATCAATAAATAACAAGTAAAATGAAAAAAAAAAAAAAAACTCTGAAGCATAGCTAACCTAGCTAAATAATTCCTTGACTTGAATCCATAAATAATAAGCAAGAGGATATTGGAAACAAACAATGTTTGAGCCTAATTTGGAAATCAAAACTTTCAGTTGTAAGAGAGAAACTAGGGTTTTAATTATGAATGTCAAAAAGCTTTATGTATAAAACATACAAAAGTGTTAAAATAGAAAGCTAAATTAACCTAGCTAATAAATCTCAGATTAAATAGAACTCTTAATTTTAATTAGAAAATGAATCTTTAAACAACAAGGAATACAATTAATACTTCAAAAAAACAATTTATATGTAAAATTTGGA